>Ga0208824_1000683_pt1 | contig 34821 bp, 26 predicted proteins | sample AD_JPNTR3_MetaG_FD_184447 | JGI IMG/M metagenome (GOLD analysis project Ga0208824, IMG submission 184447) | Active sludge microbial communities of municipal wastewater-treating anaerobic digesters from Japan - AD_JPNTR3_MetaG (SPAdes) (version 2) | ecosystem: Engineered > Bioreactor > Anaerobic...
TGAACAGCATTTTGGGGACGCAATTAGCTCCGCGATTCGAGGCGGAACGTCCTGGTGATGTCAAACATTCCCAGGCGGACACCGCGCGCGTGAAGGCCGTGTTGGGTTTTGAGCAGCGCGTAGATTTCCGCAGCGGGTTGCGTGAGACGGTGCAGTGGTTCCGTGAAGCGAGCATGAAGTAGTCGCGGGGGCACTTTCAGCTGCGGGGCAGATAAGGCGTTTTGAATCGGGTTGTGGGGTGAAGGAGGAGACGCGATGCAGCAGAAAAATCTTATCGGCACCACGATGGGGCAATACCAGATTCTCGACGAACTGGGACGCGGCGGAATGGCCGTGGTTTACAAGGCGTGGCAACCTTCCCTGCGCCGCTATGTGGCGTTGAAAGTCCTGCTGCCTTACCTGGGGGGCGATCCAGAGTTCATTCAGCGCTTTCAGCAAGAGGCGATCGTGGCTGCCAACCTGAGCCACCCGCACATCGTGACCATTTACGAAGTGGGTCAGCAGGAAGGCTACATTTTCATTGCCATGGAATATGTTGAGGGCAAGTCGCTGGAGCAGGTGATTCTCGATCAAGGCGCCTTGCCGTTGGAGCGGGCGATTCGGATCTTGCGACAGGTAGCGGAGGCATTGGATTACGCGCACAAACGGCGCTTCCTGCACCGCGATATCAAACCGGCGAATATCCTGCTTGCGGAAGATGACCGGGTCGTGATTACAGATTTCGGCATCGCGAAGGCTCTTGAGGGGTCGGGTGCGACCGCACGGCTCACCGCGAGCGGCACGGTGCTGGGAACCCCGGCGTACATGTCGCCGGAACAGATTCAGGGGTTGCCGGTAGATCACCGCAGTGATCTTTATGCGCTGGGGATTGTGGCGTATGAGATGTTGAGCGGGCAGGTGCCCTTCGATGGGACCACGACGGCGCTCCTGTACGCGCAGGTTAACAATCCACCGCCCGCCATTTCCCGCCTGACGCCGGGGCTGCCCGCGCATGTGGAATGGGTCATCTCGCGGATGCTGGCCAAGCAACCTGAGGAACGCTTCATGACTGCCGGCGAGTTTGTCGAGGCGCTGGCGGGCGGCGCTGCTGCGACGGCCATCCCGGCTCCTGTTGGTCTGCCGACGCCGGCTCCTGCTGGTTCACCGAGGCCGACTCCGGCCCCCCGCGGCGGTACGGCGGTCATGCCGCCGGGGGCTGGAGTCCCGCCGCAGCCTTACGTTCCTCCCGCATCCCCGCCGGCGCCGCAGGGGTATGGGACGCCCCCCGGCGGCCTGCCGGTCGGGAACTCGCCGGCGGGATATGGCTATCCGTCCACGCAGGCGGCGCCGCCGCCAGCTGCGCCAGTGTATGGCTATGGATATCCGCAGCCGGCCTGGCCCGAGCCGGCTCCCGTGAAACAGAAGCGTGCCGTTTGGCCCTGGCTTGTGGGCGGCGGCCTGGTCCTGGTGATTGTGGCGGCGGCAGTGTTGGGGTATTTGTTTTTGGGGAGAGAGACGCCGGCAGCACTTGTTGAGGAAGGCACTACCGCATTGACGGCGCAGGACTTCGCAGCGGCAGAGATTGCCTTTCAGGAGGCCTTGAAGCAGGACCCCGAGAACGCAGCTGCTCAGCGAGGATTGGGATGGGTGTATTACCAAACGGGGCGCTACACCGAGGCCAGCGCTGCGTTTGCCGCGGCGGCGAAACTGGAGCCGGAGAATATTGAGGGGGCTGAGGGATGGGGACGCAGCGCTTACGCGGCGGGACAGTATGAAGAGGCTCTGGAGCCGTTGCGCCGTTGGACCGCAGGCGCTCCCACAAATGCTGAGGCATACCGATTGCTTGGCGAGACCTGTTCCCGTCTGCAGTTGTACGAGGAAGCTGCTCAAGCGTTCTCGCGGGCAGTGGAGCTTGAACCGTTGCCTGCGGACTATCGCGCTCTCGGTGATAGTTACCGCGCTTTAGGGGACCAGGAATCGGCGGCGGCAGCGTATCAGCGTTGGACGGAACTGGAGCCAGGCAACGCCGAGGCTTACCGTGTCCTGGGCATGACGTTGAATCGCTTGAGCCGTTATGACGAGGCCGAGGCAGCTTTCTCCCGCTCATTGGAGCTGGAGGCCAGTCCGGCGGCGTATCAGGGGTTGGGAGACATCGCCTATGCTCAGAAAGATTACGAGGGGGCGCTGAGCTACTATCAGAAGGCACTGGACCTGGATCCTGAGGTTGCTGCGCTCCATGCGGCCATGGGTTGGAGCCTGTATCAGCTCCAACGCTATCCGGAGGCGCTGGCTGAGTTCCAGACTTCGCTGGCGACTGAAGCAACTGGCAATGGGTATCAGGGGTTGGGAAATTGTTATAGAGCTTTGGAGAACTACGACGCCGCATTGAAAGCGTATCAGAACTGGCTGAAGTTGTCTCCTCAGAGTGCCTGGCCGTATAAAGCCGTAGGAGAAACTCTCTACAAGCTCCAGCGTTATGAAGAGGCAGTTGATATTTTTACACAGGCAGTCAAGCTAGAGGAACAGCCGGGAATTGTAGATTGCTATATGGGATTAGGCAATTCGTATATGGCGCTTAAGGAGTATCGAGCTGCGTTGGACGCTTTCCAAAACTGGCTGTCGCGGATGCCGGGTAGCGCCGGGGCAAATGCAGCCGTTGCTGCAGCTTACATCGGATTAGGCGATTGTACCAGCGCCAGACCTTATCTGGATAAGGCGTTAGGTATTGATCCCAATTACTCATATGCCAAAAACTTGCTGAAGCAATGCGAACCGTGACTTGCACCGGAAATTGTTCTTCTTGACAGGCATTCCCGTAAGCCGGGCTGAAATTGGTTTTCAAGGGGGAAATTGGCACATGCGCAAAGCATTGGTCTGTGGCGCTGGTGGCTTCATCGGCGGACATTTGGTCAAGAAACTCAAACGTGAAGGGTATTGGGTGCGCGGCGTAGACATCAAAATGCACGAATACGCGCTGACGCAGGCTGACGAATTCTTGTTGCTTGATCTACGTGAACCGCATCATTGCTGGCGCGCGCTGAGTTTGGGCCGCGGCGAGACCTTTGATGAGGTGTATCAGCTGGCCGCCGATATGGGGGGCATGGGTTTCATCCATACTGCTGAGTGTGAGATCATGCACAACAGCGCGTTGATCAACATTCACATGATTGATACGGCGGCGCGGATGGGGGTCCCGCGGTATTTCTTCTCTTCTTCAGTCTGCGTGTATCGCGACATGGAGCCGGGGGAACCGGCATTGACGGAGGCGGACGCCATCCCCGCCAATCCCGATAACGAATACGGTTGGGAAAAACTTTACGCAGAGCGCATGGCGCAGGCATATGCCCGACACTATCCGCTTCAAGTCCGGATGGCGCGCTTCGAGAACTGCTATGGACCTGAAGGCACCTGGCGTGGCGGGCGGGAGAAGGCGCCGGCGGCGCTGTGCCGCAAAGTTGCCGAAGCAGAAGCGGGCGGCTACATTGAGGTGTGGGGGGATGGTACGGCAATCCGCAACTTCACTTACGTGGATGACATGGTCGAGGGCATTTATCGGTTGACTCACTCCGATCTTGAGGGCGCGGTGAATCTCGGCGGCGATGAGTATGTGACTGTAGCTGAGTTGGCGCAATTGGTGATCGCGGTGTCGGGGAAGCGGCTGGGGATTCGCTATGTCGAGGGGCCGGTGGGCGTCCGTTCGCGCAACTTCAGTAAAGATCGCAGTCGCTTGTTGGATTGGGAGGCGCGCGTGCCGCTTCGGGAAGGTATCGCCCGCACTTACCAATGGGTTGAGGCGCAGGTGCGCCAGGCGCAGGAGCGCGGATAGGTGTTCCCATGGTGTGGGGGCGTTGCAGGCCGGCTGAACTGTCCGCAGCAGCGCCGGTGGCCAGGAAGCTATGGCCGTGAGTAGAAGCAGCATCTTCAAGAATGGCCTTTACAATAGCATTGGCAGCGCCATTCAGATGCTGCTGAGCATTTTGATCATTCCGGTCCTGATCCGTGGGGTCGGTCTGGATGAATACGGGCTATGGACGCTGGTGGCTTCAGTATTCGGCCTGGTCGAACTGGCGGAAGCCGGCCTTTCGGTCTCTACCACGTATTTTGTGTCGCGTGACCTGGCGGATGCCGCACATTCCAGCATCTCCCAAACGTTGACGGTGACGGTGGGGGTGTTGTTGGTGATGGCGACGCTTGCCGCCGGCCTGTTGTGGGGGAGCGCGGGGGTCATCGTGAAGCTGCTTTCCGCCCTGAGTGTCCCGCAACGGGCCGTTGCCGCGCAGGCATTGCGAGTCGGGGCACTCATCGTATGGGCCGATTTGCTGCGCCGGGTGTTGATCGGCATTGAGCAGGCTTATCAACGTTATGACCTGATCAATGTGCTGGTCACGGGGCAGGCGATCCTGTATAGCCTGGGGCTGTTATTGATCGCCATGCTGGGGGGGAAGGTGTTGACCCTGGTATGGTGGCAGGCCGCGTTGAGCATGGGCGCACTCGTTGCACATCTGGGGATCGTGCATGGATTGCTGCGCGATTTGCATTTACGTCCGGCGTGGGAGTGGGGCCGCGTCAAGGAAATCGTTCGCTACAGTGGCTTGACCTGGTTGGTTTCGCTGTCGAGCGCGTTGTTCAGCAAGGCGGACCGCCTGGTGATCGGGGCGAGTTTGGGGACGGAGGTCCTCGCGGTGTATGGCGCTATCACCTCGGTGACGGGAAAGATCAACCATCTCTCCGCGGTTCCTGTGCAACCGCTTTTGCCGGCGATCAGCGCGTTGGCTGGCCGCCCCCAACGTGATCAGGAGCTGCTCCAGGAGCACGTGCAGCAAGCGGTACGCTTCAACGCTGCCGTGGCGCTTGGGCTGAGTGCGATGTTGTTTGTCTTTGCGCCCTGGGTGATGCAAATTCTGCTTGCTGATGCCGTAACGGCCGACGCCATTCTGGCATTGCGCCTGGCGGTGATCATCTATGGCGCATACTCCCTCAACGCGGTAGGGTATTACGTGCTCTTGGGGGTGAATGCCGTCCCGCAGTTGATGGGCATTCAGATGGGAAGCGCTATTCTGGCGTTGACGGGGATCGGGCTGGCAGCTCACGCCTTTGGCCTTCTGGGGGCGATTGTGGGGAATGCGGGATACCTGGGGACGCTATGGCTGCTTGCAGGCGGGATGAAACGCCTGGATTTGCGTTTTGTGACCTGGGGACGATGGCTGGCGTTCCCGCTAGCCTGGTTTCTCGTCACTCTGGGCCTGGGGATGATTCTCCCCTCTGGATCTATCCTTTGGGCGCTCATTGTGGGAGGCGTGGCGCTGCTCATTCTTGGCGGGTGGTTTATCAAGAACGAGCGGACCCTATTGGAAAGCTGGTGGCGCTCCAGGGGTTTTCAGCGGAGGCCCTCGTCTCAATGAACCTCCCTGCGGCGAGTGTTTGTCGGGAGGAGGAATAATTACCTTCTATGCGCTGTCCACGACTGAGTGAGTTGCCGCCTCCTCCGGCGGGGCGTGTGGGTTGGCCCTGGACGGAAGAGCCCCCCCCTCTCGCTCCACGTTCAGATAACACCCCCTGGCCCCGTGTTTCTGTGGTGACGCCCTCTTACAACCAGGCCGGTTTCCTGGAAGAGACTATCCGCTCGGTGCTCTTGCAGGGCTATCCCGATCTGGAATATCTCATCATGGATGGCGGAAGCACGGATGGAAGCGTCGAGATCATTCAGAAGTACGCTCCATGGTTGGCCTTTTGGGTCAGTGAGCAAGATGCCGGGCAGACAGACGCCATTAACAAGGGGTGGCAGCGGGTGACGGGCGCGGCGCTTACCTGGCTGAATTCGGATGATGTGTTGATGCCGGCGGCGCTGGCGCGGGCAGTCGCAGCGCTTGAGGACCCGCCGGGCGCCGATCTTGTGTTTGGGAATGTGGATCACATTGATGCGAACTCGCTCAAGATTGGCCACCGTCTGGGGCGAGAATTCTCCCTGGACTACGTGCTGACCCACTGGCATAATATCATTCCGCAACCGGGGGTCTTGATGCGGCGCGAGGTATTATCCCGCATCGGCTTCCTGGATACAGAATTTCGGTTTGCCATGGACTTTGAATATTGGCTCAGGCTTGCAGTCGCGGGCGGGAAATTGCGTTACGTGCCTCACACCCTGGCAAGCGCCCGGCTCCATGCGGACGCCAAAACCACGACCCTCAAGTTGATTGCTGCGGAGGAACAGCTTCGAATTTGCGAGCAGCTCTTGCCGCTGCCGGACACTTTCCCGGCGTTACAGCGCCAGGAATCGCATATTAGAGCTAGCTGCTATCGCGCCGCTGCATATTGGGCCTACACCGCCGGCAATGCTAAGGCCACGCGCCATTATATCCGCAAATATTTGCGGCATCCCGCCTCATGGACGGTGGGGGGGATGTGGCTGGGGGTAGTCAGCTTGGGGGGAGATGCCACCATGCAGCGACTGCGGTCTCTCTGGCAGCGCTGTTCCCGCCGGGCAGCGGTCTTGAATCGCCGGCGACGTTCGCCATTGACTGTCTGATGCGCAGCCGGAGTGGCAAAGCACATGGTTTTGATTGGCGCTGGATGCTACTGGCCAGCTTTTGTTTGCTCCCGCTGCTTGCTGGACGGGGGATAACCGGAGTACGGCTAAACAGGAACAATGCAAAACTCCTGAGCGCCCTCCAGCGTCCGGGGGAGGCGCAGCTGCAGGCGGTTGCTGAGGATTTCGCGGCCCTGAAGCATGGAGCGCTCGATGATGAGAGGGTAGCGCGCCAGCTCGCCTTTCTGTGTGTTCAGGGGCAGTCTGTGGCCTGTGACGCGGCATTGTTGCCTGAAAGGGAAGGGAGTGCTTTTGCCGGGCCCCTGCTCAGTTTTTGGCTGGGAAAGGCGTATGCGCTGAGGGGGGACATGCCGGCCGCTCTTGCTCTATGGCAGCGGGCGGGCGCCGCCTCTTACTTTTTCCATCAAGCGCGGATTGACGTGGAACAGGGAGATGTGGAGCAGGCAGTGGCCAATCTTGACGTGGTGGTGAAACTCGAACCTTTGGCCAGCGATGCTTTTTACCTCAAGGGGTGGATTTTGGAGCGAGAGGGACGCTGGCGTGAAAGCAATGCCAATTACGCGCAGGCAATTGCGAACGGGACTTTCTTGTGGGCTGACATGGCTGAATCCGCCAGGCTGGCTCAAGCGTATATTGGATTTGGGTATACAGAATATCAGGCAACACACGATCTGACTCACGCCACAGCGGCGTTGGAGAGGGCCAGCCTCCTCAATCCCCAGGACCCCTGGGCTTTTATTCGCCTGTGCGATGTTTACAGGCTTGCGGGGGATGCCCCCCGAGCCCTGGAAGCCTGTGATGAAGCGGTGCGTCTCATGCCAGATCAGCATTGGGCGTTGTTTTCGCGCGCCCGCGCCTGGGTCCTGGCGGAGCAATACGAGCCGGCCATCACAGATCTGAAGAGCGTGCTGGAGCTCGACCCAACTTATATGCCGGCGCGAGAGTTGCTGGCCGAAATCATGAAACGCCGATCGAGTGAGTGAAGCAGCGATGGGACGGGCGATTACTGCCAGAAATCTAAGTCATCTCCTGTGGTTTTTAGGAATTCTGAGCGCCATTCTGGGCCTGGCGAGTGCGTCTGCGCCGGTGCTAGGACTTACCGTCGCCGCCTTTGCGGCCGGAGCGGTGCTGCAGCGGCCAGAATTCCTCTTGGGCATGTACCTTTCCGCCATGTACGTCTGGGGCCTCTTGCCTGCTGCGCTTTATGCACGGCTCACCGGCTTCTTTTTGCCCCTCACTGCAGCGCTGGCGACACTGTCACTCATCTTGCATTACGGCATCAAATTCTACCGCTTGACCCCTCACGACGTGATGTTGCTGGCCTTTTCGGGATATGTGTTGCTGGGCGTTTTGTGGTCGCCTGCGCCGAACTATGGCATTTTCAAAGCCCTTTCTTTCTTTCTGGGGTCCGTTTTCCTGTTTTTCCTGATGTACTGGGGATACCGTGAAAAGCCGCAGGCGTTGTGGCGTTTCGTCAGGGTGATGGTGGGGTTGGGGATGGTGGCCTTCGTGCTGGTGTTGATCGCTTCCCTGAACGTCGGCGGTTTTGGCCCGGCGGCGCGCTCAACCCGAGTGTATTATTTGCAGAATGTGATGGGAATTCAGTATTTCGCTCTTAGCGATGCGTTACAGCTCGCGGCTATCTGCGCCTTTGCGCTTTTCTTGAGATCACAGCACCGCCTGAAATGGTTGTGGTTGGGAGCGTTTTTGGCGTTGGGATGGGCTGCCCTCGCTTTGAGTCAGCGGGCGCAGCTTCTGGGAATCATCTCCGCGTGTGTGGGGCTCTTGGTGTTTCGCGCATGGTTGAGCCCAGAACCGACCTCGAAGAGGCAGTTGCGGGTAGGTGACATGGTCGTCGGTGGGCTGCTTCTTGTCGTACTACTGGGGATTGCATTGCTGGGTGCTTCCAAATTCAGCATCAGCTTCATGCTGCAGGACAATAACATTCTCACGCGCCTGGAGTTGTACCGGGAAGCTGTACAACAATTTCTGGCTTCCCCGGTCTGGGGAAATGGCACCGGTGGTTTTACCATGGGGGCCTTTGGAGTAGATGCGCGCATCTTTGCGCACAATGTCTTCCTGGATATACTTGCCGAGGGCGGCCTTATCGGCATTCTGCTGTGGGGAGGTGTGTTGGTGGCGATACTTTCGCGCGCCTGGAAACTGGGACACACTCATACCGCTGCCTCCGCCCTGGGATGGATTGGGCTTGCAGTCTGCATCAGCCGATTTGTCGTGAGTCTGTTTTCCGCCGATCTGTCATATCTCAATCTTGGGCCATGGCTGGCGCTGCTCTCTGTCGGCGCATGGGCGCCCCCGTCGTCAGAGGTTTTCCCCCCGGAAACGCAGGCTTCGACGGCTGACGCTGGACATGCTCCATGCAATGCGCCCGAGGAACCGCTGCTTCCATGTCAGTAAAAACCGGGCCCCTGGTCTTGCTGCACGCTCCGGTACGTAAAGGCACCATTCTGGAGTATGCGGCGCATTTATCTCTGGAACTGAGCGCGTTGGGTCTGCAAGTCGTGTTGCACGTCCCCGCCGATTGCGAATGGCCTGCAGGGGTTCCGCAGCCTGCGTATGTGGTCAGCAATCAACGGAACCCCAACGTTGAACTGAAGTTTGGCTCTCCGCGGTGGGCGCTCAATCGTTTTTTCATGGCTTTCTACAACAGCTGGCAGCGTTTGCGGCTGGCGCGTGAAGTGCAGGCGGATCTTTTGCACCTGCAGCTCATTCTTCCGTGGGTGGATGGTGGCTTTGTACGTTTGCATCGCCGCACCGCTCGGGTCATCTACACCGTGCATGACGTCGTCCCGCACGTCTTCAAATTGCCTGCCCGCGTTGACCGCTGCTTGCGCCGCGAGTGTTATCACCTGGCGGATGGTTTGATCTTTCATACCGCTGTGAATAGGGCTCAATTCGAATCGGTTTATTCTTTCCTCCCCTCTCAAACGGCGGTCATCCCCCATGGCCTTTGCTGGCGCGGCCCCTTCTCCGACGCAGACGCGGTGCATTCCAAAGGGTATTTGGCCCTCCCTGGAGAGCGTCAGATAATTTTAATGTTTGGCGAAGTGCGCCCCAACAAGGGGGTGGAGGTTCTGATTCGCGCTTTTGCAGCAGTGCTGGCGCAAGCGCCGCAGGCATTCCTTCTGATTGCCGGTCCGCTCCATCCTTCTGTCAATCCCAGGGAATTGCAGGAGCAGTTGCAGCGACTCCCACCGGGCAGTTGGGAATGGCGCCAGGGATGGATTTCCAAAGATGACTTGTCACACTATTTCAGGGCGGCTAGTGTGGTGGCCTTGCCGTATGTGGCATTTACGTCACAAAGTGGCGTGCTGGCGCAGGCGTATGCGTATGGCCGCCCGGTGGTCGTCTCAGAGGTAGGAGGATTGGGGGCAACCGTGCGTGAAGATGATTCGGGCCTTGTAGTTTCCCCTTCGCAGCCCGATGAATTGGCCGGCGCTTTGAGCCGTCTTTTGACCGATAGCGCTCGCTGGCGGCGCTGCCAGGATAACATCGCCAGGGTGGCGCAAGAGAAATACTCGTGGGCTCAGGTGGCCCGCCAGACCGCTGCTTTTTACAACAGCGTGCTGCAAAACTAAACGGCTCTCGCAGGTAGCAACGTGCGTCTTCTCTATCTCATTGACTCATTGGCCGGCGGGGGGGCGGAATCCGTTCTGGCTAATCTGCTCCATTACCTGGCGGAACACGAACCTCAGGTCGAATGTCACGTCGCGACGCTGTATCCGACGCCAGAAAAGTCTCTTGCGGGGAAGAATTTCCCGGTTCATTGTCTGGACTTGCCTTCCAAATACGCCGGTTCCGGGGCCGCGCGCCTGGTGCGATTCCTGCGCGCGGAGCATTTTGATCTGGTTCACGTGCATTTGTTCCCGGCGAATTACTTCGCTGCATGGGCTTCGTTGCGAGTCACGGATGTCCCGTGGATTTATACTGAGCATAGCATGTGGAATCGCCGCCGGCGTTTTCTTGCCCTGCGAGCGTTGGAGCGTATAATTTACTCCCGCTTTGAACGCATTGTCGCGGTCAGTGAGAGCGTAGCGAGGAGCCTTATCCAGTGGTTACCCTCCATCGGGCCGAAGGTGCGGGTGGTCCCCAATGGCGTGCTCTTGCCGCCGGGCTATCCAAACCGGTTGCCGGGGTCCGTGGGAGACCGGGCCACAATCCTGTTTGTGGGTCGTCTGGAGTATGTCAAAGGAGTGGACGTGCTGCTGCGGGCTTTGGCGGCGCTTCCGCCTTCAGTGACGCTCTGGCTGGCGGGCGCCGGCGCGCAGCGGGCGCAACTCGAGCAGCTCGCCGACACGCTTGGCATTTCCGATCGCGTCAAATTTCTGGGATTTCGAACGGAGGTGCAGCAGCTGATGCTTGAAGCCGATTGTCTGGTGCTGCCCTCGCGGTGGGAGGGATTGCCCATGGTAGTGCTCGAGGCGATGGCAGGGGGAACGCCGGTCGTCGCCTCCGCTGTGGGGGGGATTCCCGAAGTCATCGAGGATGGGGTGACTGGGTGGCTGGTGCCGCCCGAAGATCCCGCCTCCCTGGCGCAGGCATTGATCACAGCGTTGGGAGACCGCGATAGACGACGACGGATTTGTGACGCGGCCCGCGCTCGTGTGGCAGCTTCCTATTCCATTGACGTGATGGCGCAGCGCACCTTGGCCCTGTACGCCGAAGTGTTGGGGCAATCTGTTGCTTCGCAGCCGGCCTCTCGAACCGAAATGTGAGTTTACCGATGGTCAAAGTTGCTCATGTCGCCAGTATCAGCGGCTCTTTGCGCTTTCTCTTGCTGAATCAAATGCTGAGCCTGCGTGAAGCCGGCTATGAAGTGGTCGGCATCTCAGCGCCGGGGCCGCACGTTCCGGTCCTGGAAGCGGCCGGGATCCGGCATATTGCAGTTCCCCTCACCCGTCGCATCACCCCTGGGGAAGACCTGCGTGCTTTTGGGCAGCTCTATCGTATCATGCGGCGCGAGCGCTTCACCATTGTGCATGGACACACTCCCAAGGCCGAGTTATTGGCGCAACTTGCGGCGCGCTGCGCAGGTGTGCCTGTGGTAGTAGATACGTTCCGTGGCATCTACTATCGCCCGGCGATGCATCCCCTCTGGCGATGGGTGTTCTTGCGGATGGCGCAGTTGGCGGCGGCCTGCGCCGATGTGATGCTGTCCCAAAGCCGTGAGGCCATGGACATGATCGTCCGCGAACATATTTGCCCCCCGCACAAACTCCGGTATTTGGGCAATGGCATTGACATTGACCGCTTTGATCCGCGGCAGGTGACGGCCGGGGCGGTTCGTCGCAAGCGCGAGGAGCTGCATTTGCCTGAGGGGGTGCCCGTCGTGGGATTTGTCGGCAGACTGGTCGCCGAAAAAGGCGTCCTGGATTTGTTGCAAGCGGTACCCCTGGTCCGCAAGCGCTGTCCCGACGTACGCTTTGTCTTTGTGGGACAGGCGGATCAGGACAAAGACGATGCAGTTGACCCCGCTGTGATTACCGGCTCTGAGGTGGCTTCTGCTTGCATTTTTGCGGGCGCGCACACAGAGATGCCAGAAATCTACGCGCTGATGGATGTCTTTACCCTGCCCTCTTATCGTGAAAGTGTGCCGCGTTCTCCCATGGAAGCGGCGGCAATGCAGGTGCCCTGTGTGCTGACCGACATTTCGGGCTGCCGTGAAGTGGTGACCCCTGGCTATAACGGTTTCCTCGTGCCGCCCGGCGATGTCAAAGCGCTGGCTGAGGCGTTGGTGACGTTGCTCTCCGATCGGGACCTGGCCCGCCGGATGGGGGAGGCCGGCCGCGCTCAGGCCATAGCTCATTTCGATGAGCGCGCCGTTTTTGCCAGGGTGAAAGCCGAATACGCCCGACTGCTTCAGGAGCAGGGACTGACGGTGCCGGCGCCGCTGTGGCCTGATGTCGCCCCGGCAGGAGTCGCGTATGACTGCTAGATCCTTCGAAAATAGGGATCAGTGGGCCGTGAGTAGAGAGCCGTCACAGCTTCTGCTCACTACTCACCACTCACGACTCACATTTTCATTCTCGGGGAGTGTGCACCAGCACATAGCGTTTCCTGGCCCCCCTGGACGCGCCGCAGCGACAGACAGCGCCAATCTGTGAGGCCTATGAGCGAGCATCCCTTTCTGCGTTATTGGTGGCGCGGCGAGATTGCGGGGTCCCCTGAGGCTCTCATCGCCTGGGGACGCGCCGCCGGGTTGCTGCCGCTGTTGAGCTGGCGGGCGCAGACGCGCGGTTGGCCTCTGCCGGACGGCTTTCTCGACGCCGCGCGTGCTGAGCGGTATGCAGAAATCGCGCGGCAACAGCTGGCCATGGAGCAGCTCCGGGCCCTGGCGACCCTGGCGCGCGAACAGCACTTCACGCCTTTGGTGGTGAAGGGCCCGGTCATCGCTGAGGCCTACCCTGATCCGGCATGCCGCACTTACCACGACATTGACCTGCTGTTGCCCTTGGAACAGACAGAGCCGTTGATGGCCGCCCTGACGGCCCGCGAGTACCGCTTCACCGTCGGCGGCGACCGGGGCAATCACCTGCCTCCCCTCCATCCCGTGCGGCCGGGCTATGTCCTCGAAATTCATACGGCGCTCGGCCACGACCGTGGCACGGAACAGTTCACTTTTGCCGAATGTGCGCCGACCGCGCTGCCCTGGCCACGATTTCCCGATCTGCTGACGCTCGACCCCGTCTTGCACGCTCTCTACCTGAGCCATCATCTGATCAATCACCATCAGATTTCTCTCGGCTTGATGCCGCTGGCCGACCTGTATTTCTGGACGCGCTCGTGGACCGGCGTCGCGTGGCGAACGCTGGCGGAGCAGGCCGCCGCGCGCGATCTCACGCGCAGCGTCCGCCTGGCCCTGGCATTGACGGCCTGGTTCTGGGATGAACCCTGGCCCGCCTGGGTGCAGGAGCGCTTTCTCCCGCCCGAGCCCCGGCTGCTTGAACTGGGCAAGCAGTTGACGCTCGGCGAGCTAGGGGGGCGGACCCCGCGAATCTGGCGCGACCTGCCGGAAAAAAGCCTGCGGGGCTGGTTCGCCTACGTGCGAATAGTGGCGCGCGGCAACCCGGCGATGCTCCAACGCCTGTCCCGACGCCAACGGCTGCTGTTTTACGTGCGACGCCCCTTCTCGCTCCTCAAATATCACGGCGGCACTTTCTGGCGCTTGCTGCGCCGCGATCGTCGCACGCGAGAGCAGCTGGCGGCCCAGGAGACGCTCGCCGACTGGTTGAACCCGGCAGGGAAAAGCTCATGAGCCTCCAAACGGTGGTGTACACGCTCGACCCGGCGGCCATGGATGCGGAACTCATCCGGCGGGCGGCGGCGGTGATTCGGGCCGGCGGATTGGTCGCTTTTCCCACGGAGACGGTTTATGGGTTGGGCGCCAATGCCCTGGACGCCGGCGCGGTGCGCGGGATTTTCGCGGCCAAGGAGCGCCCGGCTCACGACCCCTTGATTATTCATCTGGCGGACGCCGCCGACTTGCCGCGAGTGGCGCGCGATATCCCCCCTCTGGCGTCAGAACTGGCGGCGCGATTCTGGCCCGGACCGCTCACCCTCGTGCTGCCTCGCGGCGAGGCGGTCCCGGCGGAGGTGACCGCCGGCGGCGCGACCGTCGCGGTGCGGGTGCCGGCGCATCCCATCGCACGGGCGCTCATCCGTGCGGCCGGCGTCCCCATCGCCGCGCCTAGCGCTAACCGCTTTGGACGGCTCAGCCCGACCCGCGCGGCCGATGTGTTGGCCGACCTTGAGGGGCGCATTGACGTGGTGCTCGACGGCGGGCCGACAACGGTGGGACTCGAATCTACCGTCCTCTCGCTGGTGGGAACGCCGACGATCCTCCGCCCCGGCGGCGTCAGCCGCGAAGCCCTGGAGGCGATCCTCGGCCCGGTGGCCGTGTGGGAACGTTCCCCGCAGGCGCTTGAAGCGCTGCCCGAATCGCCGGGCCTGTTGTTGCAGCATTATGCCCCGCGTGCGCCCCTCCTCCTCTACCAGGGGGCGCCGGAGGCGCTGCGCGCGGCATTGCTGGCCGAAGCCCGGCGCTATCAACAAGAGAACGTCCGTGTCGGACTGCTGCTGGCGGCCGAAGACGTCCCCTTTTTTGCCGACGAGGAGTGGCTCATCGAGGTCGCCGGCAGCGTTGCCGATTTGGAGACGGTCGCGCGGCAGCTCTTTGCGGCGTTGCGCGCGCTCGACGCTGCGGGCGCTGGGGTGATCCTGGCGCGTGATTTTGGCGTGGCGGGCCTGGGATTGGCAATCCGTGACCGGCTGACTCGCGCCGCGGGCGGACGGGTGATCGAGGTCACCGCGCCTGCAGACGAGGTATAATTCTTGGATTTGATCGGGAGTGGGGAGGGAATGCGACGGTATCTGGGGTTCATCGTACTGTTGGGGCTGTGTCTGACCCCGGTTTCTTTTGTGCAGGCCGCGCCGACGCCCCCCGGCGCTCTCGTGACCCAGACTTCTGCGCCCGTGCGGATTATCTTGTTGATTGGCGACGGGATGGGAGCGGCGCAACGGACGGCGGCGCAGTGGGCCTCTGTGGGACTCACCGGGCATTTGGTGATGGATACATTGCCGGTCAGCGGCTGGGCGCGCACCGTCAACGTCTATGGCGAGATCACGGACTCGGCGGCTGCGGCAACGGCGATGGCGACCGGCGTCAAAACCGCCAACGGCAGAATTGGCCAGGCGCCCGACGGCACGCCGTTGACGACTATTCTGGAGCAGGCCCGGGCCCGAGGGTTGGCGGCGGGATTGGTTACCAACACGCCCATCGTGGACGCTACGCCGGCGGCTTTTGCCGCACACACGGGCAGCCGCTACGCCGGGGCTGAAATCGCCCAACAGCTGCTCGCCGCCCGTGTGGAAGTGCTCCTGGGAGGCGGCGAGAATGCTTTCCTGCCGGAGGGATGGACGGGCCAGTACCCTGAACCCGGCACGCGCACGGACGGGCGCAATCTGATTGCCGAGGCGGTGCAGGCAGGGTACACCTACGTTTGGGACGGGGCGGGATTGCGAGCTGCTGCCGCGCTGAGCGCCCCCTACGTCTTAGGACTTTTTGCCGACGGAGAGATGCCCCGTCCGCATACGCCTTCCCTCGCGGAGATGACCGGGCACGCCCTGACGCTGCTCTCGCCGCGCCCGCAGGGCTTTTTCCTCATGGTCGAGGGCGGACAAATTGACTGGGCCTGTCACGCGAACGACGCGGCGCATGTCATCGGCGATACGCTGGACTTCGATGCAGCGGTCGCCGTGGCCCTGCATTACGCCGCCCAGACGGAAAACACGTTGGTCATCGTCACCAGTGACCACGAGACCGGCGGGATGCTGTTGAGCCTGAACCCCAACGGCGGACAGGCTTTCACCATGCCCGATGGGACGCCCTTTTACGTGACCTGGACCACGGACGGGCACACGGACGCCAGCGTGCTGGTCAACGCTCGGGGTCCCTGGTCAGAACTGGCGGCGGGCAGCTACGAGAATACGCATCTTTACACGCTCATGGCGACGGCGTTGATGGCTCCGCCGACCTTGCTCCTCACGGGGCCGGCCATGGCGCGTCCCGGCGAGCCCCTGACTTTCGAGGCCACTTTCAGTCCGGTGAATGCTGCCTGGCCCACCAGTTACCTTTGGACTGCCACGGAGCAGTCGCCGCAGCTCACCGCGGGGGGCGTGAACAGCCGGGTCAGCTTCACCTGGCCCCTCACCGGCACGTATACCCTCACCGTGACTGCGCAGACGCCAGAGGTGCAGTTGACCGCTTCACGGTTCGTGCTGGTGCTGCATCGCTGGTACACCCTCTATCTGCCGCTGATTTACAAGGGCGAGCCGTGAGCCGTTTTTGACCTGAGCCCACGACAAAACACGGAGCGCCTCGAGGCGCTCCGTGTGGCGGATTCAGAAAACGGCGCTAACCGTGCAGAAAATCCCGCAGATGGCGGGCGTGAGCGGGGTGTCGCAGCCGGCTTAGCGCCTGCGCTTCGATCTGCCGCACGCGCTCGCGGGTCACTCCCAACTTGCGCCCCACCTCTTCCAGCGTGTAGGTCTGTCCATCCAGCAGGCCGTAGCGCATCTGGAGGATTTTCACCTCCCGCGGGGGGAGATCGGCCAGAATGTCCAGCAGCACTTCCCGCAGCATGGCAGTGCTAACTTCATCGGGCGGGGCGGGGCTATCTATGTCTTCCACGAAATCGCCCAGCGTGCTCTCCTCTTCATCGTCCGTGGGCATCTCCAGCGAGAGCGGGCGACGCGCGACGTCGAGCATCTGTTCCACCTTGCGCACCGGAATGTCCAGCTCCGCCGCGAGTTCCTCCGGCGTCGGGGCGCGCCCCAACCGTTGCGTCAGCTGGTGTGAAATGCGCAGCAGCTTGTTGATCTGATCTCCCATGTGGACGGGCACGCGAATCGTGCGGCTCTGGTCGGCGATCGCGCGGGTCACTGCCTGGCGAATCCACCACGTGGCATACGTCGAGAACTTATGCCCGCGGGTGTAATCAAATTTGTTCGCTGCGCGGATCAGGCCGATGTTGCCCTCCTGAATCAGATCGAGGAAGGGGACGCCGCGCCCGATATATTTCTTGGCGACGCTGATCACCAGGCGGGAGTTGGCACGGATCAAATGTTCGCGCGCCGCCATGCCGTCTTCAATGACCTCTTCCAGCTCGGCGCGTCGGGCCTCCGATTTGGCGCGGGGGAGTTTGGCCTGCGCTTTACGGCCTTCTTCCATGCGTTTGGCGAGGGCGACCTCTTCCTCTGCGGTCAGCAGAGGGACTTTCCCGATCTCTTTCAGATACAGTCCGATGGTGTCGTCTACTTCGATGGCGCGATAGATGTCCTCTTCGGTCTCCAGGGCTTCTTGATCCACTTCGATCTCGTCATCGCGCGTGTGGAATCCTGCCGCCTGGCTCTCGTCTTCCTCATCATCACTGATCCGAATGCCGCTTTCCATCAGCGACGTGATGATGTCATCCAGCCGGTCAATGTCTTCTTCTGCTTCGGGAAACACGCGGAGAATGTCCTTGTGCGTCACATGCCCATGTTCATAGGCGAGCGTCATGAGATAGTCCTCGCCGGTCTCTACCTCGAGCTCGCCTGCCTCCAGCTCGGCATCGCTGGGTTCTACCTCTTCGGTGATGCCGTCCAGCATGGATTCTTCGTTTAGATCCAGATCTTCAACTGCCACGCTCAAATCCCTCATTGGAATACACCTCTAGTGTAGTCCAGAAGTGCAAAAATATCAAATCGGCAGGCCATTTTCAAGCGGCAAAAAAGCACTGGTAGATGTGCCTGCCAGTGCTCCCTTATGCCTGCTGCGTCATACCGTGTAAACTATAACATAGCTTTTGGTCTTTTGTCAAGAGGGAGTTTTCAAATTCTCCTTTTTACCCTTGACGTTTTTGGTTGCTTATGTAAAATAGACATTTATGGAATTTCAAAGTACCGCACCGTTGATTGTTCAAGGCGATCGCACGGTCCTTCTGGAGGTGAATAATCCCCTCTATGAAGAGGCGCGTGATCATCTGGCGCGTTTTGCCGAGCTGGAGAAGAGCCCGGAGTACATTCACACGTATCGGCTGTCCTCCCTTTCGTTGTGGAACGCCGCCGCGGCGGGCCTCGCTGCCGAGGAGATCATCGAGGGCCTGGAGCGTTACGCCAAGTATCCCCTGCCCGAGAACGTCGTGACGGAAATCCGCGAGGCCATCTCGCGCTATGGACGGGTCCGGCTCGTGCCCGATCCCAATGACCCCACGCGCTTGCGCCTCATCTCGGACGATGTGCTGCTGTTGCTGGAGCTGGAGCGCAACCGGCATCTCAAGCCCTATCTGCTGGGCCGCATGGGCCCCCACACGCTGCAGGTGCCGGCGTCACGTCGCGGCCATGTCAAGCAGGCGCTGGTCAAGGCCGGCTATCCCGCTGAAGACCTGGTGGGGTATCTCCCCGGCGCTTCCCTATCCATGGAGTTGCGCTCCGTGTGTCAATCGGGGGCGCCTTTTCACATTCGGGATTATCAGCGTGACGCCGCTGACGTGTTCTGGGCCGATGGGTCGGAAGCGGGTGGCTCCGGGGTCATCGTCTTGCCCTGCGGCGCCGGCAAGACCATTGTGGGCATGGTAGTGATGGCGCAGGTGCAGGCGAATACCCTCATCCTCACGCCCAGCACGATCGCCGCGCGGCAATGGCGCACCGAGCTGCTGGATAAAACCCAGCTGACAGCTGACGAGATCGGCGAATACACCGGGGATCGCAAAGAAATCCGCCCGGTGACGATCACCACGTATCAAATCCTCACACATCGCAAGCGGGGCACTAAAGGCCAGCATTTGCGTCTCGAGGAGGAATTCCCCCATTTCGAGCTCTTCGGTCAGGCGGACTGGGGGCTGATCATTTACGACGAGGTCCATCTCCTGCCCGCGCCGGTGTTTCGCATCACCGCCGAGATCCAGGCGCGCCGACGCCTGGGCCTCACGGCGACCCTCGTCCGCGAGGACGGCCAGGAAGAGGACGTGTTCTCACTCATCGGGCCGAAGAAGTATGACGTCCCCTGGCGCGACCTGGAACATCAAGGCTGGATTGCGCCCGCCGTGTGTTGCGAAGTCCGCCTGCCCTTGCCGGATGAATTGCGGCTCGCCTACATCATGGCCGAGCGTCGGGAGCAGTATCCCATCGCGGCGCAGAGTCCGCTCAAGTTGCGCATATTGGACGAGTTGCTGCAATATCACCGCGATGACAACGTGTTGATCATCGGCATGTATCTGGAGCAGTTGCAGCAGGTCGCCGAGCGTTACGGCTACCCCCTGATCACCGGCAAAACCTCCAACCGCGAGCGGGAATTGCTCTACGAAGATTTTCGCCTGGGGAAGATCAAGCATTTGGTCGTCTCCAAGGTCGCCAATTTTTCGATTGACTTGCCCGACGCCAACGTGGCGATCCAGATTTCGGGCACTTTTGGCTCGCGCCAGGAGGAGGCTCAACGCCTGGGGCGCATTCTGCGGCCTAAGGCGGACGGCAGCCAGGCTTATTTCTACACCCTGGTGAGCAAAGAGACGATTGATCAGGAATACAGCGCCAATCGCCAGCGCTTTTTGACCGAGCAGGGTTATCGTTACGTGATCCTCTACGAAGATGAAATCCCCTCTGCATTGCCCGAGCTGGCCCTCAGACCGTCCGAGGCTGCTGCTTGAGATGCCCGGAATGGCGTTGTTGACCCTCCCCTACGCGGTACAGTCCGATGGTCGCACCGAATGGTCGGGCGTCGGGTCGCTTTTTCATGTTACACGCAGGATGGCTACGCTGCTATGAGCCGAACTGAATACGAGAACCGTCTCCGCGAGGCGACGCCGGAATTGGGATATGGGGTGAGCGACCCGCCGGCAACGACCGCGATCGGGGATGTCGCTGAGGCAAAGGAGCTCTTGCTCATGCTCGGGCGCGGCGTGAGCAATGAAGTCTACATCCAGGAGGCCGTCGAAAAAATCGTTGCGGAGGCCTGGCCCGTGGCGCTGTTGCGCGAGCAGATCCAAAAGCTGGGCGTGCGTCCGCAGGGGCGCACCCGGGCGGACCTCGCTCAGCAGCTGATGACGCTCTTCTACGATCGCGGGCGCCTGGAGCTGGTCTTCAATAGCCTGGATGAAGAGACGCGGATGTTCTATGCGGAATTCCTGCTCAATCTACAATTCGGCGACCAGGACCCCAATCGCAGCAAGGACATCCTGGTTTTGCGGCCGATTGAAACGCCCGTGAATGTGCTCGTTCAGCGGATCGTGGACGCCGGCCTGGTATTTGCCGATGATATGGGCCTGATGCAAATGCCGCCGATGTTGTATCGCAACCTGCCCCACATCAGTGTGCCGGCGGAACCTTTCACCCCCCTTCATCCCCCCGCGCGGATCGCGCTCGCTCGTCCGGCGCTTACGGTGACGCAAATCCAACAATTCCTGGGATTGGTGGAAGCGCGTAAATTCAAATTGCGCCCCGTGCGGACCTGGAAAGCGCTCGAGAAGGGAACGCGAGTTTATCTCAAGGGGGTCCTGCCGACACCCGAGAGCGCACGGACGCTGGCCAAAGCCGGTACGGCGGACAAAGTGGTGCTGGAGCTGCTGCCGCCGGAACCGTTGTTGCTGGCCGACGATCTGGAAACGCTGGGACGACTGTTGAATCTTTCTCCCGCCCTCGTCGAGGTAATGTACCAGCTGCTGCTCGCGTTGGGTGTTTTGCGTCCGGGGACGCCGGTCCGACCGGAGCCAGCGCTCGCGGAGGCGTTCCTCGCCCTGGAGCCCGGGGAACAGCTGGCGGCCATGGCGCGCCGGCTGATGATAATCGGCGCCTGGAGCCCTTCCTGGAATTTCTGGCGCGAGGGGGACGTGCGCCTGCAATGGATGTTCTCCCCGTATTGGGCCATGAACTTCGATGCCCAGCTCTTTTCGCAGGCGTTTTCGCATTTGGGCATCCTGGTATTGCGTTACCTGGCGTTGTTGCCGCACGAGCAGTGGCTGGCGGCCGACTCTGTCGCCAATTTGTTGCAGCATTTCCTGCCCGGAAGCGAGTCTATCTCTCGGCAGCTGAAATTTTCCGATACGCGAGGCTCTTGGGAAGGATTCCTGGGACAGTATCTGGAGGCGCTGTTGACGGGCCCCCTGCACTGGCTGGGCCTTTGTGATGTGGGACGCGACCGCCGGGGCGTCTTTGCCGCTTTCCGTCTTCATTACTTGCAGAACGTCGTGTGGGGGCAGGCGCAGGCCATCCCGTTGCCACCAACCGTATGGCGCGGCGATCGACCCGACGTGTGGTTCTGGAAACAAGAGCGCCTGTGGCTGCGCCCCCCCGTTCCCGCCGAGGTGATGCAGCTGCTGCAAGCCTGGGCCGAGCCTGTGGGAGCCGAGCAGGACTTCCTGGTGTATCGCCCTGACGTCGAACGCCTTTATGCCGCCTTCGAGGCCGGTGAAACGACCGCGACGCTGCGCGAGCGCTGGATCAAGGCCACCGGCGCGGTCCCGCCGCCGGAACTCGCGCAGTGGTGGGAAAACTGGCAGCAACGCTATGGGCACATTCGCCTGTACCCGCAGCAGGCAGTCCTCGTCGCGGCAGACGCTTTGACCTTGAGAGAAGTGCAGGTCGCGCTGCCCGAATTACGGGAGGGCCTGCTGGGAGTCATCAATTCCAGGACGGCTTTGCTCCGTTCGGAGAAAGTGGACCAACTGCTCCTGCAATTGACGGCGCGCGGCTACATGCCCAAAGAGGTCCGTTCCACCGATGCGACCCCGGCGCTCTTGCCGCCGGCTACGAAGGCGGAGTGAGTCATGGAAGCGTTGCGTGTCACCCTTGATTTGTATGACGCCCCCCTGGTGCGGCAGATAGCGGAGACGCTGGAGTTCAGCGAGGCCGACCTCAAGGCTCCCAAGTCCACGCTGATAAAGCGCCTGCTCGTCGAAATCCCCCGCCGGGCGGCTTCCCGCGACTTCATCCAGGCGCTTTCGGAGACCGAACGGGGGATCCTGGCGCTGGTGTTGGATCGTGGCGGGCAGATTGCTGCCGGTGATTTGGTGGGAACGTTGATGACCACCGGCCTGCTGTCGCCGACAAAGCCGACGGATGAAGAGACCACGATCTCCTCCCGGTTAGAGGCCTTGCTGCGGCCGTTATTGCTGCGGGGGCTGCTGGTCAACCTGACGCCGCCGTTGGACTACGAGACGCGCCGACATTTGCAGCCCGTGTACGAGGTGGGGATCGCGCCAGAAGTGGCGTCGGTGCTTCCCCGTGCGCTGCTCAAAGTGCCCCAACCCGATGTGCAACGTCTTACCATCGCCCCCCCCTCGCAGGTTGCCTCTGGCGATCCCGAAATGCTGGTGCGTCAGTTGTTCTTTGTCTGGTCTGGCTTGCTCCGCAACCCGGCGCGGCAGTTGAAGAGTGGCTCCATCGCCAAGGCCGATTTGCGTCGGCTGGCGCGAGAGCTCAATATGGATGTGGAGACGCAAGCCGATGCCTTGTACGACATGATCGCTCTCCTGTCATCGGCCGGATTGTTGCGCTTCGAGGGGGGCAGCGTTGTGGCGGTGGACGACGAGCGCGTACAACGCTTCTGGCAGCAAGACGCCGGCGCGCAGTACCGCGAATTGTTCAATGCATTCCTTAACGTGGAAAGCTCTCCCGTAATCGAAACCTCCATGCTGTATCGCTTCTATGGCTACGGCTATGGGTCATATCAAATCAACTCCTACAAGGCGTTGAATCAACAGCTCATGACTGCTGTTCGCCCTTTGATTGACGTGCCCTGGTTTTCATTCGACACCCTCCTGCTGTTGCTGACCCGGGGCAAGCCGGGGAGCTTCGCCTTGCCCGCTAATCTGTTGCGCGTGATGGAAGAGCAGCTGCGCCGGAATATGCTCGGGTCCGGAAACAAGTCGTTTGTGTCCAAGATGACCAGGGATTTGCAAGACCTGGACGCGGCCACCGCCGTGGAGCTTTTGGCCCACTGGCAGTGGCTTGGCGTCGTGGACATGGGCTACCAGGAAGGGCGCAGCGCTCCCTCGGCCCTACGGCTCACTCCCCTGGGGCGCGCCATTTTCCGCCAGGAGGCTTTCACCTTCAATGGCGGCGTAGGACAGGTGATCCTGCAGCCAGATTTCCAGATCCTGGCATTGGGACCGGTGTCGCTGGGGACCCTTGCAGGAATCGAGCGCTTCGCCGACCGTGAGACGGTGCAGCCGGCCACGGTCGGGTATCGCCTGACGCGCAGCAGCATCTATCGTGCTCTGCAGAAGGGGACTTCCATCGGCGTGATTTGTGGCTTCCTGCGGCAAGTCACCCAACAGCCTTTGCCGCAGAACGTCGAGCGCACCCTGGAGGAATGGGGCGCGCAGCACGAGCGGATCGTGGTGCGGCGGAATGTGGTGGTCTTGCAGACCGACACGACCGCGCAACTCGACGCCCTGTTGGCAGACCCCGTCCTGCAAGCCTGGCTGCAGCGGCTTGACGAACACACGGCGGTGGCCGATACCCGCTACACGCAGCAGATTCAGGATCGCCTGTGGCGCTTGGAGCTCTTGCCGGCCGTCTCCAGGGGACCCGAAGCCGACCTGTCGCACAGCCTCATTTGGGACGACGGGCGCCTGCTTCCGCGCCTTACCCCGCCGAGCCTGTACGTCACGGGGATCGTGCAGCGCTTTGCGGCCCCCGAAGCGCCTGGCTGGCGGCTGACGGCCGCGAGCGTGCGGGAGGCCATCAACACCGGCTATTCCGTCCCCGACCTCATCGCGCAGATCGAGCGCCTCACCGGCGCGCCCCTGCCGCCGGAATGGCAGCAGCGCCTCAAAGCCTGGGGCAGTCATTATGGCGGCGCCAATCTCCTGCAGGCGCACCTGCTGCGACTGGAGAGCGCCGCCCTCCTCGCCGAAGTGCGGGAGGCCGATCGGCAACTCAGCCGCTGGCTGCATCCCCTCGCCCCCGAGAGCGACGTGGCGATCATTGATGAACGTAATTGGGAAGCCGCGGTCGCCCGCCTCACGGAGCTGGGCGTTCACATTGAAGAGGGCCGCTGGTGGTGAGCGCGGGCCGAGCGCTCGCTGACTTCCGTCCGCTCCCTTTCTTGACGCGCTTCTCCCCCTGCACTATAATGCCCCTGTGGAGGTGACATGGCCGGCATTTTCGAAAGCCTACGCAAGACGCGCAACGCCGTCTTTGGACAGATTGCTACCCTGCTGGGCACAGGGGATATTACCGACGCGACCTGGGACGAGCTGGAAGAGCTCCTGATTCGGGGCGATGTGGGGGTGGAAACTTCCGCCGCGCTAGTGCAACGGCTGCGAAAGCGCGCGTCCGAGGAAGGCATCGTCAAGGCGACGAAACTGCTGGAGGTGTTGGAGCAAGAGGTGCTGGCGTTGCTGCCGCAACCGCAGCCGCTCAACCTGGATTGGCCGCTCGCCGTCATCCTCATTGTCGGCGTCAACGGTTCTGGCAAGACCACGAGCATCGCCAAACTGGCCTATCGCCTCAAAGGGGAGGGCCGCAAGGTGATGCTGGCAGCGGCGGATACTTTCCGCGCCGCGGCGATTGATCAGCTCAAAATCTGGGGCGAGCGCGCTGGAACCCCGGTCGTCGCCGGCCCGGAGGGCGGCGATCCCGGCGCTGTGGTCTACGAGGCCATCCAACAGGCGCGTTCGCAGGGGATGGATACCCTGATTGTGGACACGGCGGGACGCCTGCACACGCAACACAACCTCATGGCGGAGTTGGAAAAGCTACGCCGCATCATTTCCACCCGTGTGGCGTGGGCTCCCCACGAAACTCTGCTCGTCCTCGACGCCACGACCGGTCAGAATGGCATGGCGCAGGCTCAACAATTCACCCAGGCGGTCAAAGTCACCGGCATCATTCTGGCCAAACTCGACGGCAGCGCCAAGGGGGGGATGGCGCTTTCCATCGGCAACGAGCTGGGATTGCCGATCCGTTTTGTGGGCACCGGCGAGAAAATGGGGGATTTCGCCCCCTTCGATCCGCGGGCCTTTGTTGAAGGACTGTTGCATTCCGCATAAAGAGCGCGCTGGCGTGATCCGTAACCCGTGAGTCGTGAACAGAGATCGCAGCGGCTCTCTACTCACGGCTCACTGAGTTCTATTTTCGCAGGGGAGGTATTGGACGCAGATTTCCGCTGACACGCATGACGTATTTGCTGAGGAGACGCCATGTGCTGGCGTACACCATCCAAGCATGAAAATGTGCGGTAACTGCTCAGCCTGACGCCAGGTAGCCAGACGGCAATGGATGAACCCTTGCAATCTGTAGCTTTTGCCCCACCCCCTGCCCCCTCCCCAACGGCGCAGACGCCGTTGGGGAGGGGGAGAAAAAATAATGGGGCTTTGCAGGCGGGCGTAGCCCGCCTGCAAAAACCCACAAAAAAAAGTTCCCCTTCCCCCCGCGCCGCGCGGGGGGAAGGGGCCAGGGGATAGGGGGTAAAAGTTGATACTCAATCTTCAAAGGTCGCCATGAAATCTTGCGTTTTTCAATCAGTGGCGCCACTTTTGTCACGCGAGTGATTCTTTCGCTGATTCGCTTTTTCGCTTATTCGCTTTTTCGCTGATTTGCTGACTGCTGACTCGCTGATCTCTATTTTCAGAGGAGCTAAACTGTTATGAGTGATTTGAGTGAACGTTTGGAATCCCTGGCAGCCAATGTGGAAGCCATTTGGGGGCGTCTTTGACCTCCCCGGCAAAATTGAGGAGCTGGGGCGCCTGGAACAGCAGGCAGCGGCGCCGGACCTGTGGAATGATCCCGACGCCGCGCGCCAGCTGCTACAAAAACTCGCCGCTTTGCGAGAGGATGTGAAGTATTGGAGCGACCTGCGGCAACGGATTCACGACGCGCAGGAACTGGCGGCGCTCGAAGATGAGGAGCTCTTGCCCGACCTGCTGCAAGAGGCGGAGGCCCTGGAGACCGCCCTGGAGCGTGCCGAATTCCAACTGATGCTTTCTGGACCTTACGATCGCGGTGACGCCATCCTTGCCATTCACGGCGGCGCCGGCGGCACCGATGCCCAGGATTGGGCGCAGATGCTGTTGCGGATGTTCCTGCGCTGGGCCGAGCGCCGGGGCTTCAAGACAGAGATCCTCGATGAACTTCCCGGCGAAGAAGCCGGCATCAAGAGCGTGACAGTGAGCGTGAGCGGACCCTTCGCCTATGGCTACCTCAAATCTGAGCGCGGAGTCCACCGTCTGGTGCGGCTTTCTCCCTTCGATTCCGCTCATCGCCGACACACGTCTTTCGTGCTGGTCGAAGTCTGGCCCGATCTGGGGGACGAAGTCAAGGTGGATCTCAATCCCGACGACCTGGAGATCAGCAAGTATCGCTCCTCATCGGCGGGGGGGCAGCACATGCAGAAAAATGAGACGGCAGTGCGCATCGTGCATATCCCCACGGGCATCGTCGTCACCTGCCAGAACGAGCGCTCGATGACGCAAAATCGGGAGACGGCGCTGCGCGTGCTCAAGGCGCGATTGCTGCAGCTTGAAGAAGAGAAGCGTCGGCAGGAGCTGGCCACGCTCAAGGGGGTGCACACCGACGCGGCCTGGGGCAATCAGATTCGATCGTATGTCCTGCACCCCTACCAGATGGTGAAAGATCACCGCACCGAATATGAAACCGGCAATGTCCAGGCCGTCCTGGATGGTGATTTGGACGCTTTTATGGAGGCGTATTTGCGCTACAGCATCAGCGCGTAGCAGGGATTGGCTAAAGCGTTTGTTGACCGATTCGCACGCAGTGAAAGGAGCGTCAGTATGACCAAGAAAACCATCCCGTCCAAGACCGGCGACACCAAGCCCAGGCCTCAGTCGCCGACGATTCATTCTTCGATCTCCTCGCAGTCGCAGAAGAAACCTCTGACTCCCTCGCCCTCCCGTGACAGCAAATCCGGCGGGGCCGAACCGCAATCGCCAGCGCCGGGCACGCCACGTTCCACCCCGTCGCAAGTGACGCCAGGCGTCATTGGCGGGGCGGCGGCCGGGGCGGTGCTGGGGGCAACGCAGGCTCAAACGGCGGAACATGAATCGCGCATGGCTGCGCTGCGCTCGCGTTGGGAATCCGTGGCGGGACGGGCCAATCTCGCCTCGCTCTATGGGGATCTGAACGCGATCCCGCAGCGGCTGCAGGAGCTGCAATCCAGCATCGCCGATCTGCGTGCGCACGGTTATCGTTACGGGCGCGGCTGGGAGACCCAGATTACCGCCTTGCAGGGGGCATGGGCGGAGCAGCGCGAGAAGCTCACGCGCCTCCTCGAAGATGAACGGCGGGACCTGGAAGCCGCTTCCTATGACGTGAACGCCCTGCTGACCCGGGCCGCGCGTGAGCCGGGGCTGCTGCCGACCGCAGATTCCCGTGTGAACGATTTCGAGCGCCGCGTCCGGGAGGCGGAACAGCACGTCACCGGCATGTATGAAGGCACCCGCCAGGCCATGCGCCAATTGCAGCAGGAACTCGCTGAGGCGCAGGCCGTCGTGGAAGCGCTCGAGAGCGCCTCGTTCCAGCTCTTCCCCGATGAATCCGGCCTCCACGTCTGCAAGGCTGAATGGCATGCGCGCGGGACGGAGCCCTTCACGGGCCTCTTGTTTCTCACGGACTCCCGGTTGCTCTTTGAGAAGCGGCAGGAGGTAGTCACCAAGAAAATGCTGTTCTTCAATACCGAGAAGAAGCTGGAACAGGAGCTGCTCTGGTCCGCTCCCATCGGCGGCGTCAGCGTCATCAGCATGGAAGACAAAAAGGAGCTGCTCAAAGCTCGCAAAGAGCTGCTCGTCCTGCAGTTGGAGGGCGGCGATGCCCCGCACGAGGTGACGTTGAATTTGGTGGACGCGCGGAACGAGGCTTGGGCACGGCTGATCAAGCGGGCCAAAGAGGGCCAGTTCGACTTCGAGCGCGCTGAGGCGGCGCAACCTGCCGCGTCACCGGCGGCGCCTGCAGCGCCAACAACCGCGCCGGTCGCGGAAACGCCAGAGGCCGCAGCGGCGCCTCTCCCCACCAAATGCCCCAGCTGCGGCGCGGCGCTGCCGACCCTCTACAAGGGGATGCGCGAAATCCGCTGCGCTTATTGCGACACGCTGATCCGCCTGAGTTGACGTTCGCCGGAGCGCTTGAAAGTGGGGGCAGGTAGAACGTGAGGGCGCAAGGGAATCTGCTCGCCCGTTTCCAAAAGACCTTGCGACAATACCGGTTGCTGGAACCGGGCGAGTCCGTCGTCGTGGGAGTGTCCGGCGGCCCGGATTCCGTGGCGCTGCTGGACTTGCTGCGGCGCTCGGAGGTGGCCCCGCACGTGGCGCACCTGCATCACGGCGCGCGCGGCGCTGACGCTGATGCGGACGCCGATTTCGTCGTCGCGCTCGCGTCGCGTTGGGGGCTTCCCTGCACCGTGGGACGCGCGGACGTGCCCGCTCTCGCGCAGCGAGAGGGCCTGGCTTTCGAGGAAGCGGCCCGCCGGGTGCGTTACGGCTTCCTGCTGCAGACGGCGCAGGCAGTGCGGGCGCGTGCGGTCGCCGTCGGGCATCACGCCGACGATCAGGCTGAAACCGTGCTGATGCACTTGCTGCGCGGCGCGGGCCTTGCGGGCTTGCGGGGGATGGCCCCTGTCACGTCCTTCGCGGCGTTGGCCCCGCTGCTGATTCTGCCGGATGGGTCGCCGGCGCCGCGTGACGTGGACGTCCAACTGATCCGCCCGTTGCTGCAGACGCCGCGCGCTGAAATCGAAGCGTACTGCCGCGAGCAAGGGCTGGAGACGCGCTTCGATCGTTCCAACCTTGACACCACCCTTTTTCGCAACCGCTTGCGCCATGAGACGTTGCCGTACCTGGCGGAGCTCAATCCCTGCATCGCGGAGCGCTTGTGTCGGCTGGCGGAGGTGGCTCGCGCGGATTATGCCCTGCTGGAGCAGCTGACGGAGGCGACCTGGGCCGCGTTGATCGTGGAACAGCGCCCGGAGGCCGTGACTTTGGCGCTCGACGGCTGGCGGGCGCAACCGTTGGCGCTGCAGCGGCTGTTGCTGCGCCGCGCCGCCTTTCACGTCCGCCCGACGCTGCGAGATGTGGACTTCGTGCACGTCGAAAACGCCGTGGCGCTAGCGCAGACCGGGGCTACCGGCGCCGTGGCGACCCTCCCCAATGGGATAGCGCTGCGCGTAGGCTACACAACCCTGACCGTCTCTGCGGAGGAGGGTGCCCGGCTTCCTGAAACGCGCCCCTGGCTCGTCCCGGGAACGCGGCTTGCATTATCGCTTCCCGGCGAGACGGAGCTGCCTGGCGGATGGACGCTTTCTGCTACGCGCGTAGAGTCCTGGGATCTGGCTGCGATTGCGGCCAATGCGGACCCCTTCGTCGCGTGGGTGGATGCGCAAGCGGTGACGGGCGGCGCAATGCTGCGCACGCGAGAGCGTGGGGAGCGTTTCCGTCCGCAGGGACTCGGCGGCGCGGGGGTGCGGCTGAGCGATTTTCTCATCAACGTGCGGTTTCCGCGGGCCTGGCGCGATGCGCTGCCCTTGCTCGTCGCCGGCGAGGAAGTGCTGTGGATCGTTGGCGTCCGACTCAGCGAGACGGCGTTGGTGCGGCCGCACACCGGGGCGGTGTTGCGGTTGGAAGTGCGCCCTCCTGCCACGGAGCGGTGAACGCTGAAAATCAACGCGGAGTCGCAGCGGCTTGTATTTTTTTTCATGACATTTCATCCATGAATCATAGAGAGGCGCCACAGTGACAAAATACCTGGTTCTGGTTTCTGGCAACATCGGCGCGGGGAAGACCTCGCTGGCGGAGCGCCTGGCGGCGCGGATGGGCTGGCATGTAGCCTACGAATCCGTCGCCGATAACCCCTATCTCAGCGACTTCTACGCGGACATGCGCACGTGGAGTTTTCACCTGCAAATCTTCTTCCTTGGGCACCGCGCCGAGCAGCACCGGCGACAGGCAGAGGCGCCCTATTCCGCAATCATTGATCGCAGTATCTACGAGGATGCCCATATTTTCGCGCGGGCGTTGTACACCATGGGCAACATGGATGAGCGTGATTATCAGGCCTATCGCCGGCTTTACGATTTTGTCGTCAGCACGTTGCCGCGTCCCGACCTGCTGATCCATGTGCAGGCGAGCGTGCCGACGTTGCTCGAACGCATTCGGCGGCGGGCGCGCGGCATGGAATCCGGCATCTCGCCGGATTACCTGGCGCTCCTGGAACGTCTGTACGCTGAATGGCTGAGCGGCTTTAATCTCTGCCCCGTGCTCATGGTGCCGGGCGACGAGCTGGACTTCGTGCGCTATCCGCAGCATCTCGACATCATCGCCGAGCGCGTGCAACACAAACTGGCCGGGCGCGAGATCGTGGAATTTCCGTCCGTGGAGGCGGAGGATGCCGGCTGATTTTGGCGAAGCGCTGAGTGAGCGCGAGCTGGAGATCGTCTCGCTGGTGGCGCAAGGGCTGACCAACCGGGAAATCGCCGCGCGGGTGTTTCTCAGCCCCAACACCGTCAAGGTGCACCTGCGCAACATCTTCACCAAGACGGGGGTGGCTTCGCGCACCGAGCTCACGATGCTGGCGGTGAAGGAGGGGTGGGTCGCCGTTGTCACTCTCGCGCAGGAAGAAGCCGGCGTCCCGCAGCTCGAACCGCCGCCGCCCGCAGCGCCGTCCCCCGAACCGGAGGAAACGATTCTTCTCGCCGAGACTCCTGCAACGCTGCCGTCGCCGGTCCCGGCGCCCTGGCCCCGTGAACGCTGGATCGGGCTGGCAGTGGGAGTGGTGTTGATGCTGCTCGTCTTGTGGCTGCCGCAACCGCGTTCGACGCTGATGGGCGGCGTCCCCTCGGCGGCGCTGGTAGACCTTCCTGTCAGCAGTGACGGCGTTGCGTCTGCTTCCGTCGAGACGGGGTGGCGTGAGGTGGCGCCCTTGCCCGTGCGCCGCGCGCGATTGGGCCTGGCGGCTTTTGCGGGGCGGCTGTATGCGGTGGGAGGGTTGACCGCCGAAGGCCCTTCCGCGCGGTTGGACATCTACGATATTCAGGCCGACCGTTGGAGTGAGGGTGCGCCGCGTCCCGTCGCCCTGGCGAACATCGGCGCGGCGACGTTGGAGGGACGCATTCTCGTCCCCGGCGGCTGTGATGCTCAGGGGCAGCCGGCGGCAAGCGTCCACGCTTATGATCCCGCCGCGGATGTCTGGGAGACCCGCTCCCCGTTGCCGACGCCCCTGTGCGGGTACGCGCTGACCGTGTTGGACGATCGCGCCTATCTGTTCGGCGGTTGGGACGGACAGCGCAATCGTGCTATCGCTTTGCAGTACGATCCGCTCGCCGACGCCTGGGAGACATTACCCGCGCCGCGGGAGGCGCGGGCCTTTGGCGCCGCCGCCGCGTTGGGACGCGAGCTCTACTACGTCGGCGGCTACGACGGCAGCGAGCACACGACTTGTGAGGTCTTTCTGGTGAACGAGGAACGGTGGGAAAGGTGCCCGGCGCTTTTGCAACCTCGCGGCGGCCTGAGCCTGGCGAGCGTGGGAGGATACCTCTATGCTGTCGGCGGCGGCTGGGGCAGCTACCTCGGCTTCAACGAGCGCTATGTCCCCCAGCAAAAAAACTGGGTGGTGGCGGAGACGCCGCTCGTGGGGGAGTGGCGGAATTTGGGGCTGACGGTGTGGGAGACCTCGCTCTTTGCCGTCGGCGGGTGGAGCGGCGATTTCTTGAATCGCACCTACGTCTTCGACGCGCTCCCGTTCCGCGTCTTCATCCCCGCGCCGTGAGCAGAGACTGCGACGATTCTCTACTCACGGCGCACTGATTTCTATTTTCAAGGAAGGAGAACTCATGGCTTGCAAATCTGCATCTACATCTGCACCTGAGGCGACATTCGCCGGACGTTGGAAAACCATGTTCGCGCTGGCCTTCGGCTATTTCATAGATCAGGGCGAAGGACAGGCGATCTCCGTGCTCTTTCCCACGCTGCAGCGCTTGTGGGGCCTCAGCTTGACCAACCTGGGCACCATTGGCACCATCCGCAATATCCTCCAATCGGTGAGCGCGCCCTTCTGGGGCTATGCCGCCGACAAGTTCCCCCGCAAGAAAGTCATCATCATCGGCACTGGCGTGTGGGGCATCTGGACGCTGTTCTGCGGTCTCACCCAGAATTTTGGCCAGCTGCTGGTCATCCGTGCCATCTCCGGCATTGGCCTGGGCTGCCTCATGCCCGCGACCTTCTCGCTGATGTCCGATACTTTTCCGCCAAACAGGCGCGGGCGCGCTCTGGGACTCCTCGAAGCCATCGGCATGTTGGGCATCATCATCGGCACCGTGGGCCTGGGGTTGCTGGCGACGCCGACGTTGTGGCGGTGGGGTTTCATCTCCCTGGGGCTGTTCAGCGTGCTTTCCGGTGCCCTGGTCCACTTCATGGTCGAGGAGCCTGTCCGTGGGGCAGCGGAGCCAGAACTCGCGGGCAAAATCACCGCCGAGACGGCGGCGCGGTACCGCATCAAAGCCTCCGATTTGCCCAAAGTGCTCCGGATCCCCACCGTTTGGGTTGCCATCCTGCAGGGATTGGCGGGTTCGATGCCCTGGGTGGTGTTGGGATTGTACCTGATCACCTGGATGGTGACCGAGCGGGGAATGAGCGAGGGCATCACTTTCTCGGATCCACGCGGCAGCGCCACCCTGGCTTTTGCCGGCATCGTGATCGGCACGGCCATCAGCAACGTGCTGGGCGGCATCATTGGCGACTGGGCGGAGCGGCGCAATCCCAAGTACGGGCGCACCATTATCGGGCAGATCTCCATCATCTCGGGGATTCCGCTCAGCTACATCATGCTGACCGTGTCGCAGGATTGGTCGTTCTGGCCGTTTTTCGCGCTTTGCTTTGGCACAGCGCTGCTGATCAGCTGGCCCGGCAAGGGCTCCAAGGAGCCGATGATGCAGGGGGCCGTGCCGCCGGAGTTGCGCGCGACGGCTTTTTCGATGACCACCTTCATCGAGAGCGGTTTTGCCGCGCTGGTGGCCTACTTTGCGGGACGCCTTGCCGATTCGATCGGCTTCACGCAGGCCCTGATCTGGACCATCCCCGTGCCGTGGATCCTGTGCGCGTTGTTGTACTCGCTGTTCTACTGGGCCTATCCCCGCGATGCGGAGAAATTGCGGGCATTGATGGCCAGTCGCGCGGCAGAGATCGCCTCGAAGCCTTAGCGCGCCTGGCAATTCCTTGTTGAATTGTCAAGGCGTGTTATAATGTAAACGGTCCTTGGGGCGTGGCCAAGTGGTAAGGCGACGGACTTTGAATCCGTTTACCGTAGGTTCGAATCCTACCGCCCCAGCTCGGTGGGGGAGGGGGAAGTTATGCCGGACTATGTGACGCCAGTGACGTGGCTGGCAGCTCCCGAACTTTTGCCGGTGAGTGAGGCGGCACGGCTTGCAGGGCTGACGCCGGAATTGATTCGCTGGCTGGTGAAGGACGGCGACATTGACGCCCAGGAAGTCGGCGGGGAGCTGTTGATTGAGAAGGCCAGTCTTTCCGAATGGCTGGAAGCTCTTGAGGACCTGGCCTGTATCCAGGCCGTCCAGGCTGCCAAAGCGGAAGAGTAGCCCTTTAAGTGGGTAGGCGCCCCACCCGATACGGTGTGGGGCGCTTTTTGTTGCCAGCGCCGGTAATACTCAGTAATAACAGTCTGCCGGACGTTAATACCTGGTAATACCAGGTGCGCCCCACTGAGGTATAGAGTAAGGGAAGATATTACGCTCTGACAGAATATACCTACAAAGAAGTGGTAACAACGGTAACATCGGTAACAAACACAGATACACTACTATATATAGCGGTTTTTGGCCTGTTTGATGCTATATGTGGGTGTTTTTCTGTTACCGCTTTGTTACCACTGTTACCGGTATGAGGCAAGTGATGAGCGATTTTGACCCAGTGGAGTGGATTACCACCCAGGAAGCGGCAGCGCTCACGGGGTACAGTGCTGTTACCTTGCGCCAATTCGCACGCGAAGGCAGAATCAAGAGTATTAAGCGCGGGCGGGACTGGTTCCTGGATCGGGATGAAGTGCTGGCCTATGCTGAAGAGATGCAACGCCTGGGGCCGGCGAAGCACAACCCATGGCGGGAAGACCTGGAGGCCCAGGGGCGGGGCCGGCGATAAGATTAAGGCGCGGGAGACGGGGCGGGATAATCCGCCCCGTCTTGTTTTCAGAGCGCAGATCTCAAAAGTGCCCTCGAAAGCTCTTGACAAAAAACTGTTTTCTGTGGTATACTATCATCGTAAGCAGTGAGAGAAAAACTCACTTTTCTTTTACAGATAGTATCATCGCAAGTGATGAGAGAAAGCGGCCCCTGGCAGCGCGCGAACGCTGACCAGGGGCCTGGCCCCAACGCCGAGCTGGCGGCGCGGAGGTTGACCTGAGTATACCACAAAGGCAGCCCTCGCCCACAAAGGCGGGGGCTGTTTGTTAGGTATACGGAGGTCAGCATGGCAGAGGTTTACACGATCCGCGATTTGCAGGCATATGAGGCGCGCTTTGGCGAGGCGCCCCAGGTCGGGCACTACGTCACAGACGGCGAACGCGCCGGCGTGGTGGTGGAGGTGCTCGACTGTTACACGGTCAAGGTGGCCTGGCGGGAGCGCCGGCGCGAGGCGCAACCCAGGCGGAAGACGGTGCGCCGCGTAGACACAGCCGCAAAGTACGGGCTGGCCTGGCTGCTCTCGCAGGATACCATGGCAGCCGTGAACTCGGTTTATGTGGAGTAGGCCGGCCATGGGAACGGTCTATCTCATCCACTT
>Ga0208824_1000708_pt1 | contig 33892 bp, 26 predicted proteins | sample AD_JPNTR3_MetaG_FD_184447 | JGI IMG/M metagenome (GOLD analysis project Ga0208824, IMG submission 184447) | Active sludge microbial communities of municipal wastewater-treating anaerobic digesters from Japan - AD_JPNTR3_MetaG (SPAdes) (version 2) | ecosystem: Engineered > Bioreactor > Anaerobic...
CGCTGCCGTATCGCCTTGGACATGCAGCGTGACCTGCAAGCTCCCGCCCGTCACCAAACCACCATTACGCTCCATCAACAACGCCATCAGACAGGATAGAAATGCTCTGTAACAATGCTACAGTCTCCAAATTTCCTATTATTCGCTCTCGGAAAACGACTTTCCGTATGTCAATTCCCCATGTTGTCTGTTTGGCTCGGCCGGGGTAATCCCCAGCCGAACATTAGGGACCGAGCCGTGGGGATAGCAGCCCAGCGTGACCGCCGGGCTGTCTGCAGGAACACGCAGATCGCGCGCCGCGAAAGCTTCGACTCGGAATCCGGCGACTCTGCTGCGCTGGTCCAGTGACAACTCTTTTTGCACCGCTTCGAGAGTCTCGTATTGGCGGTGTTTCTTCCAGGGGGTTCCCCAATGGAAAAGACCCTGGCCTGGGGCAGGGCAGTAGAGGTTGCTCTCGAATCGGAGATTCAGGTCTTCGAGCGACGAGGGATGAGCGACGGGCGACGCCTCCTGCATCGACTTGGGCCAGTGACGCTCGTCGCCGATGTCGAACCAGCCCCAGACCTGAACGTCGCGGTTCCAGGCCAGGACGTTGTTGCGGACGATCTGGTCGTGGTTCCACACGGGCTGGGCTTTCTTGTCGTCGATTCGCGGCGTGCTGCGGGTCTGCTCGCGGAAGTTGAAGCCTTCCTTGTTGCCCAGGAGGAGGTTTCGCTCGATGAGGCAGCCAGGGGAACTGGACAGACTGATGCCGGCCGCTGCGCCCCATGCGCCCGGCGTGTTCGCAAAGCCATTGCCGACGATTATGTTGTCGTGGGCGTGCAGGCTGTAGGAGATTTCATAGAAGATGCCGGCGTCTTCATTGTTGGCGATCAAGCAGTTGCGGACGATGCAGTCCTCGTTGCCGATGTCGAACCAGATGCCGTTACCGTGGTTTTCGACGAAGGTGCTGTACTCCAAGATGGCCCCGCGGGTCAGGCAGATCTTGTCGCCGCCGGCTTCCCAGCCGCGATCGAAGCCTTTGGTGTTGTTGTTTCGTACGGTGCAGCCGGTCAGGTGCAGGCGATGGGCCCGACTGGCGCCGAAGCCGAGTTGGCCGTTGTGCTGGAAGGTACAATTGCGGACGGTGATGTCTTGACCGGAGAACTCGGCTCCGCTGGAGTTGGTGTACTCGAAGATGCAGTCCTCGACGAGGATGTGGTCGCCGGAGAATGCGACGGCACCTTGCTGCGCACGGTTCGCTGCATAGCGAAAACGGAGACCCTCAATGGTCACGTAGCTGCCCTGGACGATCAGGATTCTGTCCCGGCTGGAGGCTTCCACCGTCGCCTTGCCGGGGGCGATCTGGCGGTTGTCTGCGGACTGAACATAGAGCGTCTTGGCGTCCAAATCGACGAAGAACGCACCTCGGGCAAGCTGCTCTCTCGCGAGCACCTGGCGGAGCGGATAGCCGTCGACGAAGACCTGCTCGCAACGGCCGATCGCCCTGTGGTAATCGTCGTCGGGATGCGTGTTAGACTTGTTCCAGGTGATAAATCTGTACGGCCACGGGGTACTGTACTCCCGCTCGGGGCCGGGCAGGGATGTCCAGTCGGTGAGAGGATCGGCCCCCGTGAGGACGACGTGCTCGCCCTGAGCGGCTCGCAGGGTGATCGGACGATTCGGCTCGCCGCTTCGGTCCATCACCACGAGTTCGCGATAAACGCCTCCGTGCAGGAGCACACAATCGCCTGGCTCGGCGTGAGCCACAGCGTCGCGGATCGTGCGGATTTGGCTATCGGCTTCGATTCCCGCCAGCGGAACTGGGGCGACATGGTATGTCTTGGCGTACACCTGACCGAAGATCGTGATCGCGAGGACCGCTGCCAAGGACCACAGGAGGACCCTCGAAAACGCGGTTTTCGAAGGCTCGTGGGACCGTGCGGTTGACCTTTCGAACATGCTCGACTCCTGCTTTCGGCAACCCCTGCTGCCGTCGATGTTTAGTACCCCTTTGAGTTGGGGCCGCGACGCGTCACGGCGGATGGGGGAAGACTCGGTGCAAAGACTCTCTACAATCATTTCGATCAATACTGTTGCAGAAGTGCCAGCATCTGGCGATCGAGCTGGTGGCCTTGGAAGTCCTCGTATTGGACGTCGGAGCGGCCGCTGTCCAACACGCCGAAGGAGCCGCGGAAGTTCCAGAGGGCCCAGCCCAGGCCGGCCTGCTCGAAGTTCTTCAGACAGTCCTCCATCCATCGCAGGGTCACGTCGTGCGGCGTCTTGTTGTAAGAGCCCCATTCCCCGACCATGACGCCGACGCCGGCCTCCTTGAGATCGACCCAGGGCTGCACGTACCGGTCCCACAGCCACTGGCGGTTTATAGCCAGATCGCTCTGGAACGCTCCGGCGGGATTATCCGGCTGGAAGCGCAGCGTCTGGTTCACCTCGCCCCATTGGGGGTTCACCGGCATCGAGAAGGACCGTCCATCCGCCAGCTCGATACCGATCTCGGTGATCGTCATCCAGTCGCCCACCGTGTTGCTTAGACGGATTTGCTGATGGCATTGGGGGACACGAATGGCGAACTCCTGGTCGTAAATATTTTGATACGTGTCCCATTGCGGCATGTACACGACCTGTTTCCAGGGGCCTTCGCCGGGCCCGGGTGTGAAGTCCTGGGTCCAGGCGGCGCTGCGGCCGCGATCCACGAGCACCTGGAGTCGGGACGAGTGTGAGACCGTGCCCACACGAACTCGGAATGTGAACGGATCGGGTATCTTGGCTTCAAGGACCATGGGGGACTGCATGTTTGCTTTCGCCGGGCCGTAGAGATAGCCAGAAAATCCAAGCGGCTGTGGCCACATGGGCAGGGCCCATTGATCCGATCCGGAAACCCAGCTTGCTTTGTAGTGCGTCAGAGGGAAGGGCTGGTACCCACGGGTCGCCTGCGCGATACCCAACGGGATCAGGTTCCAGCTGGGCGCCGCGGCGTAGTTGATCCCGTCGGCGATGATCAGGCGGTTGGGGTCCTCGTCGCGGATGGCCTCGACCAGCAGGCTCACCACATAAGCGTGGACGTTCGGGTCGATGTCGGCCGGTTCGTTAAGCAGGTTGAAGCTCAATTGGCTGTTGGGAATGCCTTTGTATCGGCGGGCGAAGTGAGCCCAGTGTCTGGCACAGACCTGCTGTGTGACCGGGTCGGTCCACAGGCTGGTCGGCTCGGGCGGACTGGCCACCGTGTACCCCGGCGCGCGATGGAAGTTGAGGCACACGTGTACTCCATATTGGCGTCCGTATTGGACGGCCTGATCCACCCATCGCAGGGCTCTCTCGTCAAAGCGGTTCCAGTCGTCGCCTTGAATCCAGATCCGATAATCCATCGGCAACCGGACGAAGTTGAATCCCCACGCGGAAATAAGCCGGAAATCGTCCTCCCGAAATGGCCCGGACGAACTGTTCTTCATGAACATCTCCAGCAGGTTGAATCCTCTCCATCGCGGCAACTCCTGAGCGGAAGGTTCAGCCTGTCCCAAAGTCACACCCTGGATTATCGCCCAGACCAGTATCGTAACCCCTGTCTGCCTCATTCATGCCTCCGGTTTCACATCCTGATAACGTCTCTGTGTTTTGTAATGCCTCCAGGGGCGTGCAACACCACGCGATACGAATCAATAGGGTACAAGGTTGACGCCCGACCCTTATTCATTCCTTTCCCTCCGTTACTTCCGTAATCTCGGCGGCTCGGTCCTTGGTGATCTCGGAGATCAGGGTCGTGGCGTAACAACCGGCGTCCAGTTCGAAACGAAGTTCCAGGTAGGGGCCCAAGTCGTCCAGTCCGGACTTGAGGCCCGTGTTTCGAGGTTGGAACCGAAGGGGACGACGCCCGCCCCGCGCTCCGAGGCGTTTCATGTGGCTCGACTCGTCCTGGCCGAGGGACTCCGCTTCGAGGATCGGGTTCTCGATTTCTCCCGCCAGCCCGGTCAGGCGAGTGGTCCGCTGGCCGATCAGTGGACCGGTGGGACTGATCTCGAATCGGTCGCAACGGGGCTGCTCCGCTTCCGGCTGCTCGACCCGGAAGCACGCGCCGTTGTCGTGCTTGTAGGCCATATCCCCCAGGAGCATCTTGTCGATGTTGGGCAGCCGGGCTGCCAGCACGCGGTTGAACAGGTCGGATTGGTAGGCCGAGATGAACAGGCCTTGGAGGTGTTTGTCCACGGTGAACAGGCCTCGCTTCTTCTTGCCTTTGCCCGCGAGGATCGCCCGCAGGGCGCGACGCTGGTCGCAGAATTGGTACGGCCAATTCTGGATCGCCTCTTCATATTGGCCCTGTTCGTATAGGGAGCGAGCCTGGAATACGGCGGGCGAATCGAACTCGGCGCTGGGTCGGCCGAGGAACTCGTCCATGAACTCTTCCGCGTCGTTGCGGGCGAGCGCCCGGCCCAGAAGATGGTTGTTCCGGTGGTTGCCGAACCGTTGGGGCCCGAAATAGTTGGGTACGCCGCGAGTGGTCAGGATCGCCAGGACCTTTTCCGCAACGGCCAGGGCCTTTTCCGGCGGCATCGCGAGTTGGCGAAGCCGAACGACGAAGCGGTTGCCCCGCAGATGGCCGGGCTTGAGCTTGTTTGTGTGCCGGCTGGTTTTGAGTACGCGGACTTCTGCCAGCGAGAGCTGCTCCAACTGTGCCGGATCGATGTGTTCGATGGAGATCCACTGGCGGGCCACCGCCCGGGCATCCTTGAGGCCTGCGGTGCCGATATCCCGACGCTGAACGTTCAACGCCTTCGCGATCCGGTCGAGGGCCTCCCGCGTGCCGAGCCCTTTCTTCTCGATCTGGGCATAAACGTGGGGGCCCGAGCCGCTCGGTTCGTAAGCGGGGATCTCCTCAACGAAGAAATCCTCCGGTCGGCTTTTGATGACCCCGCCGACGCCGGGAAGGCCCGTGGTCAGAAACGGTAATGAGTCGCTCATATGAGTTTGCTATTTTCGATTTATGATTTACTATTTTGGGTTGTCGCGGGCTGCATGAACCCCGTCTTTTTCTTTGCAGTTCGCTCAATCGTAAATACTAGGGCGTGAATAGTAAATTACGAAATGATCTTTAAAAAGAGGCGCAGAGAAAAACTGGCGGCCCGGCCTTTTCCAGCGGAGTGGCTGGCGGTCCTGGAACGGAATGTGCCGCTCTACGCCGTGTTGCCCGAGGCAGACCGCGAGGAACTGAAACGGGGCATCCAGATTTTTCTGGGGGAGAAGCGTTTCGAGGGCTGTCAGGGGCTGGAGATCACCGACGAGATTCGGGTTACCATCGCAGCCCACGCCTGCATACTGCTGTTGCATCGACAGACGGATTACTATCCGGGCCTGAAATCTATCCTGGTCTACCCAGAGGCGTTCGTCAGCCCCGAAGTGTATGAGGTCGTCGGCGACATGGTTCTGGAGACTGAGGAGATCCGCCTTGGCGAGTCCTGGCCCAGGGGAACCGTCATCTTGTCCTGGGCGGATATCCTCGACGACATCGACGCCGGCGACGGGTCGAACGTTGCCTTTCACGAGTTTGCCCACCAGCTCGACAGTTCCGGCGGCAAGGGTGACAGCACGCCGGTGTTACGGGACCGGGCGACATTCGACGCTTGGGCCAAGGCTCTCGGCCAAGATTATGAGCGGTTCCAGAAGGCGGTCCAGCGTCGTCGGCCGGAGGTGCTCGACGAGTACGGGGCCACCGACCCGGCGGAGTTCTTTGCGGTGGCCACGGAAACCTTTTTCGAAACGCCCATCGACCTGCGGCGGGCCTACCCGAGGTTGTACGAAGAACTCAAACGCTTCTACCAGCAGGATCCGGCGTCTCTGGGATCGTAGGAGCGGGTTTGCGACTTGCGCAATAGCAGTTGTATGCTCGTTGCCCCCCTTTGCGAAATTGCCGTTTCCGAATTCCCCGACATCGCGTATAATGCCGCCGAATTGAAAATCATTGTCTGGAGCATATGCGAAGTGTAAAGCGACAAGTGGAGATCGACGAGCAGATCTACCAGCTCAGCACGCTGGTGGCGGGCGACTTCTCTTTGCAGGAGGTGCTCGACAAGCTGGCGGAAGCCGCGGTCAAAATCATCGGCGCCAAAGCTTGTTCGATTCGTCTGCTCGACGAAGAAAAGAACGATTTGCGGATGCGGAGCACCTACGGGCTCAGCGAGGAATACCGCAGCAAAGGACCGGTGACCAAGGACGACGTGGTCATCAAGGCCGCATTTGCCGGTCAGGCCATTGTGATCGACGACATGCGGATCGATGACCGCATCCAGTACAAGCAAGCGACGGAGAAAGAGGGGTTGGTCAGCCAGTTGACGGTAGCGATGCAATTCCGCAACAAACCGATTGGGGTGTTGCGGCTCTACAGCCCGCAGCCCAACGATTTCACCCCCAGCGACATCGTCGTGGCCAGGGCGGTCGCCTCCCAGTGCGCCGTGGCGATCACCAATGCCAAGCTGTACGCCGAGGCCATCGAGGCCCAACGGTTCACCGAGCAGATGCGTCTGGCCGGATTGATCCAGCGTCGGATGATCCCGGAGAAGCCTCCGAAAATCCAGGGGCTGGACATCGCGGCCACATACATTCCTTGCTTCGACGTGGGCGGGGATTTCTATGATTTTCTGCCCATTAACAAGGATCGATTGGTCATCACGATCGCCGACGTCATCGGCAAAGGTGTGCCCGCCGCGATCATGATGAGCTGGTTCCGAGGGGCGGTCCAAGCGTACACCGAAGGGTTCCGCGAGGTGCTTCGCGACGTCGGTCCCATGGCCGGCGACCTCAACAGCGGCATGAGGAACGTCGTTCGTACCCGAAACGCCATCGAAAACTTCAATAAGTTGGCCTGTATGGAGTGCCGGGAGGGCGAGTTCATCACGCTTTATTACGCCACGATCGACGCGGCGGAGAAGACCATGACCTATTGTAACTGCGGTCATGAGCCGGCGGTGCTGATCCGCGACGGCCGGCTCCAGGACCTCTCGGCCGGCGGTCTCGTCCTCGGCGTGGACTCGCACGCCAAGTACGACATCGAGACGGTCGAACTCCGCGATGGCGATTGCCTGCTCTTTTACACGGATGGTCTGGTCGATGCGATGGACTTCAACAACGATCTCTGGGGTCGGGAACGGATGCTGGAGGCGGCGTCCCGATTCGCCGACTGCCCGGCCGATCACGTCGTCCGCAATGTCCTGGCCTACCGTCGCCGGTTCGCGGGCCTGGCCCGACAGGTGGACGACACAAGCATCATCGTGGTCAAGGTTGGCGATCCTCGCCGTAGCGAAGGGTGCGGCGTGTGCATGGTCGCTGAGACCCCCACCCTCGCCGGCGAGCGGTCCGAGGCCGGATGACTTCGATGGCGGATTGGATAGTGACAATCGACGGTCCGGCCGGAAGCGGCAAGAGCACTGTCGCCCGCCTGGTGGCCGAGCGGCTCGGTGCGACATTTCTGGACACCGGGGCAATGTACCGGGCGGTTACCCTTGCGGCGATTTGCGACGGTGTGGACCTGGCGGAGGAAGAACAATTGCTGCGGGTCGTACGGAGGCATCGTTTCGAGTTCGAGGCTGGCGGCGGCAAAATGCTCGTTCGCGTCGACGACCACGATGTCACAGATCGGATTCGTGACCCGGATCTTACGGCCAAAGTCCGCTACATCGCGGGCGCAGCGTCGGTGCGCCAGCAGCTTGTCACGATGCAGAGGGGCTTTGCATCAAGGCATGCCAAGATCGTGACCGAAGGGCGGGATCAGGGAACGGTGGTGTTCCCCGACGCAAAGGTCAAATTCTATCTGACTGCGGATCCCGACGAGCGGACCCGCAGAAGGGCCGCAGAGCTTCAAGCCAAGGGGGTCGCGGTCGATCTGGAGGAGATCCGACGGTCGATCGAGTCGCGGGACCAGAGCGATGAAAATCGGGCCGTTGGGCCGCTCAAGCTGGCACAGGACGCGATAATGCTCGACACTACCCGGTTGACCGTCGAAGAGGTCGTCGAGCGGATTTGCCGGAGGGTACAGGAACAGGACCGCCCCTCCCAGGCAAAGCCTGCGCAGGATGCCGAATCGCTTGCAGTCAAGGACCGTCCCCACGAGTCACTCAAGGCGCCGTGGTCGCCGCCTGCTTGGTATTGGTTCGCTTGGTTTATCTGTCGGGTTTTCACCCTGCTCTTTTTTCGCTACCGCGCCTACGGCCGAGAGAATCTTCCCCGCCAGGGGGCGTTTGTTCTAGCCTGCAATCATCAGAGCTTTCTGGACCCGGTCTTTTGCGGTATTTCGGTGAGACGCCACGTGACCTACATGGCCCGCGACACGCTTTTCAAGAATCGGTTCTTCGGTCCGCTGATCTCGTCGGTAAACGCGATCCCCATCAGCCGGGACAAGCCGGAGGTTGCCGTGATGCGGCTGGTCATCGACCGCCTCCGCGAAGGCGCGGCGGTGTGTCTGTTTCCCGAAGGCACGCGGACCCAAGACGGCAGGATCGCTTCCTTTAAGCCGGGGTTCGGTCTGCTCTGTCGTCGTTCCAAAGCAGCGGTCGTCCCTGTTCTGATTGAAGGGGCGTTTGAAGCCTGGCCCCGCCACAAAAAGCTGTTTCGTCCCTTCCGTTCGATCGTGGTCCGGTTCGGCGCCCCCCTGGAGCCAGAGCAGATCGCCGGCATGACCAACGAGCAGCTCGCCGAGACGGTTACGCAAGCTCTCCGCCAAATGCAACACGAAGTCCGTGTCAAGCAGGGCAAACCGCCCTACGATTACAGTGTGAAGTCTGGTGTGTGAAGAAGTCGGATTTGAAACAAGCGTCCCCCCGATAGCAGGATGGGGTACTATGGAAGTTCGGATTGAGAGCTTGATCGAAGGGGCTCGGCGGGCGCGGGGGGTCGTCGTGATTGTGGATGTGTTTCGGGCGTTCACCACCGCGGCGGTGGCGTTTGCTCGCGAGGCGGAACGCATTATCATTGTCCCGGAAGTTGACGAGGCTCTTCGATTACGGGACCGGGGTTTGGGAGATATCTGCGTGGGCGAGGTCAATGGGATTCGACCGGAGCGATTTGACTTTGGTAACTCGCCTTATGAGCTGATGCAGGCCCAGTTGCGGGGCAAGGTCGTGATTCTGTCTACGCGGGCCGGAACTGTCGGCGTGGCTGCCACCTCCGACACGAGCGAGATCTATGCAGGCTCGTTCGTCGTGGCGGGGGCGACCGCTCGCGTGATTCGCGAAGAGAAACCAGCCAAGGTGACGATTGTGGCGATGGGGTGGAACGCCGCGGTACGGACGGACGAAGATGAGCTTTGTGCTCTGTACTTGCGAAACCTCTTACAGGGTCGCCAGCCCGATCGGGAGGCGGTGCGGAAGCTCGTGCTGGCTGGCGGAGAGGTGGCCAAGTTCCATGATCCCTCTCAGCCGCACTTTCATCCGGAGGATTTGGAGATTGCTCTGGAGATCGATAAGTACGATTTTTCCGTTCGGATTTTCAAGGAAGGGGGGCTTCTCGTGGCGAGGCGGCAAGGATGAGCGACTGGACGATCCAGAGACTACTGACATGGATCACGGGATACCTGACGCAGAAAAATGTGGATTCACCCAGACTTAGCGCGGAACTGCTTTTGTCCAAGACGTTGGGTCTCAAACGGATCGAGCTGTACACCCAGTTTGGTAAGGTTGTTCCGAAGGAGCAACTGGATCAACTCCACGGCCTGGTCAAGCGGGCTGGTTTGCACGAGCCGGTCGCCTATTTGGTCGGCAGGACGGAGTTCTACTCCATCGAATTCGAAGTGACGTCTGATTGTTTGATCCCGCGCCCGGAGACCGAGCAACTCGTGCAGCGGGCCATCGAGTTCCTGCGCCAGCGGGGGGCCGGCCAACTTGTTTGCGACCTGTGTACCGGTTGCGGCGTCATCGCTGTGGCGATCGCCAAGAACGTGCCCGACGCAAAGGTAATCGCGACAGACATCTCCGCTCCGGCCTTGGCCCAGGCGGCCAAGAACGTGGAAAAGTATGGCCTCCAGGAGCGGATCGAACTTCGGCAGGGAGACCTTTTTGAGCCCCTGATTCTGCCGCTCGACCAGTTCGACCTGATCGCGAGCAATCCGCCATACGTCAGCGCGGCCGAGTACGAGATGCTCGACAAGAATGTGAAGGACTACGAGCCACGAATCGCCCTGCACGCGGGGGAGGGCGGCCTGGACGTATACAAGCGGATTGCAGAGAAGGTGGGTCCCTTCCTCAAGCCCGATGGTATTCTGCTGATGGAGATCGGTTATTCCCAGGGGCTCGCGGTCCGGGAACTGTTCGAACAGACCGGTGTTTTCGCCTCGATCGAGGTCGAGAAAGATTTTCAAAAGCACGACCGCGTCGTCGTGGCCAAGCGAGGATAGCAGGTCTTCTGTCGAATGCGTGCGTTGTCTGCACGCTGTCTGGCGTTATCCTGGAGTTCAGGCCGATTCGTGATGGGGTTGGTGGAAAAGACAAATCTATGCTTGGCCTTTCGAAGCGACCTGATCGACCGGGCGAGGGGACGCTGTGATGGGCGCCGATTTTGGCGTGGCCCCCGGTTTCGGCATGAAACGGTGTTGACGCCGGAATAAGAAGTAGTTATCGTAAAAGGACTTGGGAGAGTCGCGCCCGTAGCTCAGTAGGATAGAGCATCGGTTTCCTAAACCGGGGGTCGTAGGTTCGAATCCTGCCGGGCGCACTCCACAATTCTGCATCAACCTGCACAGTCTCGCAATCCGCGTTTTTGGCCGGAAAAACCGCGTTTTCCTGTTTCGGCTCTGTAGCGCCTTGCGGCTCTGTGCTGCTCAAAACAGCGCCTGACTGTGCCGGATTCTGTGCCGCGCGTTTGAAGTGCTCATCGGTGATTTGCAGGTAGTGTTTTCGGGCGACCTTCGGGCTGTTCCCGATCCATGCAGCGGCCACGTATTCGGGGAAGGTTTCGCATAGTTCGCTTTCTCTCGTGGAACGGCAATTCTGGAACGGCTTGGGCCACAGGGTGATGCCTGCCCGCCGGGCAATCCGGCCAAGCTGCGTTCGCAGGTTTGCGTTCGTGCTTCGGTAGCGGGTGATGCAATAGACCGCCCCCGGCTCGGCCTGCTCGAAAGCATCTCGCAGATAGGGCAGCAGTTCAGGAAACAGAGGAACCCATCGCGTCGCCTTGCCTTCGTGGCGTTTGGTCTTTTGGCACGTCACCAGGATTTTGCTTTCGGCCCAATTCACGTCTTGCCACCGCAAAGCCAGCACTTCAGACGGGCATCTGAGGCCCCCGTAGCGGCACAGAGCGAAGATCAGCCGCCATTCGGTATCCGGGCAGGCTTCGATGATTTTTTCGGCTTCCTGGCGGCTGACGAAGTACTGTCGCTCCGGGTTTCCGATCGCGCCGGATTGCAGGTCTTCAAACGGGTTCGACGGAATGAGGCGTTGCTTGACGGCGGTCTTGACGATCTGCTTCGCCACGCCGGACCGCTTGCGTGCGGTTGCTTCGGCAAGTCCGATGCGCGACAGATACCGCCGCCATTCGTCGGCGTCGTGAGGCGTGATTTAGAAGGTGTTTTAGAAGTTCTGCTTGACACACTCCATGAGCCGATCGGCAGCCCATGAGATTACTAATCGCAATCAGGATCCTGGTTTCACTGCTTTCCGACAGGAGCTCATAGCCTTGGTGCTGCCAGTGGTATCGATACAACCAGGAAAAGGCCCGTTCCGCAATCTACCGTTTCGCCAGCACCACAAAGCTGGTCAGGGCATCTGGCCTTTTCACGATTTTTCCGTCACGCATCGTGTCTTTTCTGCCGCTGCCGGATTCGCCGTAAAAAAAAGGGGGGGGTACCGTGCGTCGCACCTATCGTTGGGATAGATCTTTTTACTCATTGGGAATCTTTTTTTTTCAGCCCATATCCTTTGCCCGAAGTTATGGGACAACCGAAACGCCTCCCCCGAGACTTTAGACCTTCTGAAATGGGTTGTTGCTCTTTACGAAGGTCTTCTATCTGAACCGTGCTCGCGTCGACCACAGCCCTAAGCCGGGGTTGGAGATGTAGAAGATGTCCTCGCCGGCGACCTTATTGAAACCGTTGTTCAATTTCTTGGGGTCGTATTTCGCCAGCATCGTTTGCAGGTCGGCATATTGCATATTCACGCTTTCGATTTCCTGTTTCGTCAGCGAGCCGGGGCAGTAGGTCACTGTGAAACGGCCCTCGGTCGAACCGTGGATCAGATGGGCCGCCGCGCCGAGACTGGAACGCAGGTCTTCGTTGTCGCGCGTCAATTGCAGGACACGATCCGTGCCGACGTAGCCGTACTTGCGGATGAGTTTGTCGATGCCTTTGTCCTCGCCGAATTCCTTGAGACCGGGGGCCAGGACGATCAGCTCGCCGCCGTCGGCCATCGCCATGCGGGTGCGGTAGATGCTCTTGTTACCCAGCCAGGTGCTCTTGAACTCCTCGGGGTCGAGGTAGACGACCACCTTTTTCAGAGGCTCGTCGAGCATCGTGAAGTTCACCTTCAGCGCCAGTTCGCAGGCTTTGTGAAAACATTCGATGTCGTCGCCGATGAACAGGCCCCGCGTGACAGGACCCGACCGTGTCGCGCCGACGACCGTCAGGACATAGACGATGGGCAAATGTTTGGCGAAGTGGTCGCAGGCGTAGTTGAGCACCTGGCGGACTGGCGTATCGGCCCGACCCATGATTCGCTCCATGCCGTACACGGCGCCGAGGAAGTGGCTCTTGTTGATGCCCTCGGAGCCGCCTGTGCCGACGAAGATGTTCTTGTTGTAGCTGGCCATGCCGATGACCTCGTGGGGCACCACCTGTCCGAGCGACAGGACGAGGTCGTGCCCCCCCTCGGCGATCAGCTTGCTCACCTGCGCCGGCCAGGACCAGTCGAGCTTGCCCTCGCTGACCTCGCGGATGTACGACGCTGGCACCTCGCCCAGCGTGGTAAAGCCGTTTCGCCAGTCGTGGACGCGGAAGAGATTGGTCGGGACTTGGTCGAACATCTTGCGGATCTCGGGCTCGGTCATCGCGAAATGCGTCCCCAGTGCGGGCAGCACGTCGGTCATCGCGTCGCGATAGTATTGCCAGGCGTAGCGGGTCAATTCGCCCGCTCGCGAGTGGAGCCTCGTGATATCCGGCGGCAGGGCCAGGACCTTCTGCCTTGTACCCAGTTTCTCCAGGGCGGCGTATAAGCCCTGCTTGAGGTCGTCGCCACTGAGATTGTCTTGTTCACTTCCGTGACTATAGTACAACATGGATCACCAATTCTTGTCTTGTTCTCTGCAAATACCCGGAGGCTTTTCTTCACCTGGATCGATCGGGTAGAACCGGGCCTTGTTGGCTTTCTTGTGCTTGCGATGCCGTCATTGGCCCTCTTGATGGAATCTAAACTCGGAGGCCTCCTTGGGTCCGCGTTTGTCGCTCTTGCCGCCGACCTCGCGACGAAGCGGAATCTGCATGCCGTCGGTTGTTTCGAGCCAGTCGTACATGCGTTTCCGCAGGTCCGCGACGAGTGTTCGATGCTCGGGTCTGTCGATCAGGTTGTTTCTCTCGTCCGGGTCGTTCAGGACGTCGTACAATTCGTCGGTGTCCCAGACGCCGTGATAGTGGATCAGCTTGTAGCGGTCGGTACGAACGCCGAAGGTCGTTGGCGTCTGCGGGAAGTTCGCCTCCCAGTAATACTCGTAGAAAACCTCGCTTCGCCAGGGCGTTTTTTTGCCCGCCAGCAGAGGCAGGATTGAGCGGCCGTCCATGTGCGTAGGCGGCTGAGCACCCGCGGCCTCCAGGACCGTCGGCGCGATGTCGATGTTCTGCACGAGTTGCGGCACCTTCGTCCCGGGCTTGATGATCTCGGGGCAGTACGCCAGCAGGGGGACCCGCATCGAGGGCTCGTACATGTGTCGCTTGTCGATCAGGCCGTGCTCGCCGAAACAGAAGCCGTTGTCGCCCATGTAGAAGACCAGAGTAGATTGGTCCTGGCCGATCTCCTTGAGGCAATCCATCACCCGTCCGATGCTGTCGTCGATGCTCAGCAGCGTCTCGCAGTACCGTCGGTAGAAGGTGTCGAAATTCATCTGGCCGTGGTACATGTAGTCCACGCCGTGCCAACTGTTGCGTTGTTCCTTCACCCAGCGGGGTTTGCCGCGGTAGTTGGCCTCGGTGTCGGCCATGCTCGCGGGGTATTCGAGCGGGACGTCCTTGTACCGGTCGAGGTGCCGCTTGGCGGGCTCGAACATCGCGTGGACCGCCTTGTGCGAGAGATAGAGGAAGAAAGGCTTCTTGCGGTCCTGTTTCATCCACGCCACCGCATAGTCCGTTAGTTCGTCGGAGATGTGCTGGGTTGTCTTGACCTTCTTGCCGTCGATGTTCAGCGTGCCGTTGTAGTATTCGCCCTGGCCTCGGAAACTGACCCACTTGTCAAAGCCTGGACGCGGATCGTCGCTGTCGTGGCCCATGTGCCACTTGCCCATGAAGGCGGTCTCGTAGCCGAGCTGTTGAAGGTACTCGGGAAAGAACACTAGTCCCGGCTGGATGTCGGTTTGATTGTCCACGACGCCGTGCTTGTGGGAGAACTGGCCGGTGAGGATCGACGCCCGGCTGGGTGAGCACAGCGAGGTCGTGACGAAGGCGTTCTGGATGTGCGCCCCCTCGCGGGCCATGCGGTCCATATGCGGCGTTTCAAGGAATTTCACCTTGCCCATGAAGCCCATGAAGTCGAACCGATGGTCGTCGGACAGGATGAAAACGACATTGCGAGGCTTGGCGCCGGGGACCGTCTGGAGTCTCTTGTTTTCCAAGGCGGCGGTCGAAACAGTGCCCCACGCCATTGCTGCGGCGCCGCTGGATCGCAGGAAATTCCGTCGTGTCAGACCGTTCTGTGTCATCGTGATGCCTCCATGATCGGGTGGCACACCCCATGCAATCTCCCAGAATCTCTCCGGATTCTGGGCGTCACACGCCCGAAAAGGCGGAGAAGCCGCCGTCGACGGGGATCGTGACGCCCGTGACGAACTTCGATGCATCGCTGAGCAACCAGAACATCGCGCCGAAAAGCTCATCGGGGGAACCGAACCGTCCCATGGGCGTGTGGTTCACGACCGTTTCGCCGCGAGGGGTGAGGCCTCCGGTTTTTTCGTCGGTCAGGAGGAAGCGGTTCTGTTCGGTCAGGAAGAAGCCCGGCGCGATCGCGTTGACGCGAATATCTCGCGAGTAGTTCTGGCACATGTGGACCGCCAGCCACTGCGTGAAGTTGGTGATGGCAGCCTTTGCGGCCGAGTATGCCGGGATCTTCGTCAACGGGCGAAACGCGTTCATACTGGAGATGTTTAGGATGATGCCCGCCTTCTGCTCGGCCATGAGTTTGCCGAAGACCTGGGTCGGCAGCAGGGTGCCGAGGAAGTTCAGGTCGAAGACGAAGCGGACCGCGTCGGCCGGCAGATCGAAGAACGACATCTGGGGCGAGGTAGTCGCCTCCTTCTTGTTGCCGCCGGCGCCGTTGATCAGGACATCGACTCGTCCGAACTCCGCGACGACCTTGCCCTTTGCCTTCTCGACAGCAGCCTTGTCCAGAACATTGCACGCGACCGGGATCGCGACGCCGCCCTGGGCCTTGATCGCGTCGGTTACTCTCGTGGCCGCGGATTCGATCAGGTCCAGGACCGCCACCTTGGCTCCGGCGCCGGCCAAGGCCCTGGCCATCGCGCCGCACAGAATCCCGCCACCGCCGGTTATAACCACGACCTTGTCCTTGACGCTGAACATGCTATCCATCCGATGTTTTTACCTTTCTCTCAAGACGTGCGATAGCCGCATCGAACATTCGATGCAGAAGACGCTCCGCGTGACAGGCAGACCCTGTCGTGCGTCCCATCCACGCGGAAGGTCACCAATTCACGACAAGTATACACAGAAGGGCGGGGGAGGGCAACCCTCGGCGGACCTGCTGCGATGAGGGGCACGATCGATGAGGAGCTCGATCCGATCAACGGCCTGCGATACGAGCACCGGACAAATTGGCAAACAATCCACCGGAGCCATGAGCAAGGCCAATTTACTGCGGTCGCAAGCCGAATTTCCCCAGAAAACGGAACAACCTCGTGATAGACAAATCGATCAACCCAATCCCTTCGGGAGTAATTTACAGACTTTGATGACGCCGCAACCACCCAGCCAACGGCAAGCCCAAGATGCTCAGCAGCATCGCGGCGGGGGCGGGAATCAGAACCATCGGAATGGAATCGGGGACCAAAACATGATTGAGGATGCTTCCGTTGGAGGGCGGGTCCAGCGGATCGCTCTCTGGTGTGTAAAACAGACCGTAATTGTAAAACGCGCAAAAATCCCCATCGAGCACGTAGCTTCGAGCATAGAAATCACCCCACACGGGGGCCCGGTCCGTATCGAAACTGATTGTCAGTGTCTTGGGATCGATATTCGCCGTGGCCAGGCGGATGCCGTACAGGTTTCGGGGCAGATTGGGATTATCCGTGGGACTGTGCAAGCCCACATCGATGCTCTGGATCCAATTCTCGGGAGAACTCTTTAAGGAATGCAGGTTCGCGATCGTAAATGGGGGACCCGACGATCCATTCGAGGCTTCAATGATGATGCACTGGATATCCTTGGCCAAACCTCCCCTGTCCGGGACCTCGATCTTATACTCATAGTGCCACATGCCCGGCGTCGTGGTGTTGTCCACTTTCCAACTTAACGTGGTATCGAATGCCCAAGACGACAACCAGTAGGATCCGGTAACAAACAGCAATCCGTCTGCAGCGCCAGCCTTGTGGGCCAGTTTTCCGACATACGATACAGGAGCCGCCTGGAGCGACACAGTACAGACCGTTCCTACAATCGAGAGAACCCACAAAATCCTTTTCATGATCATTCCTCATCTCCTTTGGCGTCTCTTCACGCTCGACGGCATTCCCCCCGAGTCAGCCCGCTGGTCTTCCACACGTTGAGAGGATCGCTAAGACCGAATCATCCTGCAAACGGCAAACGTATACCTCTGTGGATCCGAAGCCTGAATGCGGGCACACCCCTATCCCCAGAAACTGGAAAGAAACTTCCCAACCGTCGTCATGGAGGGGCGACCGATTCCTTCACTTCGCCAAAACACGACCGACAACGCGTCTATTCACCCATTCAGGATTAGTGGCATGATGTCGTTGGCCTCCTTGCTCCCCCCTTTTTTCCTCCATGGTCCAGAGCCCAGCGGGGCTCATCAACGAAGATATGCCCAGAGCGCGGCACAACAAACAGGGGGAAGAAAAACGATTCAACACACAGGAATCGCTTGTGGACTCCACCACTCCCGGTTTGTCGCTCTCCGCAGATTCCTCCATCCAACGCCTCAGCGGCACTCCATTGCGGCCCGGGATCGTGTTGCCTCGCAACTTCACGACCGTTGTTCTCAAGGCTCTGATCGGTGCCAACCGGGCCCGGCATTGTTCTTTTAGGGTTGTTCCGATAATTTGTCAAGAGCAATTCCTGAGAAAAATGTGCAACCCGACCTCAATGGCTCTGGGGAGATCGCGGTAAACCCTCTGATGCGAGACAGCCGCATCAAGTGATGACGCCGCGCAGCTCCGTCCCGAGTGGGTTACAGGCGCCGATCTCCAAGGATTGTGGAGACACCGAATTTCGCGGCTGTGCCCCCTTTTTCCCCTGGGGCAATTAAAGAACCGAATCCCTCCAACCGGTATCGTGGCCCGGTCTCTCTTTTCCTGCTCAAAGAAACCCTCGGTTTTGGCCTTCGCGTTCACCCCCTCCTTCGTTTATCATCGCCGGGCAGTACAGCTCCCCATTTACTATTTTCCCGATTCGATTATGATCTGGTCCTGACGTGTTCGTGAAGGTCACGAGTCGCAAAGGTTTAATCCCGTCATCTTGACGGAAAGGGAAGACCTGTAAAGCATGAGAGATTGTGGTGTATCGTGGAGACGGTCGTTTTGGGGGTTCGCATTGCTCGCTTTGGGAGCCGCCGGATGCGGGATCCTTCCGGACAAGGGCCTTCGCTCGCCGGCCAGCGACGTTGTCGTCAATGGATTCAACTTCGGTCCGCGAATCCGCTACGGCGCGTATCCGACCTCGATCCTGGGGACGCCCTGGGCCGGCGAGAAGCTGGGCACGCACGGCTACTACTTCCGCCCGTCGGAGAAGAACGGCATCGCCTACACCTGCCAAGGCGGCCACATCGATATCATGCACGTCCGGATCGCCGCCGACTGGACCGCGTACCTCGCGGGCAAGAGCTACAAACTCATCATGAAAGGTGGCGACCACTTCTCCTACAAACTGCTCGTCGACCGGTCCCGAAACCACCTGTACCTGTCTTACCCTGAGAACTGGAAGAACCTCTCGAAAGACCAGCAGAGCGTGATCGCACGCGAAGTCGCGCTGGCTTTGGGGCCCTATCTGACATTCACCATGGTCACTTGGCACGAGATCATGACATGGTATGGCTTCAACTGTATTGGCCTGCCCACCGAATATGCCTCCGCGTTCAGTTGGGAGGATTCGTACTCGAACCTCCTGGGCGTCAGGCTGGGCAGCCAGGCCCTCCAGGACACAAAACGCCCTTACAACCAAGCCATGAAATTCGTCCTCGACGAAGAGATGGCCAAACTCGGCGTCCAGCCCGCGAAGGTCTCCAAGCAGGTCAGTGAGTCCGTCTATGGCTCCTGGTATACCGGGCGGGTGTCGATGTTCGTGGACCTTCGACGACGCAACTTCGACATCGGCCTTGACGACGGCCAGGTCACGCCGACGCTGTTGCCCGATGTGCCGGGCTGTGAAGGGGCAAGGCCGATCTCGTACCCGGTCCCGACGCTCGAAACCCTGGAAAAACACGGTTTTTTGGCCCGGATCGAGATCGAACCTCGTGAATGGGAGAAGAACAGGGTCCTTCGCATTGTCCATCCCGACAAGAAGGGCAAGAGAATCATCCCCGAGGAGCACTTTCCCACGATCATGGCCCAGATCCGCAAGGAGGCCGAGGCCAAGTTCGGCGCCGAGATGGTCGCGGACCCCGAACCATGACGGCGAGGATCGGATTTCTCCGATTTGACATAAATTGAATTTGACAACCGCAGCGATGGGCCCCATAATTTTTCCGGTTGGATCAATTGCATTGGGAGGACCGATCATGGATGGCCGGCAGACAAACCCCAAGACGCTCGGGAGAGGCCCCTACGAGACGCTCCCCGGCGGTCAAGTTCTATCCCACGGGTTCCGAATGATGGGCTCGCACGAACACGAGACGCTCCTGATCGAGGGGCATTACCGATGTCCCCACTGCCGTCGGGCGGATATTCGAGAACTGAGCGACACCGCTCTCGCCCGGCAGTAGTGCGGTCAACGTTGGCCCGAACCTCACGGTTGATTCCCCCTGTGGATGGCCGCAAGATCTGCTCTCATGACGGGAAAGCAGTTTTGCGATTGGCAGATTTGCGGCCGGACGAATGACGTCATCGGGCTCGTAGGTTGTTTGGAGAGGGCCGAAGTGCGTGTTCCCTTATTGGCGGCAGGGTGGTAAACCATTGGGCATGGCACCCCATGATGACCCTGGATGGGGACTTCGTCGTGCCATCGCACGCGGTTGAATACGCGGCGTCGTTATTCGAAAAAGCGGGATTTCGCTGCGAACGATTCGCAGGGTCGATCAAATTCAAAGGGCGGTCGGCGATCCCTAGGTGGTGGACCGCGTCAGACCTTGGGTCGACAGGAATTTGAGACCGCCGCGATCTGGCCATCGGGCCTGATTTCCACCTGGCCTTGCAGGGTCTTGGCAGAGACAAATTCGTAGTCTCGATCCGCCCGGAGAACAACGCTGCGGTTGTCCACCTCTAAACATAGTTCCCGGTCAGGCATGCGATGGCGGAGAATGTCGGCCAACAAGATGGCTTTTTCCAGGCCATCCCCGGTGAGATAATTGGCCAATTCATCCGGCTGGGCGAGACGGTTATGGTCGTAAATGGACACGGCGGGCATCGTCCGCAGCCAGTCATAGACCTCGGGTATAGACATGGAACCGGTCTTTTCCAACGAGATTGGATTTCGCTCGACCGCGGCCTTCATAAAAGGTCGCCAGTCACAGTTCTCCATGTCGCGGTAAGCGTAGAACGCCAGATCGACCGTCGTATTGTGCGAACGGATGTCGCGGAGGTAATCAATGATCCGGTTACGATCCCAGTCGGAGGAGATCTGGATGGCCTGTCCGCCGGTGAAGTTCTTGTCGCTTTCAGGCAAGTTGGCCTCAATGTGTACGAAGTTCGCGAGATCCGCCACGAATGTGTCGACGTCGGGGATCGTCGGGGCCAGAAATTTCCGCAGAACTTCCCGACCTTCGGGCCGGCGAACGTCGATCTTTTGTTTGAGCAATTCGCACAACCGGTCGCAGCGGATCCGTCCGGGCAGCTCGAACCGAACGAAATCCTCGTCGGCCACTTCGGCCAAAAGTTTTTCATGGGTGTTGTCGCCGATCTTGTAGGGGCTCCCATGCTCGTAGTGGTAAAGCAGCTCGGCCCGGATGAACTGCGGCTGGCCGTGACAATCGCGACAGATCTGAAAGTACTTCTGGTAATCCCGCGCCGAGCGCAGAAAGCTGGCGAAAGTCGTCATGTCCACTTGGGTCGAGAGGTAATCCGCAAGGCGACTTCTAAAGCGTTCGTAAGCCTTCGGATCAATCGTGGCGTTATCGTAAAGACAGTGAATGACGCCGGTGTTGTGAGCGACGACGGTGACTTGTTCGTTGCGTAGAGCGCGTTGAGCCTTGTTGGAAATTTCGGTGCCGTTGAACCACATGGTTTTGGTCACCAACCGGCGGTTGTTCGTGAGAATGCCGTCTTGCATATCAATGAAGTTTTGTGAATGCAGGGGTGTGAGAACCAGGAAGATGTTCTCCAAAGGCACGCCGCAAACGATGAAGGCCGCCGCAGCGTACAACGTCGCCAGAGACACGCACTCGCCCGCTGCCTTACCGTAACCGGGCTTGAGTCGAAAGGCGTCCATCGCCTCGACCGTCTCGGTCTTCCAGTACGGGATGATGTCGGTGGTGTACTTGTCCAGGCCGAAATGACGCCGGATGTCCACGTCGTAGTAGTACTTATCCCCTTCGTAGCCGAACAGCGCGTTGCTGGCGGCGATCTGTTGCGGGGAGAGGTACCGCTCGAACCGCTTGATCTCGATGTCCTTACGAGTCAACCCCCAAGTTTCGAGATCGAGATTGAAGTCGAACTCATCCATGATGAATTGGCGAAGCCTCATGAGCCGCCGATAGCTGCTCTTGCCGACGAGTTTCTCGAACGACTCGTGCTGTCGCCACTTCCAGATCATAGGACTCATGATGTTGGCCAGCATGAGACTGTAAATCAGCTCGGGGAACACGAACAGCTCCATGTCCGACAGCGTCACCGCCGACGAGTATTTCTCCAGGTCCTCTGCGTTCATCGATCCAATCCTCATTCGAACAGATGGTTCTTGCCGACACCCATGGATCCCCCTGCACCTGCGGGTTCCTGAGTGTATCACAGGAGACTATGGGACGGGGAGTTGAAAGTTCGAGGGTATCCGCTTCTTTTCGCCCCCAGAACGGCGGTCCCGATTGAATCGGAACGACACGTGGTGTTTTGTGTCAACCCCCCACACCCAAAGCCAGGATCGCCTGTTCGACAAGGTTGGCTTCGGACCCCAAAGAACCGTACGGGGCATACCTCACGGAAGTGATACGGCCCACAGCTCGATTTAAATCATTCACTGAGCAAGGCTTACTTACGCTCATCCCCGTTTCTTGGGTTCGTCGTTTCCCCCTCGTAGCGGCGTCCGCAGGGCAACGCTAGTCCGGCGGTGTGGATTGGTGTCGACGTGTTTCTTGACGCGGTCGTCCTGCGTATTGTGTGGTGAGACCCCAGAGAAATGTCTCCCGTACGACGGACTGCTCCAACGTCGCTCTTTTGCAGGAACGCCCGGCCTGTCAAGTTGGCGTGCGGGATGGATCGGAAAACCCGAATTGGCACCCAAACCCCTCTGAGCCGCAGGAATCCCCCATGGGGCCGGCTGAATAGAAGAAGCTTATAAGTTCTTATTAGGTATTGACTTAAAAACTTACAACCTGTGTTGAAGCGACAAGATCAGTCCTCTGGTATATCTTTTGCTCACTGTACTCAATTATGCGTCAATACTCGAAAAGAAACGTTTGTCACGCATACAGTTAAGGAGGCACGCAATTATGGCAGTAAAAGATTTGGCGTTTCAGGCAGAGGCAAGAGCCAAGCTGCTGGCCGGTGTGGAGAAACTGGCGGCGGCGGTCAAGGCGACCCTCGGCCCACGCGGGCGGAATGCCGTCATCGACAAGAGCTGGGGTGGCCCCACCGTGACTAAGGACGGCGTGACCGTTGCCGAGGAGATCGAACTGATCGACAAGGCGGAAAACCTCGGTGCCAAGCTCGTCAAGCAAGCCGCGAGCAAGACCTCGAAGATCGCCGGCGATGGGACCACTACCGCGACCGTCCTGACGGAGGCCCTCTATAAGGAGGCGGTGAAAAACTTGACCGCCGGGGCCGATGCCATGGCTCTCAAACGCGGGATGGAAGCCGCCGCCAAGGCTGTGGTCGAAAAACTGGCCACCCTCGCCAAGCCGGTTTCCATCGAGAAGACCGCCGACATCGTCAACGTCGCGGCCATTTCGGCCAATAACGACCGGGAGATCGGCAAGATCATGGCCGACGCGTTCGCCAGGGTTGGCAAGGACGGTGTTATCACCGTCGAAGAAGGCAAGAGCTTCGAGACTTACGTTGAGTTTGTCGAAGGTATGCAATTCGATCGCGGGTATCTCTCGCCGCACTTTGTGACGGACCCCGACAAAATGGTCTGTGAGCTGGAGAAGCCCTTGATCCTTATTCATGAGGAGAAGATCAGCACCGTGGCCAAACTGATCCCCCTGCTGGAGAAGGTGGCGCAGGCCAAGAAGTCGCTGCTGATCATCGCCGAAGACATCGAGAGCGAGGTCCTGGCGACGCTGGTGGTCAACAAACTCAAGGGTGTACTGAAAATCGCGGCGGTAAAGGCCCCCGGCTACGGCGACCGTCGCAAGGCTATGCTCCAGGACATCGCGGTGCTGACCGGTGCCGAGCCCATTTTCAAAGACTTGGGCATCGAACTGGACAAGATCACCCTTGCGCAACTCGGCCAAGCTCGCAAGGTCACCATCGACAGCGACAACACGACGATCGTCGAAGGCGCGGGCAAACAGGACGCCATCAATGGCCGGATCAAGCAGATCAAAGACGAAATCGAGACCACCACGAGCGACTACGACCGCGAGAAGCTCCAGGAACGTCTGGCCAAGCTCACCGGCGGCGTCGCCGAGGTGAACGTCGGTGCCTCCACCGAGGCGGAGATGAAGGAAAAGAAAGCCCGCATTGAGGATGCGTTGCATGCGACCCGCGCGGCGATTGAAGAAGGCATCGTGCCCGGTGGCGGCGTGGCCTTGATCCGGTGCATCGACGCGGCCCGTTCGGTCAAGCTCTCCGGGGACGAGAAAACCGGTGCCGAGATCCTGGCCAAGGCCTTGCGAATGCCTTGCTACTACATTGCCGAAAACGCCGGCGCCACCGCGCAATTGGTTGTAAACAAGGTTTACGAGGGGAAAGGTGCGTTCGGTTACAACGCCGACAAGGACCAGTACGAAGATCTCATGGAAGCCGGCGTGATCGATCCGGCCAAGGTCGTTCGTACCGCGTTGCAGAATGCCGTGAGCATTGCGGGCCTCCTGTTGACTACGGACTGCCTCGTGACGGAAAAACCCAAGAAGAAAGACGAGATGGGGCCGGGAGGTCGCGGCGGCCCCGGCATGGGTGGGGAAATGGACGACATGGACATGATGTAAACCGGCATCAGGCAATCGATCAGGTGCAGGGGGAATCGTTATGAACCCACAGAAAGGAAGACAATGGTTGGTGATCGGGGCTACGGTGGTGAGCCTGCTGATCGCGCTTGTCATTCTCGCCAGCTGCAGCGGGGCGACACCGCAGGCCGGCGGCGAGAAAGTCAAACCCCTCACTCAGGACGAGCGAATGGCTTGGTGGCGGGATGCCCGGTTTGGACTGTTTGTTCATTGGGGAATTTATTCCGTCCCGGCGGGTACTTACAACGGCGAACGCATCGACGGTCTCGGCGAATGGATCATGCACAATGCAAAGATCCCGGTCGAGGAGTATGAAAAGTTTGCGCCGCAATTCAATCCTATCGGCTTCAACGCCGACGAGTGGGTGCGGCTGGCCAAGAACGCAGGCATGAAATACCTCGTCATCACGAGCAAGCATCACGACGGTTTCTGCCTGTGGGACTCGAAGGTCACCACGTGGGACATCATGGACGCCACACCGTTTAAGCGGGACATCCTCAAGGAGCTGTCCATCGCGTGCCGGAAGCACGGAATCAAACTGTGCTTCTATCACTCGATCATGGACTGGCACCATCCTGACGCCCAGGCTCCTTTCTGGCCCAATTACAATGACACGAGCAGGTCGAACCCGAACTTCGGTCGCTATGTGGACAGCTATCTCAAGCCACAATTGGCTGAGCTGGTGACCCATTACGGCCCGCTCGGCGTTCTTTGGTTCGACGGCGAGTGGATCAAGGACTGGACCGAGCCCCAAGGCAAGGATCTGTATGCTTATCTCCGGGGTCTCCAACCGTCTCTGATCATCAACAACCGCGTGGGCAAAGGCCGCAAGGGCATGGAAGGCCTCAGCGTCGGCAAGGACTACGCCGGCGACTTCGGCACGCCCGAGCAGCAGGTGCCGCCGGAAGGTCTTCCCGGCGTCGACTGGGAAACCTGCATGACGATGAACGACACGTGGGGCTATAAATCCTACGACGAGAACTGGAAAAGCACGGAGGAACTGATCCGCACCCTGGTGGACGTTGCCAGCAAAGGAGGCAACTTCCTGCTGAACGTCGGTCCGACGCCGGAGGGCCTGATCCCGCAACCCAGTGTGGAACGGCTCCAGGAAATGGGCAAGTGGATGGCCGTCAACGGCCAGAGTATCCACGGGACCTCCGCCAGCGTCATCGGGCGACCTTCGTGGGGTCGTTGCACCGTCAAGGGGAACAAGCTCTATCTGCATGTATTTGACTGGCCAACCGATGGCACGCTGGAAGTGCCTTCGGTCCCCGGACAGGTCGAAAAAGCCTATTTACTGGCCGACAAGAAACGCACGAGTCTTCCGGTTGCCGCAAGTCCGACAGGTCTGACGGTCTCCGTGGCTCCGCGGGCGCCGGATGCAATCGACAGCGTGGTCGTACTCGTACTGAAAAAGGATCAATGAGTCTTTTTGTGAATACCTGTAGGAGAAGGAGTAACACAGTATGGAACTGAGACCTCTGGATGACAGAATCGTGATCAAGCCGTCGCAGGCCCAGGACAAGACCGCCGGTGGGATCTTTCTGCCGGACACAGCCAAAGAAAAACCCATGGTCGGCAAGGTCGTCTGGGTGGGGCCGGGCAAGGTCCAGGACAACGGCAAACGAACCCCGGTTTCCGTCAAGAAAGGCGATGAGGTCGTCTACGGCAAGTACATCGGCAACGAGGTCGAGATCGAGGGCGAGAAATTCGTCATCGTCAGGGAAAGCGACCTTCTGGGTGTCCTGGAGAAGTAACATTCACAGCAACCAAGGATCCGGGTTTTCCGGACCGGTTTTTTGCGAAGAGGAAATAGGACATGGCAAAACAACTGATGTTTAATGACTCCGCGAGAGCTGAGTTGCGGGAAGGACTCAAGCAGCTCGCCGCCGCGGTCAAAGTGACGCTGGGCCCCACCGGCCGAAACGTCGTGCTCAACAAAAGCTGGGGCTCGCCGAGAATCACCAAGGACGGGGTATCGGTCAGCAAGGAAATCGAGTTGCCCGAGCCTTTCAAGAACATGGGCGCCAAGATGGTCAACGAGGTCGCCAGCAAGACTTCCGATGTCGTCGGCGACGGCACCACCACGTCGATCGTGCTCGCGGAGGCGATCTATCTGGAAGGTCTCAAACATGTCGCCGCCGGCGTCAATCCCATGGCGATCAACAAGGGCATCGCCAAGGCCGCCGAGACCGCCTGTGAGTTCATCAAGAGCGTCAGCGTGCCGGTCAAAGGGCACGATGATATCGCCAAAGTCGCCACGATCAGCGCCAACAACGATGCCGCGGTCGGTGAGATCCTCGCCGACGCGATGGACAAGGTGGGCAAGGAAGGCGTCATCGAAATCGAAGACGGCAAAGGCGTGGAGAACGAGCTGACCCTGGTCGAGGGCATGCAGTTCGACCGCGGATACATCTCTCCCTACTTCGTCACCAACCCCGAGACATTGGAGGCGGTTTTCGAAGACGCCTATATCCTGTTGCATGAGAAGAAGATTTCGAGCATCCGGGAGTTCGTCCCGCTGCTGGAAAAGATGGTGCACATGGGCAAACCGCTGCTGGTGATCGCCGAAGAGGTCGAGGGCGAGGCCCTGGCGGCCCTCGTGATCAACCGCCTGCAGGGGGTTCTGAAGGTGTGTGCCGTCAAGGCCCCCGGCTTCGGTGACCGTCGTAAAGCCATGCTCCAGGACATCGCGATCCTGACCGGCGGCGAAGTCATCACCGAGGACCTGGGCATCAAGCTCGAAAACGTCGAAGTCTCCCAGCTCGGCCAGGCCAAGCGCATCGTGGTCACCAAAGACAACACCACGATCATCGAAGGGGCCGGCAAGAAGAAGGACATCCAGGCACGTTGCGACCAGATTCGAGCCCAGATCGAAAAGACCACCAGCGACTACGACCGGGAGAAACTCCAGGAACGCCTGGCCAAGCTCACCGGCGGCGTCGCCGTGATCCACGCAGGCGCCCCCACCGAAACCGAGATGAAAGAACGCAAGGATCTGCTCGACGATGCGCTGCATGCTACGAGAGCCGCTGCGGCCGAAGGCGTCATCCCCGGCGGCGGCGTCACCTTCCTGCGGGCCATCAAGGAAGTTGAAAAGGCCCGCGCGAAAGCCAAGGGCGACGAGAGGATCGGGTTCGACATCGTCATCCACGCTCTGAAGGCCTCGACGGCGCAGATCGCCGAAAACTCGGGCGAACAAGGCGAGGTCGTCGTCGCCACTCTGTTGGAGAGATTGGAGAAAGAGAAGAATATCGGGTACAACGCCGCCACGGGCGAGTACGTCGACATGTTCAAGGCCGGGATCATCGATCCGGCCAAAGTGGCCCGCACCGCGCTGGAGACGGCGGCTTCCGTGGCTGGTTTGATGCTGACCACGAACGTGCTGATCACCGAGCTGAAGGACAAGGACCAAGAACCGGTTCATGGTTCGGTCCGATAATGAAACCATTTATGAAGTGTTGGCCACAGAAGGGGAAAATACGAAATCCGAAATTTGAAAGAAGCCCGAATGACCGCAATTCGAAATGCAAAACGGTGTTGCGATTCGCATCCGCGTTTGGGTCATTGGGGTTTTGAGAGTTGAATTTGTTTCGGATTTCGATGTTCGAATTTCGGATTTCTTTCTTCTTCTGTGGCTGACCTTCTTCAGCGTTTATGGCCAAACGGGATTACTACGAAGTCCTGGGGGTCGACAAAAAGGCTTCCGAGGACGAGATCAAACGCGCGTACCGGCGGATGGCGATCAAGTACCATCCGGACAAGAACCCCGGCGACAAAGAGGCCGAGGCCAAGTTCAAAGAATGCGCCGAGGCCTACGAGGTTCTCAGCGACGCCGAGAAGCGCAGGCAATACGACCAGTACGGCCATGAAGGTCTCCGTGGCGCCGGCATGCACGACTTCTCCCGGATGAATGTCGAAGACATCTTCAGCATGTTCGGTTTTGAGGATTTCTTCGGCAGCGTATTCGGAGCCGGTACGGGCCGGGGCGGACGCGGTGGCGGTCGGCGAGGCGCCTCCCGCGGGTACGACCTCGAAACCAGCGTTGAACTGACGCTCGACGAGGTCGCTTCCGGAACCGAAAAGACCATCGAATTCACCCGTCAGGATCGGTGTTCCAACTGCAACGGCAGCGGTGCCTCGCCCGGCACACAGCCGGCCCGTTGCCCCCTGTGCGGCGGCAGCGGCCAGGTCGCCAAAGGTGGCGGTTTCTTCCAGATGGTCTCTACGTGTCCCCAGTGCCAGGGCAGTGGACATGTCGTGCAGAATCCCTGTTCCCAATGCCGAGGCAGTGGGCGGGTGCCCAAGAAGCGAACCGTCACGATCAAGATTCCGGCCGGTGTCCACGAGGGGCAGGGCATCCGCGTCGCCGGCGAGGGCGAGCCCGGCCGGGACGGCGGCCCCAACGGCGATCTATATTGTTACGTTCGGATCAAGCAACACGAGTTCCTGGAACGTGACGGCAACGATCTGATTTCCGTTGTCCCCATCAGCTTCACCCAGGCCGCCTTGGGGGCGAGCATCGAGGTGCCCAGCCTCAGCGGTCCTCGGCAACTCAAAATCCCGCCGGGGACGCAGTACGGCAGTATTTTCCGAATCCGCGGGCAGGGTCTGCCCGACATCCGGACCGGCCGAACCGGTGATGAGTTGGTCCATGTCACCATCGAAACGCCGACCAATCTCAATGATCGGCAGGAAGAATTGTTGAGGGAATTCGCCAAGACGGAAAATCGAAACGTCTCCCCGAAATCCCAGGGATTTTTTGAGAGACTGAAACGACATTTCGGTAATCACTCATGAGCGACAAGAAAAAGAACCAGGCAACCGAGCAGGAGCCGAAGAAGGACGAACAGCCCCAGCCCGCCGCCACGGCCGAAACGACGGATAAGTTGCAGACGCTGCAACAGGAACTCGACGGGGTCCGCAAAGAGAAGGACGAGATTTTCGCCCGACTTCAGCGGGTCTCGGCGGATTACGCGAACTTCCAAAAACGCGTACCCAAGCAGGTCGGCGACGCGGTGGCTTATGAGAAGGAGCGGTTGCTCAAATCCCTGCTGCCGCTCATGGACAATTTCGAACGAACGCTTAAGACCGAGGGAATCTCGCAGAACGTGGAAGCCTTGCTCAAAGGCGTGGAAATCATCCGGGATCAGATGCTCGGCGTCCTCAAGACTCACGGCGTCGAGCCGATCCAGGCGGTAGGGGAAAAGTTCGATCCCGAAAAGCACGAAGCCATGCTCCGAAAGAACGACCCCGACAAGCCCGACGAGGTCGTTCTGGAGGAATACCAGAAAGGTTACAAATTGGAGGATCGCATCCTGCGGCCCAGCCGTGTGGTGGTGAACAAAATCGCCCCGGAATCGAAACCGGTGCCCCTTACCGAGAGCACGGAAACGCCGCAGACCGCCTCCGAGAAACCACAGGACTGATGCGGGAAAACCCTCCTGCATGTCCGCAGACACAGTGTGTGGAGTGTAAAATGCCGACCTACGAATACGCATGTATGGACTGTGAACACCGATTCGAGGAGTTTCAAAGCATCACCGCCAAACCGCTGCGGAAGTGCCCTCAATGCAATCGAATGTCGCTGAAACGTTTGATCGGAACCGGCGCAGGGATTCTCTTCAAGGGTTCCGGCTTCTACTGCACGGATTATCGCAACGAGGGATCCAAGAAAACCGACGATCCCGGGGTCGCCAAAGAAAAACCGGCTGAGAAAACGGAAGCCAAGACCGAGAACAAACCGGCTCCCGTGACAGCCTCTCTCGCGAAAACCGAAAGCGGAAACGTCAAAAAGAAAAAATCCGCTTAGGATGACAGCCCTATCCGGGAGGCCCAGCGGTTTGCCGGGACGATCGGGACGGTGATGGAGACTTGCGGACGGGGGGGGCGCGTGCTACTCTAATGCTGTTTCCATCAAGAGTGGTTCTATTGTGAGTTTGTGTTGCGATGAATGCTGATTCCAAGATCGTCCTGACCCCCGTTGAAGAGGTTGCCGTTGCGGCCTCGTCGTTTGATGTCCTGTATCCACCTACGGAGAAGATCCCCACGATCGTCGTGGAGAATTTCCCATCGCTGGGCAAGCTGGCCGCGATGCGGTTCGTCGAGTGGGTCCAGGATCATCCGGACGGCGTGATCTCCCTGCCCACGGGCAAGACGCCGGAGCACTTCATCCGATGGGTCCAGCGGCTCCTGGCCGAGTGGGAGACACCCGAAATCCAGCAGACGCTTCGCGACGCAGGAGTCGACCCGTCGAAGAGGCCCGACATGAAGGGCCTGCACTTTGTACAGATCGACGAGTTCTATCCCATCGATTCTTCCCAGCACAACAGCTTCACGCACTACGTGAAGCACTTCTACATCGAGGGCTTCGGACTCGATCCGGCCAAGGCCCTGCTGATCGATCCGTGCACGATCGGCCTGGGGCCGGACGAGACGCTCGCGACGATCTGGCCGGGCAATCGCGTGGATCTGACGCTGCGATACCGCCAGGCGACAAACCATCTCGAATCCCGGCAGAAGACCCTGCTCGGTCAGATCGACCAGTGGTGCATGGAGTATGAACAGAAGATCCGAGACCTCGGCGGTATCGGGTTTTTCCTGGGCGGCATCGGACCCGACGGCCATATCGGGTTCAATATCCGCGGGTCCGACCACTACTCGACCACGCGTTTGTGTCCGACGAACTACGAGACGCAGGCCGCCGCCGCGACCGACTTGGGCGGCATCGAGATCGCGCGTCAGAGCCTGGTGATTACGATCGGACTGGAGACGATCACTTACAATCCCGACTGCACCGCGATCATCATCGCCGCCGGGCAGGCGAAGGCGGCGCTGGCGGCCCAGGCTATTCAATCGGGTAAGACGATCGAAACCCCCGCGAGTTGTCTGCAGGAACTGCGTAACGCGAGATTCTACATCACACAAGGAGCGGCTGCGCAACTGATGGAGCGTCAGGTCCGCGTCCTCGAACGGGCGACGGCGGTGGGGGACTCGGACGTGGAAAAAGTCCTGGTCGATCTGGCGGTTCGCTGCCGCAAGAGGCTGCTGGATCTGACCGAGGCCGATTGCCAGTCCGACCCGTCTGCCGCGGTCGTCCTCAAGCGGCGTCGCGAGCCGTTGCCCCGACTGGCCGCCATGGTGCATGAGAGGCTCGCCGCCAAGATCGAAGCGGGGCTTCGTGTCTATCGCGACAAATGTTTCCTGCACACCGAACCGCACCATGACGACGTCATGCTCGGGTATTTCGCTCACATCGTTCGCCACTTCCGCCAGGCGAGCAACGAGCATTATTTCATGACGCTGACGAGCGGATTCACCTCGGTGACGAACCAGTTCATGCGGACACAGATGGCTTGCCTACGACGCTTTCTCGATACCCCGGTCTTCAAGACCCTGTGGGACCAGAACTATTTCTCGCGGGGCAACGAGATCGATCGCAATCGCGACGTGTGGCAATATCTCGATGGCGTGGCCGCCCACGACGAGGACGACAAAGCCGAGGGCTGCGCCCGGCGCATGTTGCGCAATCTCGTCGAACTGATCGACCTGGATTCCCTTGAGAGCGTCACCCGCTGTGTTGCGGAATTGGAGGAGTATTTCGCCTCGGCCTATCCCGGCAAGAAGGATCCCGAACGAATCCAGCGGCTCAAGGGAATGTGTCGCGAGTGGGAGGCTGAATGTGTTTGGGGATACTACGGCTGGCAATGCCAGAATGTCCGCCACCTTCGCCTGAGCTTCTACACGGGCGACATCTTTACCAAAGAGCCCACCCTGGCGCACGATGTTCCGCCCATCGTGGCGGAGCTCAATCGGCTCGATCCCGATGTGATCACCGTGGCGTTCGATCCCGAGGCCAGCGGGCCGGACACGCACTACAAGGTCATGCAGGCCCTCGCCGAGGCGATCCGGGTGCATCTGAAAACCTCGTCGAAATTCGACCTGAAAATCTGGGGGTACCGCAACGTCTGGTTCCGGTTCGACCCCTCGGAGGCGAATCTCTTCGTGCCCGTAAGCCTGGCGATGTTCTCGGTGATGCACAACGCCTTCATGGATGCGTTCATCACACAGAAGGACGCTTCGTTCCCCAGTCACGAGTTCGACGGCCCGTTCTCGCAGTTGGCCCAGCGGATCCAGGTCGAACAGTATCAGAAGATCAAAACGTGCCTGGGTCGGGAGTGGTTCTACAATCACCCCAAAGCGGTGATCCGCGCGACCCGCGGCCTGGTCTTTCTGCGAGAGATGTCCGCCGCCGAATTCCTCAGTTCCTGCCGCGAGTTGCGAAAGTCGGTCGAAGACCGCTGATCCCTATCGATACAGGAGGGAGGCGTTGGCCGAGAAGTTCCGGGCGGCCCTATCACGTCACGAGGTAGCGATCCGCGACTTCTACGACATCGATTACGCCGTCCGCCGGCTGGATCTGTGACCGAAAGATCCCGCCTTGATCGAACTGGTTCGACAGAAGCTGACTGTCCCCGGCAATGACCCGGCCGATGTCTCCGAGGCCCGTCTGGCCATGCAGAAGAGGCGAGGCTGGGGGCCGCGGGGTGGCCCTTTCTGACACGGAAAATCAAGTTGAAACACCGATTGGCCGATAATACCATAGGGGCGGGTTTGTGACCCGTGGTGCTTGTTGTGAGAGCGATATGGCGGAGAAACTGCCGGTTGGCAGCGACAGTCCGGCCAGCAATAGCCTTGTACCCGTGTTGGCGAATAGGGCACAGAAGGGTCATTCACGGCAACGAAAATGCAGAACAGACAGGCTTTTAGTGAGGCTGATACAAGAGCCAAGCTCATCGACCCAGCCATTCACAAGCGTGGCTGGACGGAGGACCTTGTTCGCCGCGAGGAAACCGCCGGCAGCATCGACATCATCGGCAAGAAAGCCCAGCGACACTCGAGGGGCCGAACCGACTACACGTTGCATGTCATGGTCAATCCCAATACCCAGCCTGTGGCGGTGGCGCTTATCGAAGCCAAGCGAGAAGACCTGCCTCCGACCCACGGCATGGAACAGGGCAAAGCCGACGCCGCTGTCACGGCCGACAACCTCAAGTATTTTGGCGAGCCGGTGTACGAATACGACATGGCGCAGGCCATCGAAGACGGATACCTTGCCGCCTGCGAAATCGTGAAGGGCCGCGTCAATCTCGACGACACCGGGATCCGCCTCGAAGAGATCATCGCCCGTAACCCGCACGACGCAATTACTGGCCGGCCGATCACCGCGGAGGAACTTCGCGAGCGGTACGAGAAGACCGACTACGAGGACCAAATCTGCTGCCGGATCGGGTCCTTGTCATATGCCGCGACTTGTTCGCGTATTTACTCGAAACCGGAGGGCCGGGGCAGAAGACCATTATCTTCTGCGCCTGCGCCGGCCAGTTCGCCCGTGGCGGAACGGATGACATGGAGACGCCGGAGGTCTTTCAGACGCCGGAGGTGGTTCGCGCCGGCGGGTTAGAATCGCTGAAAGTTCTCGGCAAGCCGGCCGATGTGCTCAGGCAAACCAAGGAAAGGATGTTTGCGGCATGAAGCCGCGACAGGGAACACCCGCGATGGCAATTCAAGCGAATTTCGGCGAACGTACGATCAACGAGCTTCTGCTCATTTTCCGCAACCGGCAGATGAACTTGGAACCAGGTTTCCAGCGGAAGTCCGTCTGGTCCAACATGGACCGCCGCCGGCTGGTGCAATCCATCCTGTCGAACTACCCCGTTCCGTGCATCTTTCTCTACCAGCGCAACCACCGTGGCCGGATCGTCTACGACGTGATTGATGGCAAGCAGCGGCTTGAAACCATCCTCATGTTCACCGGCACGGGCCGCTTCCGGCGCGACCGTTTCGATGTCAAGCTCGAACTTGGCGACGGCCTCCAGTGTGTGCGAGGAGAAATCCTGGCAGTGTTCATGCCGCCGTCCGTTCGGATTTCCAGTAGAGGTCCCACTGGCCGCTGTGATAGACACTGGCCAAGGCCATCATCGCTTCGGCGTTGGATTGGT
>Ga0208824_1000710_pt1 | contig 33777 bp, 22 predicted proteins | sample AD_JPNTR3_MetaG_FD_184447 | JGI IMG/M metagenome (GOLD analysis project Ga0208824, IMG submission 184447) | Active sludge microbial communities of municipal wastewater-treating anaerobic digesters from Japan - AD_JPNTR3_MetaG (SPAdes) (version 2) | ecosystem: Engineered > Bioreactor > Anaerobic...
CAACGACTTGGATGTCTTCTGTGCCATATGCACCTCCTTTACCGGAGGTACAGTATCGCCGCACATCCTCGCTGCAAAGATGGGTTCGCCGGACGCTCACACGACAGAGTGTGTTTGACGCGTGATGGGGTACCAGCGAAGGCATCAAAAACTGTCCGAGTTGCCCCTCTCTGCGTCTCCGCGGCTCTGTGGGAGATGATTTGGGGCTCATCCGGTTTTTGGCGAACGCTTGGTTCGCTCCAATTTTCCGACCCAGAAGGTTGACACGGGGTCAGGGAAGTTGTTGAATGGTAAGGACTTAGAAAACTTGCGCCCGTAGCTCAGTTGGATAGAGCAACGGATTTCTAATCCGTCGGTCGGGGGTTCGAATCCCTCCGGGCGCGATGTGTAACCGCTTATTGGGAAGGAATTTGCAGCTTCGACCTTCGGGACCGCCTATGAGCAAATCCCGAGTAGGTCCAAATCTGGTTTTGCCCAAGAATCCTCGAAATGACCGCCCACAGAGCCGCGTGGACGCAGAAAAGAAGCGGACCGTGTTCCTCTGTTGCCTTCTGTCTCCTGGGCCTGTGCGTGAGATACCTTGGCCCCTGCTATTCCCGCGTCCAGCCGATCCTGTCGAGCATGGGATTGATTTCGGGATTAGACATAAAGAACCGCCAGCACAAACCCGTTCTGTGGTTCTCGATCATCACGACGATCGGACCCTGGTCGATCGCGAGGTAACTGTCCGCGAACCAGTTCTTGTCAAGATTGAATGCGTCTTTGAAACCAAAGGGTCCCCAAAGACGCCGACCGTAGGTGTGATAAAGGTGCCTGAGTGTCGCCATGGATTCTTGGGGTGTGTAGGGCATGGCGCTGATGGCGGCGGTCGGGGAGATCGTGCCGTTGTCGTTGCGGGGATCGTGGGCTTGGTAACCTCCCGGCGTATCGCTGGCCGTGAGACCCCAACATAGTTCGCTATACCCCTTGTGACTGCCTAGGTTGGCGGCACAATGGGCACGGTTGATCAGGGTCCAGTTACGACTGTTCTCGAAATAGTTGCAGAAACGGTCTCGTTTACCTTGTGGGTCGAAACCCAGGAATGAGTAGTGCGTGAAGAAGAGTGGTCCCCCATAGGGCCAACCAACCCAGAGCTTGTGGCCGTAGTAGGTGTTGCCGTTGGCGTATTCGCAACCATCGCCGCCGACCCATCCTTCATAATAGCACTCTCGCGGGATCGGGTGCGTGGGCGATGCGAGAGCCAGCAAGTACACGATCAGGCACTCATTGAAGTGCCCGCCGATACGGTGGTTCATTTTCCACTCGTAGCGGGGCGACCAGTGCCAGTAAAGCTGGCGGCCGGGAGGCTTGCCAAGGTACCAGTCCCATTCGACCTGCTCCCAAAGTCGCGTGACCGTCTCGCGGATCTCGCTTTCGGCGGGATCGTCGCGGTCGAAGTATCGGCGGGCGGTCAGCAGGCCCTGGACGAGGTAGGCGGTCTCGACAAGGTCGCCGCCATCGTCGTACTGGGAGAAGGGGATCGTTTCGCCGGTTGCGCCATTGAACCAGTGGGACCATGCGCCGTGATAGCGAGCGGTACAAGTGTCCAGAAAACGAACCATCGTGAGAAGTCGGTCGACAGCGAATTGCCGTGCGACAAAGCCTCGTTCGACGCCGACGAGAAGGGCCATGATGCCGAAGCCGGAACCGCCGGAGGTGCAGGTGTCTCCGCTGCCAAGTCGTTCCCGGGCCAGGGCGCTGACCGGGTGGGCGTACTCCGTGAAGTAGCGCAGTGTCGCCTCCTGGACGGACGTGAGCAGTTGCTCATCGGTCATCGCGTACGAACTGGCCGACACGGTATTTGAAGGAGTGGATTCGACGCCCTGGGTGTCCAGCGATGTGATGCGATAGAAATAGGTCCCGCCGTTTTCCCCGAGAAAGTCGCTGTAAACGGCCAACCGCCAAGGTTCGTGCGTCAGACGTTCAAAAGGCCCCTCGGCTTTATCACTGCGATAGACATGATACCGTCCCTGTGTACCCTTCCACAGCAGATCGATCCGACTGTCGTGGCCGCTCGCCTTTAGTTCGAGACCCCAGGCAGGCGCGGCGGCCAGCAACAGAATCACCGGCATGCAAGGACAAAAGGCTCTGTGCATTCCGACTCCTTTCCCCGAAAACCGATCGCAAGCAGACGCTGGGACAACGGTGCTTTTGATCCTCGTAGATTCGAGGTCCGACGTCAACCCCTACATCCCACCGCGGGCAAACCAGATATTGGTCAATGTCGCCGGGAGTAACGCCCGAAACTCGGTCTTTACATCTCCTGTGTGTATCGTCTCCACCGACCACAGTCAGACCGGTAGCGATGACCAGGACCATCGCATGAAAGGTTTTCACGAAGATTTTGAAAATGGTAAGATAGGCAATTGCGCTGGCGGATACGAGCCAGTATAGTCCAGCTTCTTTAGGGCAAGGCCTTGCAGAAATGACGATCAACGCCCTGATGAAGGAGCCCTTCATGGAAGAGTCGGCTCGAACGCTCTTGGTACAGCTATTTCGTGACATTCCCGACCCGCGAATGGTCGGCAAGATTTCCCATAAACTTCATGACATCCTGGTCATCACGGTCTGTGCCGTCCTCTGCGGCCTGGAACACTGGACCCAGATCGCAGACTACGGCAAAGCCCACGAGGCGTGGTTCCGTACCTTTCTGGATCTGCCCAACGGCATCCCGTCCCACGACACCTTTGGCAAGGTCCTGGCGGCCCTGGATCCGGCAGCCTTCGAACAACGGATCCAACAGTGGCTCCTGGCCTTGTTCGACTCAGCCTGCCAGGGCAAGCACATCGCCATCGATGGCAAGACGTTACGCCGGAGCTTCGATCACGCCTCGGGCAAGGCCGCGATCCACATGATCCACGCGTATGTGCATGAGAACCACGCCGTGTTTGCCCAGTTAAAGGTCGACGACAAGAGCAATGAGATCACGGCCATCCCGTCGCTGCTGGAGATGCTGCAACTTGATGAGGCCACAGTCACGATCGACGCGATGGGGTGCCAGAGGGATATCGCCCAGAAGATCGTGGATCGACACGGCCAGTACGTGCTGGCCCTCAAAGGCAATCAAAGTGCCCTGCACGACGATGTGCAGACCTTTATGGACGACCGGATCGCACGCGGGGTGACTCGACAGGGGGACTATTATGAAACGGTGGAGAAGTCCCACGGCCGGATTGAAACCCGCAAGTGCTGGACGTGTTGGCAGGTCGATTGGTTGACCCAACGGCATGCGTGGGCCGGCTTGGCCTCGATGGCGGCGGTCGAATGTACGCGAACCGTCAACGGGAAGACGAGTACGGAACGTCGGTACTTCATCAGTTCCCATTCGGGCCAACAGGCCCAGAAGCTGGCCGTCCTGATCCGTAATCACTGGCGGGTGGAGAACTCGTTGCACTGGACGCTGGATGTCTGCTTCAACGAGGACCCATGCCGCGTGCGGGTTGCCAATGCGGCCGAGAACCTCGCCCGCATCCGGCGAATCAGCCTGCTGCTATTGAAGCAGGAGAAGACCTGCAAGCTCGGCATCCAAAGCAAACGAGCCAAAGCAGCCTACGACCGAAACTATCTCCTAACCCTTCTGGGCTTCAGACGTGACACCGGCGACAGTGCAACATGACCGATTTCATGCGATTGCCCTGGGCCTTGGGCACTTTTGTTTGATTCGGGGCTGCAAGCAGACTACCATGGCTGCCGACGAGCGGGGGCGCCCGGTACTGCGGCCGACAACAGGTCCGGGATCGCGTGCGCGGCAGGCCCGCCGGAATGACAATCGATCGGGTTCTTTGGAGCAAGCACGACGATCATGACATCAGGCAAACCCCTCAGCGCGCCGCTGCCGACGACGAAGATGCCCCCGAGCGTTCCCTATATTCTCGCCAACGAAGGCGCCGAGCGGTTCGCCTTCTACGGCATGAGTTCCATCCTCGTGGTCTTCATGACCAAGAACCTGCTCGGTCCCGACGGCGCCCTCAAGCCCATGGCTGGCGAGAAAGCCACGGCTTGGTTTCACTGGTTCACCGCCGGCACCTACTTCATGGCCATCGTCGGCGCGGTCGTCTCGGACCTGTGGCTGGGCAAGTTCAAGACCATCATCTGGTTCTGCCTGGTGTACTGCATCGGGCTCCTCGTTCTGACGCTGAACCACACGCAGGTCGGCCTGGCGATCTCCATGGTTCTGGTCGCCACCGGCGCCGGCGTCATCAAACCCTGCGTTTCCGCCAACGTCGGCGACCAGTTCGGGGCTTCCAACAAGCACCTGATCGAGAAGGTTTATAGCTGGTTCTATTTCTCGATCAACGTGGGCGCGGCGGCCTCAATGTGGTACTGCCCGATCCTGCTGGACAGGTACGGCCCAAGGGCTGGCTTCGGCGTGCCGGCGGGCTTCATGGTTGTCGCGACGCTCGCCTATTGGCTGGGCCGCCGCAAACTGGTGGACGTTCCTCCCGCGGGACCCAAGGCCTGGGCCGAGATCTTCGACAGGGAGCAGCGAGGCGCCCTGATCAAGATCTCCGTCATCTTCCTGTTGATCTCTGTGTTCTTCGCCCTCTACTACCAATCCCAGTCGGTATGGGTGCTCCAGGCGGAGAAGATGAATTTGCACTGGCTCGGCATCGACTGGCTGCCGGCTCAACCCCAGGTGGCCAATTCCATATTCATTCTCGTGATGGTCCCGTTGTTCGCGTACGTCGTGTACCCGGCCATTAACCGGGTCTGGCCTTTGACGCTCCTGCGCAAGATGGAGATCGGCATGTTCGTCACGGCGGCTACCTTCCTGGTCCCCATCTGGATCGAGACGCAGATCCAGCACGGCGGCAAGCCCTCCATCGGCTGGCAATTCGTTGCCTACGTCTTTTTGACGGCCGCCGAGATCATGGTCTCGATCACCTCCCTGGAATTTGCTTACACCCAGGCCCCCAACAAGATGAAGTCCCTAATCCAGGCGATGAGTCTGCTGTCGATGTCGCTGGGGAACATCATCGTTGCGGTCGTGAACAAGGCGATCGAGAATCCCGACGGCAGCAGCAAATTGCCCGGCGCGAGCTACTACTGGTTTTTCGCCATCGTCATGTTCGCGACCTCCGTTCTTTTCATCCCGGTCGCGATGCGGTACAAACCCAAGGACCACATCCAGGAAGAAGCCCCGGCCCAGTAGAGCGAGCACCCCGCGCGGGCGGGGCTACTTGGAGAAGCGTCCATTTGTGAAAGGTGATGCCTATGCTCAAGAACATTCCGCCGATCCTGTCGCCGGAGCTGCTGAAGGTCCTGATGGAGATGGGCCACGGCGATGAGATCGTGCTGGCCGATGGGAACTTCCCGGCCGCGTCGGTCGCCCAGAGACTCCTCCGCTGCGACGGCCACGGCGTGCCCGAGTTGCTCGAAGCAGTGCTAAAGTTCTTCCCCCTCGATATTTACGTCGAGAAGCCGGTGGGTCTGATGGCCGTCGTGCCAGGCGACAAGACCCAGCCTACGATCTGGGAAACGTATCGCACCATCGTGCGAAACAGCGGCGAGCGGTTCTCCGACTTTGAGTTCATCGAGCGGTTCGCCTTCTACGAGCGAGCCAAGAAGGCCTACGCGGTTGTCGCGACCAGTGAAAAAGCCCTCTACGCCAACGTTATCTTGAAAAAGGGCGTTCTTTGACGATCAACGGGTTTTGGCGTTGATCAGAGCAGCCAAGAGGATGTGTCGGAGCTGGTCGAGGCTGATGCTGTCGAGGTAGTCGTCGGAGAAGTCGAGTTTGAATCGGCCGCGGAAGTCTCTGATCCGTTTTTTGAGGTCTTCCCTGCCCAAGGCGGCAATCGATGTTACGAGTTGTTCGAACTGTCCTTGCGAGCTCACGGTCTTGCCCTTGCGAAACACGTGGTGATCATCGGAAACATCCAGGCTGCAAGGGGGTTATCGCCGCCGCAAAGGGGGGGCTTTCGGGAAAATTCTTTGCGATCTTCATAATCGATATAAATGGGCTATTATTGGGCTGAAAATCTTTTTTGAGGGCTCTTGAGGTCTGATAATCTGTTGTCATGAAGACAAATGAGCTTGATTACATCTTACCGTCTGAGTTGATCGCCCAAGACCCGACGGAGGTCCGCAGCGAATCTCGACTGCTGGTTCTGGACCGCATTTCGGGGTCTCTTACAGACAGCCGGTTCGATCGCGTCGGAGATTATCTTCGATCCGGCGATTGTCTTGTCTTGAATGATACGAAGGTTTTACCCGCGAGGTTCTTCGCCCGGCGCGCCACCGGGGGGGAGCTCGAAGCTCTGTTCCTTTCGGAGACCTCCATTCCCGGTCTGTGGCGAATTCTGCTCAAAGGGGCTCGAAAACTTAAACCCGATGAGAAAATCCACCTTGTGGACGGCCGCCGGCACGATTATTGCCTCGCTCGGGTGGTCGAAAAGGAACAAGGCGGCGTTTGTCTACTGGAACTCGACGCAAAAGCGCCAGCGGAATCCGTGCTCAACGAGATCGGCTTCCCCCCGCTGCCGCCGTACATTCGCCGGGGTCGCGACTGGTCGAAGGCCCAGAGTGATCGACATCGGTATCAGACGGTTTACGCCAGCCAAAGCGGTGCGGTGGCGGCGCCGACTGCCGGTTTGCACTTCACCGAGGAACTGTTGTGCCGGTTGCACGAGTCGGGCGTTCGTACGGCCCGCGTCACGTTACACGTTGGGGCGGGAACCTTCAAACCGATCCGCGTCGAGAACGTGGAGGACCACGAGATCCATCACGAGTGGTATCGCATCGATGCCGCCAATGCCGAGGTTATCAACAATGCCCGCGCCGCCGGCGGGCGGATCGTCGCGGTGGGGACGACCGCCACGCGGGTACTGGAGACGGTCGGATACCCGCTCCAGGCACAGCAAGGCGAGACGAATCTTTTCGTTACGCCGGGCTATCGGTTCAAGGCGGTCGACGCGATGATCACGAACTTCCACCTGCCACGCTCGACGCTCCTGGCGCTGGTCGGCGCGTTTGCGGGTTTGGAGCGGATGCTCGACGCCTATCGCCACGCAGTCCAAGAGCGATACCGATTCTACTCATACGGCGACGCCATGCTGATCGTGTGACGCGTTCGGCTGGAATCGGCGGGGCGGGGTTTGGGCTTGAATACGAGCGGCGCCGAAGCAGCCGCGCAGGGGCCCGAACAAGGCCCCTGCGCCAAGCAGCTTGATAAATTCTCTGCGAGTGGAATGCCGTCCACTCATGGGGCACTCACTCCATCAAGACCTATGAGTCCCCTCGGTCCCACAGGTCCTGTGTCCTGTTTTCAGCCTTGGTACATCTCGTCGAAATACTTCTGGGCCGCGACGACTGCGTGTCGCATCATGTCCTCGGCCACCGCGGTCTTGCGCTCGCCTAGGGCCTTGAGCAGGTCGCGGTTCTTAAGCTCCCTGGCCGCCTGCTCGCAGGCCTCCCAGCTCAGGACGCTGCGGATCACGCGGTCGATCGCCTGCTCGGTGTTGTCGTACGCGCGGGGCTGCATGTCGTGGCCCTTCCAGCGGTCGTATCCGGCGCCCTGGATCAGGCCGGCCAGCGCGATGTTCATACCGTTGACTCGCGCGCCGTGGTCGATATCGAACTTGCCGGGGCCGCCGAGGATGATGCCGTCGTTGTAGCCCTGGCTGTTGAGGTGCATGTGCACGAGCATGCCGTTGTCAATTTCTTCGACCGTGTCGTAAATGTGATCCAGGCCGATCATCTCGGAATGCCCGAATTCCTTGTTCACGCCTTTGTTGGCGATGTCGACGCCGAACTCGTCCGCGACCTTGCGCCAGAAGACGATCGCGCTGGCGACGGTCGGGATCAGCATGGCAGGGTGTCCCTCGTTGGGCTTGGGCTCGAATGCGATGCGGAGCTGGCCGCCTTTCTTGGCCTCGTATTTGCACAGGCCGGCGACGCTCTCCTTGAGGTTCTGGTACATCTGCTTGACCGCGATGGTCGCGATGTCGTAACCGAAGGAGCCGTTCCAGATCACGAAGGCCGGCGGCTTGTCGTCGTTCCAAGTCTTACGCATCGTGCCGTAGGCCAGATCGACTGTACGCGAGCCCAGCTCTTCCGCGGCCTTGCGTTCCGCACGGTCCATCGAGCAGATGCCGCCGTAGGCGAAGTGCGAGTGCGCGCCGGGCGTGATCATCGCCAGCGCCAGCTTGTTGCTGACCATCGCGTCGGCCACCGCCTGGGCGTTGTTGTCGTCGACCTCCGCATCGTAGTGCAGCTCGATGCCGAGCTGGACGTTACGGGGCATCCGGGGACGGATCTTTTGGGCGACCAGTTCGATCATCTCTGGTGTGCCGAACTTGCCACCGGCCCAGTCGGGACGGATGTCGCCGGGGACGAAACCACCCTTACCGGCGTTGAACGTCCACCGACATATGCTGTGCAGGGATTTCTTGGCCATTGCTGCTACTCCTAATTCTCGTGCCTCGTGAGATTGTTCTGCCGCATTCAACAAGCCGGCTCCGACCGGCATGGCGTTGACAATCTTACGCAAGGACGGGACCGGAGTAAAGAAGTTTGAAGGAGCAAGTTTGAAGTTTCAAGCAAGAATACGCGGCGGGATTTCGTTCTTCTCTGACTTGACACTTCAAACTTCAGACTCCCTACTCCAAGTATACTTTGTCTCCCGGCCTGATCGGTGGGACTTTTTCTTTCTTGGTCGGGATGTCCGAGCGGTCCAGGGCGAAGCTCGGCGAGATCTCCAGGATGCAGTCGGGTGAACCGTCGGCCTTGCGGGGGACCTTGATTCCGGCCGACTCCAGCCAGAGAGCCGCACGCTGGACCATCATCCGTCGGGTGACCTCGGCGCTGTCTTCACCGAAGGCGTTCTTGACCGGGGCGAACTGCTCGTTGCGGTCGATCTCTAGGATGATCGAACGATCCGCCAGCGGAATGGCGTCGAAGATAAAGGACTCCAGCTTGACGCCGTTGGGCTCCTTGGGCTCGATTCGCCTGCCCTGTGCGTCGATGTGCGGGATCTTCTTGATCGCCTTGTGCAGGGGCAGGGTATGCCCTTTGGTGTTGAGATACTCGACGAAGGTCGTGTTGATGATATGGATGGCGATGCTGCCGAGCTGGAAGGCCAGCGAACCATCGGCAAGACGCTTTTCGGCCAGTTCGTCTGGCAGGTCGCTGTATTCAATAACGGTGACCTTACCGTTCACGAGGCAGAAGTTGCCGACCTTTTCTTTGGGACCGGTTTTGATGACCGCTTTGGATGACATCTGGGCCCCGTCTAGGACGTGCAGGCCGATGAACAGGGGGTCGAAGAGTCGGACTAGGGGATTGTCCACCTGCCAATAGCTGAGGTACTCGACGCCCCGGCGTTTCATGTCCGCCAGAGCCCCGCTGCGGGCCAGGGCCCGGATGCAGCCCCCATGACCATCGGGCGAACGGGCGATTTGATCCTTGTCCGCCAGGAGGATCCGTCCCTCGAAACCAAAATTGGGCAGCGTTCCCTGCTGGAAAATGAAGATATTCTTCGGGTCCAGGCCGTAGTGGTTATCGGTCCTGAAAATATCAACGGTTTGCTGGTGATTGAGAGGGCTGGTCATGATGTACCAAGGGCAAACCGTCTTGTATCGTTTTGAAACCGCTTCGATCGTCTCGGCGAAGATCCGAAAGAGAGTTTTGTTTCGAATGGGGCTAATGGGGAAATTCCCCTTGGGTCCGTCGAAACCCAGGCGGGTACCTTGCCCCCCGGCGACGGTCAATGCGGCCACCTTGCCTTGCGAGATGATTTTTTCTCCTAACTCATTTGCTTTCTTGTACTTATGTTCAAGATCACTTGTTGGAGGTGTCACACTGTAGGACTTGGCTGGCTCGAAATCCTGCTGAATGGGAGTCTGCGGCTGCCCTTTGACCAAGGTCCCGATCCATTCGTCGATCGCGTCCAGATCGAGTTCGCGGACCTGTTCAATCAGGCTGGCTCTTTCTTTGGCACCTAGTTGCGGCCAAAACGTCAACAGATGTTCCTGGTGGTGCGCGGTCAGCAATTTCCGGATGTTGAACCCGTCACGTTCTTCGAGCATAGTATTCTCCAGAGCTCCAAAGTTTCGGATCATACGTCAAAGTGAAAAATATTCAAGGAAATGCGTGAATCGGGCGAAGAAAAAGTTTGACAGGCTTTCCCTTATGGGCTAAGATTACCATGTAGGACAGGTGGACCTGCAGAAGTTGTTCTTATTATATTCTGTTCGTCATCATAAATATTTTGCACTTCATATCCAGATCTGCCTGCCTCGGAGTTGTAGGAACCCCAAGACCTACGATACGTGAGGAGTCCAAAAGGCCTCGGCCAATTTGAGCAAAACTTCTGCGAACCGCGTTGCTTTGTTTGAATTATGCCGGTCCGTTCTCGCATTCAGGCAGATTACTTGTTCTGGAGATTCGCACAAATTGAGCATTAGCCTACTCAGCGGCAGCAAGCAGTTATCTGTTAATTTGGCCACTGTGGCGTAGTTGGAGAACGGTCGGTCTGCGAATCTCAAAGAAGTGAAAGGAGAATCGAAAATGAAACGAAAAGGCTTCACCCTGGTCGAGCTGCTGGTCGTGATCGCGATCATCGCTCTGCTGATGGGCATTCTGATGCCGGCGCTGGCTCGCGTACGCCAGTTGGCCTTCAGAATGACCTGCGGCACCAACCTCTCGGGCATTGGCAAGGCCATGCTGATCTATGCCAATGACTACGAGGACGAACTGCCCCGCGCCGGCGGCCGCAACGCCACTTGGGGTCCGCTCCCTGCCAACGGCTACATCGCCACCACCCGCCAGGCCGCCTATGGCACCGCTGCCGACGGTTCCGGCGGAAAGGCCTCGATCAGCTCGTGCTTCTACCTGCTGGTCAAGTACGCGGAGGTGACCCCGAAGTCCTTCGTCTGCAAGGGTGATTCGGGCACCGTCGAGTTCAAGCTGGCCGACGCCGGCATCACCGGCGCCACCGAGCTGATCGACCTGTGGGACTTCGGCACCCCGGGTGCGAACGGAACCGCCTACAAGAGCTGCAGCTATGCGTACCATTGCCCGTTCGGAGCCTATGCGTTGACGACGTCGAGCGAACCGGGCTTTGCGATCGCGGCCGACAGGAACCCGTTCCTGAACAGCCCCGCTGCCACTGCGGTTCCTCGGGCCAATTTTGTGCCTGACCTGACCGGTTATTCGGGCGGCACCACCGAGACGGCCAAGGCGGGAAATGCTCTGGCGCACCAGCTTGAAGGTCAGAACGTGCTGTTCCTCGACGCGCATGTGGACTTCGAGAAGAGGTCTTACTGCTCGATCGAAGACGACAACATCTATCTGATCTCGAACTCCACCACCGGCGGCGGCTCGCCTGTCGGCACGGTTCCCTCGCCGGCCAGCACGACTTCGTATCAGCCTGCCAACCGAAAGGATTCCGTGCTCCTGCATGACCCGGATACCTTCGGCGGCACCACGACCGCAACGAGAAGCTAAGTCGTACGTTGTATGATGTTCAAAGGCGGCCCCGGGGGCCATCCTCGGGGCCGTCCTTCTCCTTGAAACGTGTTCTTTGACAATTCCCGTCGGACACAGAAGCGAAGGTGACATTGAGCCACGGTCAGCAGAGAGCACGCGACGAAAGCGGCAGACTTCGGTCCTATCATTCGTAAGCTATCATATCTTTCCTTTTTTGATCTTTTGATCTTCTGTCCGATCTGCTGCCTTTTCCCCCGGTTTTCTTCTACCTTGGAGACAAGGTCGCCCTCGCTTGGCCGTTCGTGCATCCGCGCAAGCAAAGCTCATGATCAGTGCGCCTTCGGTGCGCGCCGACCGCTTTGCCGATGATGTGTGTCTGACTCGATCTTGAAAGCAAGGGGTCGTGTTCTGCGCATGGACCGGCCGTTTGAATTCACCAGAAAAACCATGGGATCGGTGGGTAATTGGTTTCCATAGTCGCGCGTGGCGACGGAAACCTATGTTGGCATCGAGCCTGAATTTCGTGGGCGGGGGTACCGCCCGTGACCGATCGTGACTGCGAAGCGATTCTCCGGATCCGGATTCATTCATCTACTCCTCCGTCTTCGCAAGCCGGAAAGATTGGTCCCGCCGGTCCCGAATGAAGGAAAGGAGATTACTATGAGAAGGAAAGGGTTCACCTTGGTCGAGCTGTTGGTCGTAATTGCGATCATCGCTCTGTTGATGGGCATCTTGATGCCCGCACTGTCGAGGGTCCGCCAGTTGGCCTTTCGGTTGACCTGCGGCACCAACCTCTCGGGCATTGGCAAGGCCATGCTGATTTATGCCAATGACTACGAGGACGAGCTGCCCCGCGCCGGCGGCCGCAACGCCACTTGGGGGCCGCTCCCTGCCAACGGCTACATCGCCACCACCCGCCAGGCCGCCTATGGCACGAACCTCGACGGCTCCGGCGGCAAGGCGACGATCAGCTCGTGCTTCTACCTGCTGGTCAAGTACGCGGAGGTGACGCCGAAATCGTTCGTCTGCAAGGGCGACTCGGGTACGACCGAGTTCAAGCTGGCCGACGCCGGCATCACCGGCGCCACCGAGCTGATCGACCTGTGGGACTTCGGTACCCCGGGTGCGAACGGAACCGCCTACAAGAGCTGCAGCTATGCGTACCATTGCCCGTTCGGAGCCTATGCGTTGACGACGTCGAGCGAACCGGGCTTTGCCGTCGCGGCCGACAGAAATCCGTGGATCGTCAGCCCTGCAGCGGCGGCGGGCAATCGTTCCAGCTTCATTCCTGACCTGACCGGTTATTCGGGCGGCACCACCGAGACGGCCAAGGCGGGAAATGCTCTGGCGCACCAGCTTGAAGGTCAGAACGTGCTGTTCCTCGACGCGCACGTGGACTTCGAGAAGAGGTCTTACTGCTCGATCGAAGACGACAACATCTATCTGATCTCGAACTCCACCACCGGCGGCGGCTCGCCTGTCGGCACGGTTCCCTCGCCGGGGACGCCTGCGACCCGCTATCAGCCGGCCAACCGCAAGGACTCCGTGCTCCTGCATGACCCGGACACTTTCGGCGGGAGATGAGGGCCTGTGTGGGTGAGTAGAGAACGTACACGGATGGCGGTATTCTGAGCGAAACGAAGGATCTGGGCTGAGATCGGGAGGGAACTCTCGTCGAGGCCCAGATTCCTTCCGTCACAGCCGTGGAGTGGTTTCTGCCTTGTCGGCGGCCCTATGTGCGGAGGCGTGGGGCCGCCACGGCGGAATCGTCTACGTCCGCGCCAAGCGAAGGCCTTGCTGGGCCGGGATGAAGTCGACGAGTTCGTAGTCGGTGCGAACCGATGCGACGGATTCGCCTCGCTGGATGATCTGTTCTGCCGCGATGGTTCCGAGCCGCTCGTGCGCGCCTTTGAGGTAAGGCACTTTCCACGGGTCGATCCCCATGATCCTCGCAGCGGTGGCGTCCACCGCAGGTAAGTTGGTCCCGATGACGATTACGCCGGTGGGTTTGGGTGTACCCATGATCGGGCCGTCGCCTTCCATGCCGACGATGCCGTCGATGATCGCCAGGTGCGGGGCAACCGTCTGGTTGATGTCCAGAACCGAAGGCACGATCCCTGCCCAGTGCAGGACGTTCTTCGGCCAGCCGTACACCGCGCCGGGCATCATGCCGAACAGGTTCTTCATCGACAGCGTCACCCCGACCCAGTGGTGTGTTTTCATCTTGGGCATCGAGACGATCCAGTCGACCTGTTCCACCACCGCCGGTAGCGTGAGAGTCGCCAGGCCGTTGCGAAGGCCTGCGTTGGGACGCACGACCAGAGCATCGTTGTTCAAATCGACGAACGGCGTCTTCTGTTCGATGAGCGCCTCAGAGATGCGGACTTCGTCGAGGACCCTGGCCGTGTCCAGGCAGTGGCCGGAGCCTTCGCCGATGAGGATGCTCGCGGCCCCCAGCTTGCGGAACGCGTCGGCGGCGCCGAAGATCACCTCGGGCTGTGTGCAGATGTGGACCGCGCCTCGCACGGTCTCGACGAAATTGGGCTTCAGGAGGATTCGCTTGCCACGGACTTGTGAGGGACCGATGCCCAGGTGGCGAAGTCCCGCTTCGATGATCGAGGACAGGTCCACGCTGTAAGAAGGGGCCTTGGCGATGAAGACAGCGGTTCTCTTGCGTCGTTCGCGGATCTCGTTGCGGACCAGCGTGCCCGCTACAGCGATGCCGACCGCGGCGGCGGTATCAATCAGCAGAGCCCGCCGCGTGATCTTGCCTGAGAACCGGTTGTCGGGATGCGAATGGTTCATGCTTTGTCCTGCGCGAAATCTGGGCACAAAAACGGAATCAAGCCCCGCCCGCAATGCCAAGCGAGCAACAGCAGGCTCAGCGAGGTCGTGTCGTAGGGCCCGAGCTTCTCCTGTCTGGCGAGCACCTGTCGGATCCGCTCCTGCGGCCGATCGACCGTCTGCCCCCAGGCATGGAGTCCGAGGATCGCCCAGGCCACCGACATGGGGGCGTGGACGAACTCCAGTTCCTTCTGCATGTACGCGATGCTGTGCGTGACGGTTTCTTTGGGGGTCAGGCCCGCCAGCGCTTGCAGGGCGATTCCGGTGCTCTCGGGCGCAGGACGCATTTCCAGGCCGAACGTGATCGTGTTGCCGGAGTTCCAGCCGCCGGAGGGCAGTTGGCGGTCCAGGAGCATGCGGATCGCGTCCTGCATGCGGGAATGCGCCGAGTAGCCACAGGCTCGCAGGGCCAAGGTCGTGTACGATGTCGGCTCGACCCACGGATGCGCCCCTGCGATCCACGGCCAACCCCGGATCGTCACATCGTGGCCTCCTTCGGGTCCTACCGCCTCCGGGATGCCGATCTCCGCGAAACTGAGTAGGAATTCAATGGCCTTTTCCCGCGGCCCGTCGTAGGCCGGGGCGCCTTGCCAGGCCAGAACCGCCAAAGGGGTGGGCCAATAGGCCGACGGGTGCTGCGGCCCGACGCAGATCCGTCCGTCGGGGTCCTGCATCGCAACGAGCGTCCGCCTTCCCTCCTCGATCGACGGGCTTTCGCTGCCGGCCGCTCGCAGGGCAAGGACTGCCCAGGCGGTCGTGTCCGGCCGGGGACTGCCGCCGGACCGATTGAGGAACCCGGTCCCTGGCGCGAATCGCTCCTCCAGGGCCTGCAACTGTGGCCTATCATTGGGGTCGATCAACAGCATTTGAGGGCCTTTCATCCCTACATTATACCAGATTCGCCGGCGTTTGTGCGAGCTTCGTCCGTCTCGTCCAAAACCTACGGATCTGTCGGGCTGAGCGAAGCGAAGCATCGGGCATGGGAGGCGTCCGGCGTTTGTCTGCGAACGAAGCCCAGGTCCTTCGCTTCGCTCAGGACGACATCAGGGGCTTGCCCCACGCGAACCGGCGAAAACCCGTCGGGCCCATTTGTGTTTTCGGTCTGTTTCTGGTACAGTACCGGCTTGGAATTCTTAGGAGAAATCACAAATGGGCATGACCCTTGTCTACAAGATTCTGCAAGCGCATCTGGTCGAAGGCCAACTTACGGCGGGTGAGGAAATCGCCATCCGGGTCGACCAGACCCTCACTCAGGACGCCACCGGCACGACCGCGTTTCTGCTCTTCGAGTCGATGGGCGTTCCTCGTGTGCGGACCGACCTATCCGTCTCTTACGTCGATCACAACATGGCCGGCTTCGGCCCCGAGAACCACAACGACCACCTGTACCTGCAAACGGTCGCAGCCAAGAGCGGCGTCTATCATTCCCGCGCCGGCAACGGGATTTGCCATCAGGTCCACCTGGAGCGGTTCGGCAAGCCCGCCGGAACGCTGCTGGGCAGCGACTCGCACACGCCGACCGGAGGCGGCATCGGCATGCTGGCGATCGGAGCGGGCGGAATGGACGTCGCGGTCGCCATGGGCGGCGGGCCCTTCTATCTGCAATGCCCCAAGGTCTGCGGCGTCAAGCTCTCCGGCAAGCTAAACGACTGGGTGGCCGCCAAGGACGTGATCCTGAAGCTCCTGAGCGTACTGACCACCAAGGGCAACGTCGGCTGGACGGTCGAGTACTTCGGCCCCGGCGTCAAGAACCTCACCGTCCCCCAGCGGGCGACCATCACGAACATGGGCGCCGAACTGGGCGTGACCACGAGCATCTTCCCCAGCGACGAGCAGACCCGCAGGTTCCTGGCCGCCCAGAAGCGCGAGGGCGATTATCAGCCGCTGGCAGCGGACAAGGACGCGGTCTACGACCGCGTGATCGAGATCGACCTGTCGGCCCTGGAGCCGATGGCGGCTTGTCCCTCGTCGCCGGACAATATCAAGACGATCCGCGAGATCGAAGGTAAACCGGTCGGGCAGATTGCGATCGGAAGCTGCACCAATTCCAGCTTCGCCGACATGATGATGACCGCCAGGGTTCTCCAAGGCCGGCGGATCGATCCGATGGTCGAATTTGCAGTCGCGCCGGGCAGTCGCGAGGTCCTCAACATGCTGGCTGGCAACGGAGCCTTGGCGGACCTGATCGCGGCGGGGGCGCGAATTCTGGAATCGGCCTGCGGGCCGTGCATCGGGCAGGGCTTTTCGCCCGCCGACGGGACCGTGAGTCTGCGGACGTTTAACCGCAACTTCGCAGGTCGCAGCGGGACCAAGAACGACCAGGTGTACCTCGTGAGTCCCGAGACCGCGGTGGCCTCCGTCCTGACCGGCAAGATCACCGATCCCCGCGATCTGCCGCGACTGCTGGGCGTCGAGTATCCCAAGATCAAGATGCCCAAGGAGTTCGACATCGACGACAGCATGATCGAGAAGCCCTTGGACGAGGCGGCCGCCGCGACCGCCCAGGTCGTGCGAGGGAGAACGATCGTGGTGCCGGAGGCGCCAACGCCTCTGCCCGCCGATCTGATCGGCCAGGTCCTGCTCAAGTGCGGCGACAAGATCACGACGGATCACATTATGCCGGCCGGCACGTTCCTGAAGCTCCGCTCCAATGTTCCCGAGTACGCCAAGGTGGTGTTCAACTGCTTCAATGAAGCGGGCAAGCCGACCTTCGCCGAACGTGCACTGGGTCTGAAGGCCAAGGGCGTCGGCGGCATCGTCGTCGCAGGCGAAAGCTACGGCCAGGGCTCCTCTCGTGAACACGCGGCCCTGTGTCCGATGTATCTGGGCATGCGTGTGGTGATCGCCAAGAGCATCGAGCGTATCCACCGCGCGAACCTGATCAACTTCTGCATCGTGCCGATCCGGTTCGCCGACGCGGCCGACTACGACCGGCTCCAGGCGGGCGACGAGCTGAGGATCGACGATCTGCTCGGTGCGATCCGAAACAGCGAGCAGGTGACGATCCGCAAGAGCGACGGTTCGTTCGAGTTCGTGGGCAAGCTGGACCTGTCGGCGCGGGATCGGGACATCCTGCTGGCGGGCGGCCTGCTCAGCTACACGCGTGGGAAGGCTCATGGCTGAGATTGTCGTCAGCGTGTTCGGGACCGGTCGGGTCAAGCCCGAGGAGCCCGCGTATGGGTTCGCCGAGCAGGTGGGTCGGGCGCTGGCCCAGGCGGGCTTCGTCATTGCCAACGGCGGGTACAAGGGCATCATGCAGGCCTCGGCCAAAGGCGCCGCCCAGGCGGGCGGCACGGTCATCGGCGTGACGTGCTCGGCTTTCAAGAAGGGCGTTGCCAACGAGTACGTGACTCGCGAGGTGAAGACCGGTTCGCTCGACGAGCGGCTGAGCACGCTCGTGAAACTGGGCCAGGCGTACGTCGTTCTGCCCGGCGGGACCGGCACATTGCTGGAGCTGGCGATGGTCTGGGAGCTGAAGAACAAGGGATTCCTCGACGCGGGCAAACCGATCGTGCTGGCGGGAGACTTCTGGCGGCCGCTGGTGGACCTGATGGCCCAGGACGATCCGGCTTGCGTCCAGGCGGTGGTGTTCGCCAAGACGCCGGAGGACGTGGCCGGAGCGATCCGGGAGGGACTGGGATTATGAGGCGTGAATCGAGGATTGTTGTCTGCGTGTTGATCGCCATGCTGTCCGCTGCGGGTCTCGGCGCGCCGCTGCTCGTGGCCAAGGTTCTGCCTGAGGCGACCATACTCAGCTCCGTCGACGGCAAGCTGCTTCATGCGGACGCCAACGACACGTGGTGGTTCGAGCTGACGACCGAGTTCAAGAGCGACACGTTCCGCGTGCCGTCGGGCAGACGATTCATGTTGCTGCCCTCGCGGGTCCTGGAGCAGTTGATCGCGGATGTGAACGACCGGGTCACGCCTGCGTACAGGCTCTCGGCCCAGGTCACGCGGTACCAGGGGGCCAATTATCTGCTGGCGACGTACTTCCTGCCGCTGAGCAAGTTCAAGGACGCCAAGCCGCAGACGACGGGCCGAAGGCGGGAGGTCGCGGCGGGCGATCTGCCGACCGATCCCGAGCTGGCGATTCCACGGGAGATCGTGGAGAAGCTCAAGGACGGCCGACCTGTTCGCGGTCCGTTGCGAAAGTCTGCGGACGCGACTGCGCAGCCGCAGGCGTATCTGGGCCGCATGCTGGTGAATCGGGTGGGGCTGATCGAGATCGGGAATGGGGAAGCGTCATCGGATTTACGCATCTACGCTTCCACGCTTCCACGTTTTTACTTCACTCCGTACGCGCTGGGCTGGAACGTCAGCGACGAGCGGTACGAGCTACTGCCCTGTGGGGCGTTGGAGCAGGCGCAACAATTGCAGCGAGGCTCGATCGAGCCCATCCGTTTCAACGTGGCCGGGCTGGTCACGCAGTTTGGGGGCAGGCAGTATCTCCTGCTCCAGCGGGCGGCGCCGGTGTACAACTATGGCAACTTCGGCAGGTGAGAGATGGGAAACGAATCGTTGCAGGACATCCTGCTGTCGTCGCGCGACGCGGGTTTCGAGGCGGGGTTCGCGAAATTACGGTCCGACATGCTCCAGTTTGCGAGGCTGGCCGGCGCGGACAGCGAGGAGAGCCGGACGGTGGCCCGCGTGCTGAGCGAGGTGGCCGAGCAGGGGGATGAAGCGGTCGCCAAATATACGAAGCAGTTCGACCGGGTTGAGCTTCGGCCGAACGAGTTTCGCGTGGCGGCTGAGGAACTCGCCAAGGCGCACACTTCGATCGACCGTGAGCTTCTGGCTACGCTTCGCAAGGCCATCGCCAACGTCAAAGCCTATCAGCAGCGGATCTTCATCGGCGACCGATCGGAACTCACGCAGGGCGCCGGGATTCGATATACCCCGATCCGAAGGGCGGGCGTGTGCGTGCCTGGGGCCGCCGCGCCGCTGCCTTCGACCGTGATCATGACCGTTGTGCCCGCCCAGGTCGCAGGCGTCAGAGAGATCGCGGTGGTGTCGCCGCCGCGGTTTCAGGGGAGCATTCATCCGGTGATTCTCGCGGTCTGTCACGAATTGGGGATCGACGAGGTCTACCGACTTGGCGGCGTGCAGGCCGTCGGGGCCCTCGCCTACGGTACGCAGACGATCCGCAAGGTCGATAAGATCGTCGGGCCGGGCAATAAGTGGGTGCAGGCCGCCAAGCGGAACGTGGCGGGGGATTACGTCGCGATCGACTCGATCGCCGGGCCGAGCGAGGTGCTGATCGTCGCCAACGACCAGGCGAACCCGGCGTGGGTGGCCGCGGACATGCTCAGCCAGGCCGAGCACGGCGTCGACAGCAGCGCGGTCGTGCTCACGGATTCGCAGCGCGTGGCCGAGGGCATTCTCGACGAACTGGGCAGGCAGCTCGCGACGCTGCCGCGCGCCGCCGAGGCGATGGAGTCGCTGAGGCGATTCAGTCGCGTGATCGTGGTGAGGGACCTCGACGAAGCGGTCCGCCTGGCCGACGAGTTCGCCTCGGAGCACCTGGAGATTCAGTGCGGGATGCGAAGCGGAGAGGTCGCCAGGCGAATCACCAACGCCGGCGCGATCTTCATCGGTCCCCATACGCCGGTGGCGGTGGGCGATTACTGGGCGGGCCCCAGCCACACGCTGCCGACCGGCAGCCGGGCCAGGTTCTCCAGCGCCCTGACCAGCAACGACTTCGTCAAGTCGATCAGCTTGATCGAGTACACCGCCGACCAACTCGCCGCCGCAGCCGACGACATTCTCCGCCTGGCGGAAATCGAGGGCCTGACCGCCCACGCGAGAAGCGTCACCATCCGGCGGCAAGAGTAGCGATCACACGCCCCAGTTGAGTTGTTCCTCGTGGCGGCGGTAGAATCGGCCCAGCATGTGGGCGATGACAAGCATCCCGTAGGCGCACACGCCGGCGCCGCATGCTCTCGGCGGGATCGATGAGGTCAGGGAATACAATCGATCGAGAAGGACCCAGGCGAGAGCGACGTATGCTGCGATGCCCGCCGCCAGCCGCAGGTATGGCGTGAAGACGCGACAAATGGAACTCGTGAGGAATCGCGGGTTCATCGCGTCGGGCGAAGCGTGCATCGCCATGGAGAGAAGGCCCATCGGGGTGTAGACGACCGCCCACGCCGCCAACAGGCACACGATCGCGACGTTCCGACGCTCGTCAGGAAGGTTGACGGAAACGACGAAGGTCAAGCGGTCTTCGAACACGTACCAAACGAGAGGGAAGACGAAGACGGCGACGACCGCCAACGCACACGCGGCCCGGCTGATCATGATGAACCGGTTGACGCCGGACAGGATGACGCTCGGCGCCCGCTCGCCTCCCCTGGCGCTGTCGCGTATGCACTCAGGGACGAACCACGCCAGATAGACGGCGGTGAAGAGAAGGATCGCAATCCCGACCCGCGTGAAGAACATCGTGGCCAGATGCGTGTGCCGAGTGCAAAGACCCAACATGGCTGGAACCGCAGCGACCATCGCGACGGCCCAAAGACCCGACCAGGTGGCCGGATACATAAGGACCGACAGCAGGGACCCCGCTGCATCTGTCTCGCCGCTCCGCGGACGATCAACCTGAATCATGGGAATCCACTCCGTTCCCAGAGTCCCGAGCCGATACGAACAAACTGTGTCGGTGCTTACCCGCCCAACGCGGTCTGGATCATCTCGTTCGCTTTGGCCAAGGCTTCGTCGATTTTGGCGGGGTTCTTGCCGCCGGCCTGGGCCAGTTGGGGCTTTCCGCCGCCGCCGCCGTCGACGATGGGGGCGATCGTCTTGACGATGTCCCCGGCCTTGATCTTCTTGATCAGGTCGTCGGTGACGCCCGCCAGCAGTATGACCTTGCCCTCTTCCTCGTAGGCCAGTACGACCACCGCGGACTTGGCTTTCTTCTTGAGCATGTCGATCGCTTCACGGGCCCGGTCCACCGATGTGGTCGAGAGCCGTCCGACGACAACCGAGGTTTCGCCGATCCTTTTGCCGGTGTCGAGTAGAGCCCGGGCCTCGGCCATCGTGTCGGGTCCGCCCGCCTTCGACGCGGTCTTGAGCTGCTTGACGAGCTTTTTGTTGTCCTCAACGAGCTGTGCGATCCGCTCGGGCAGCTTGTCGGCCGGGATTTGAAGCAAGCTTGTGAGCTGCTCGACGATCGCGCCGGCCTTTTCGAGATGCGCGGTCAGCGCCTGACCGGTCAGCGCAGTAATGCGGCGCACGCCCGCTGAGACGCTTTCTTCTTTGAGGATCTTGATACCGCCGATGACACCGAGCCGGTCCACGTGCGTGCCGCCGCAGAACTCCCGGCTGAATGCGTCGCCGATATGGTCTTCGTCCGCCGCGCCGACACAGACAACACGGACCTCCGCGCCGTATTTCTCGCCGAAAAGGGCCATCGCGCCGAGTTTCTCCGCCTCTTCGCGGGGCAAGACTGTCCACGCGACCGGCAAGTCCTCTGCGATCTTTTCACGAACCATCCGCTCGATCTTGGCAAGTTCTTCAGCGGTCGGGGCCTTGGGATACGTGAAGTCGAACCGCAGGTAGTCGGGTCCGACGTAGCTGCCCTGCTGGACGACAGACTTACCGAGCACCTGTTGGAGCGCCCACTGAAGCAAGTGCGTCGCGGTGTGATTCTTTTTCGTCGCGTTACGGTCCGCGCTGACCGTTGCCGTGACGTTCTGCTCGGCGCGAAGCAATCCCTCGACGATCTTGCCGCGATGGATCACGGTGTTGCCGAGTTTCATCGTCGATTCCACGACGAAGCGGCCGCCGTGGGCACTGATGACACCGGTGTCGCCGACCTGGCCGCCCGACTCGGCGTAGAAGCACGTCCGATCCAGCACGAGGCCGATCTCTGTGTTCGTCGGAAGGACCCCTTCTTTTTGGAAGCCGCTCGAATCGATCCAGCCGAGGATTTTAGCTTCGCACCGGTCGGTCCGATATTTGTGAAGGTCCTCAGTGGCGGGCAGATCGCTGTCAGCCAGGCCCGCCAGCAGAGAATCGGTCTTCTGCGCAGCGCGGGCCCGTTCTTTCTGCTCTTTCATCAGCTCGTTGAAACGTTCGATGTCGACGTTCAGGCCTTTCTCGCGGGCCAGCAGCCCCGTCAGGTCCGGCGGGAATCCGAACGTGTCGTAGAGCTGGAAGGCGTCGTCACCGGTGAGGGTCTTGTCCTTCGTCCGGGCTGCCCGGGCGGCCGCGGCGTTGAAGATCTCCAAGCCGCGATCGAGAGTCCGTCCGAAACCGGTCTCTTCCGCTTGGATCACCGTCGTAACATAGTCGGCTCGCGCGCGGATCTCGGGGAACGCTTCGCCCAGGCACTCGACGACGACCGGCACGAGCTTATAGAGGAATGGTTCGCGTAAGTCGAGCTCGCGCCCGTAGCGGGCGGCCCGCCGGAGGATGCGCCGGATCACATAGCCTCGCCCCTCGTTGGAGGGTGTCGCGCCGTCGGTGATGGCGAAGACCAACGTGCGGCTGTGGTCTGCGATCACACGGAACGCGTTATCGATTTTGTTGCCGAGCACGGAGGTATACTTGTGGCCGCTCATCTTGGCGGTTGCCTCGATGATCGGCATGAACAGGTCCGTGTCGTAGTTGCTCCCCTTGTCCTGGAGGACGCGAACGACGCGTTCCAGCCCCGCGCCGGTGTCGATGTACTTGGCCGACAGCGGCACGAGGGTGCCTGAGGTCTGGCGGTTGTACTGAATGAACACGAGGTTCCAAAGTTCGATAAAACGGGCACAGTCGCCATTGACACGGCAGACGTGGCCGGGCACGCCTTTCTTGTCGCAACGGGCGGGCCCGAGGTCGATATGGATCTCGCTGCACGGACCGCAGGGTCCGTTCTCGCCCATCTCCCAGAAGTTCTCCTTCTTGCCGAAGGCCATTACTCGCTCAGGCGGGATGGGCGTCAGTTTCGTCCAGAGCCCGGCGGCCTCGTCGTCACGGGGGATGCCGTCTTTTTCGTCTCCCGCGAAGACGGTCGCATAAAGCTGATCCGGGTTGATGCCCCAGACCTTGGTCATCAGCTCCCAGGCCCATGAGATCGCCTCGGCCTTGAAGTAATCGTTGAACGACCAGTTGCCGAGCATTTCGAAGAAAGTGTGGTGGTAGGTGTCCATGCCGACTTCTTCGAGGTCGTTGTGTTTGCCGCTGACGCGTAGGCACTTCTGGCTGTTGACCGCCCTGGGACAATCCGGGGGCCGCAGTCCGAGAAAAACATCCTTGAACTGGTTCATTCCGGCGTTGGCGAACAACAATGTCTCGTCGCCGTGCGGTACGAGCGGGGAACTGGGCACGAAGGCGTGGTTCTTTCCCAGGAAGAAGTCGATGAAACTCTTACGGATTTCGCGAGCGGTTAACACTGTGTTCCTACCTCTTGACAGATTTAATCAGCACCTCTGTTGTTCAACACCCGACACCCTAGGACTCTGTCCCCGGACCCTTGGCATTTTGCGTTTTATTCCAGCATCATGGACCAAGAACAAAGGCGACACCGCCGTGACGACAGCGTCGCCCCTGCCACTGGATTGCCACGGCGCTGGGGTTGCCTGTCGGCGGTGCCCTATCTTCCGCGGCAGCAAATCCAAGTTATCCAAAATGCCCGTCAGTGGCAAGGGCGGAATAGAGCCTGTCGGCCTTTATCATGCTGCTGGCCCAGAGCGGTAAATGCCGGGGGGGGTGTGGAGAACCCCCACGAATCAAGTCCGCGAACACCCGGCATTCACCTATCGGGCCACAATCGGTTGTACCCACGCGGCTTCGAATTCTTCCGCGACATGCGATTTCTCGTTCTTTCGCGATGAAATCACTTTGGCCCGAACATACAGTTCGTCGCCCTTGAGCGTGTAGCTGCCTGTCGTGCCCTGGACTTCGGCCAGAACAGCCCCTATTTCAGGGCTGTAGCTACGTGTTGTTCGGACGGTTTTACCCTCGACATTAATAACCTCCCGGCTGGTCGGATCGTAGCCTCGCCGGGTGCCGATGAACCGGATCCTATATGATATGCCCGGCTCGGGAGCGACCTCAACGGTTAGAGTTCTGTCTTGGAATGCGAAATCCTTAAGCGTTACGCCGGTGGAGGCATAGAAATCGCCCACGTTCATGGCCTGGATCAGCGATTCGGGCGTCAGCCGATCGGCCCGGACCATGATCCACGCCTGGCCGGGATTGGCGGCGCGGGGCTCGAAGTCGTGGTAGTTGTGCGCGTCGTCCGTGGCGACCCCATACAGGATCTCGGGCGAGGGGCCCGACAGACGCGTGGCCAGCACGATGTCCCACATGCGTTCGGTGCTCGCCCGCTGTTCGTCGCCTTCGTTGTTCACATAGCCATGGGCGTTGTAGACCTCGAAGAATCGGGCCCCTCGAATCGGCGCCATATCCTCAGCGGTCAAAGCCCACTGAAAGTTGGGGTGATTAATCGTGACCAGCATCGGTTGGCCGGTCTTGGCCTGCTGCTTGAACACCGCGTCAACATTGTTCTGCAGGATCTCGGCCATGGTCGATCCGCCCTGCGGCGGGATCAGATCGAGGATGTTGATCGCGTTGAGGTGGGCCTTTTCGGTGATCTCCTCGCCCTGGATCATCAGGAACTGTCCCGGCTGCTCGAACAGGCAACGCAGCTCGGACAGGGGCTTGAGCCGGACCTCGGTCTGGCCTTTCTCGTCCTTGCGGGTCTCGACCCAGCGGTCCGGGAACCGGGCGGCGTACTTCTCATACGCTGTCTGCTGCTTGTCCGTCACCGCCATCCAGTGTTGACCGATCGAGAGCCGGTTGTGGTCGGTCAGAGATAGGAAATGATAGCCGCGATCTTTGTACCACTGCACGACCATTTCGGGGAAGTCGTCGCCGTCGCTCCAGAAGGTGTGGGTGTGCAGATTGCCTTTCCACCATCCTGACCCGGTCCGTTCCGCTGTCGCGACAGAACTTGTGGCCCACGACGGCATGTTGGCGATCAGGCCAGCTGACGCTAACATGCCCAGAACCTCTCTTCGCGACGGTTTGACCGGTTCACTCATGATTCTCCCCTCGATTTCCTGGGCATTCACACGGGATCAGTCTTGCGACTCCGCGGTCTCGGCCGGGGTGGATTTCGTCGCCGGGATCAGTCCTTTGGCCTCGATGACTTTGTCTCGGATTTCACTGCGGACCTCCGGGTAGTCGATCAGGTACTTCTTGGCGTTCTCGCGGCCCTGGCCTAAGCGGATGCTGCCGTAGTTAATCCAGGCGCCGCTTTTCTGAACGATGTCCGCGGCGATCGCGAGGTCCAGCAAGTCGCCTTCGTAGCTGATACCGCTGTCGAACATGATGTCGAATTCGGTCTCGCGGAAAGGCGGGGCGATCTTGTTCTTCACAACCCGGGCCCGAACCCGCGAGCCGATCGCCCCGTGGTTGTCCGTGATCGTACTAAGTCTTCGCAGGTCCACGCGGACCGAGCTATAGAACTTCAGTGCCTTTCCACCAGTGGTGGTTTCGGGGTTACCGAACATAACGCCGATTTTCATACGGATTTGATTGATGAAGATCAGAGCGCACTTGCTTTTGTAGATAATGCCGGTGAGTTTACGCATTGCTTGACTCATCAGACGGGCCTGCAGGCCCATGTGGCTGTCGCCCATCTCGCCTTCAAGCTCGGCCTTGGGCGTCAGAGCGGCCACCGAGTCGATGACGATCACGTCCACGGAGTTCGAGGACACGAGCATCTCGGCGATCTCCAGGGCCTGCTCACCCGTGTCCGGCTGGCTGACCAGCAGGCTGCTGACGTCCACGCCCAGCCGCTTGGCCCAGGTAGTGTCCAGCGCGTGCTCGGCGTCGATGAACGCGGCCACACCGCCGGCTTTTTGAGCACTGGCGATTACGTGCAGCGCCAGGGTTGTTTTGCCCGAGGACTCGGGTCCGAACAACTCAGTGATGCGGCCTCGCGGGATGCCCGCGCCACCCAGAGCGATGTCCAGGGACAGAGCGCCGGTGCTGATACCTTCGATTTTTCCGTAGGAATGTTCGTCCATCTGCATGATGGCGCCCTGGCCGTACTGCTTCTCGATCTGTGCGATCACTCGCTGCAGAGCGGCCTGCTTGCCGTCGCCGGCGCTTTCCGGTACAGAGGTTGTGGGTGCTGTCTTTTTCGACTTAGCCATGAAACACCTCCAACAAGTCTCGCCTTCCTTTTTTATTTGTCCTGTAACGTAAAGCGGCCCATTCGGGTGTAGATCGGTCCCTCCGGCCGCAACTGACTCTCATAGACGCAAACCTCGGTTGCTCGGACGACGCCCAGATCGTAGTCGCCATACTCGTCGGCCGCCCGGCCGAGCTTTTCCCCTGCCTTGACATTGCGAATTCGGCACAGCGTTAGGTGGCCGGAAAACTGCCGGCCTTCTTTGGGCCATCCGGCCAGATCGAATTCATTCTCAAGGTCCTTCTGCAAGGCCAGCAGTTCAGGGCAATCCAGTCCCGCTCCGACCCACAGGACGCGGGCGCTGCGACCCCCGAAGGAGCCGATCCGGCGGATGGGGAAGTCGAATGACTCATGCCGGGCCGCTACGTCGCGGACGATGTTACACACATCGACGACCTGGTTGTCCGGGACCTCGCCCAGGAACTTGAGCGTCAGGTGCATTCCTTCGGGCTCGACCCACTTGGCGTCCCCGCGATGGAGGTCCACCCGGCCGGCTAGGTCCTTTTGCAGATCCGCCAGCTCGGCCCGGATCGTATTCGGAATGTCGATGGCAACGAAGCAACGCATGGTCAAATATCCATTGTACTCGCAATGTACCTGTCTTCCGCGAACCTGTCAACGTCAAAGCCAAACCCGCCTTCGGCTTTTGTGCGGTTTTTTTGCCGGCACGTCGATCAGAACCGCGTGCAGTCCCGCAACAGGTTCAGCCGGGCGTCGACGTCCTTTCGCGTCGCACCCGCAAGGCCCGCCAGCGAGAAGTCCGCGATCGTGAACGACGCGACGACCGTGCCGTAGGCGACTGCGGTCTTGAGCGTGGCGAAATCCGTCGTCTGCGCCTGGGCCAAATAACCCATGAACCCTCCGGCGAAGCTGTCGCCCGCGCCGGTCGGGTCGCGGACCTCGGTGGCGGGATAGGCAGGCAGGACGAACCTGCTCCCGTCGGCCAGGCACATCAGTGAACCCGCTTCGCCTTTCTTGACGATGACGATTCGCGGTCCCATCGCCACGACGGCGGCGGCAGCCTCGATCAGATTGCGCCGGCCCGCCAGGAGCCTAGCCTCCTCGTCGTTGACGATCAGGCAGTGGATCTTCCGGAGCAGTGCCTTCAGGTCGGTCAGGGCATCACTGATCCAGAGGTCCATCGTGTCGGCGGCTACGAAGACAGGCGCCGCGATCTGGCCCAGCAGCTCCATCTGGAGCGCGGGGGCGGTGTTGGCCAGAAACACGAACTGGCTGTCGCGGAAGACCTCGGGCACTCTCGGTGGGGCTTCCTGGAGCACGTTGAGTTCGACGTGGTCGGTCGTGCGGTCGTTCATGTTGTCGTGGTAGGTCCCGTGCCAGACGAAAGTCTTGCTTCCGGAGCGGACCTCCAGGCCCCGCAGATCGACGTCCCGGCCTTTGAACACCTCCGGCAAATCAAACGGGCAGTCGTCGCCGACGACGCCGACGAACCGCACAGGGGTGAACAGGCTGGCCGCCATGCTAAAGTAGACCGAAGAGCCACCCAAGCAGCGTTCGCTGGCCCCGTGCGGCATGCGGATAGTGTCGATTCCGATGGAGCCTGTGACCAGTAGCGACATGTCGTTTGCTTTCTCCTTTATCATTGACTGTCCAGCCCTGCAAATCCGAAATTCGAAGTACGAAATCCGAAACGAGCGCCAATGACCGAAACACGAAATTCAAAACGGTTCCTCCGGCTGGCGCCGCCGTTTCGGTCATTCGGATTTCGGTCCTTTGAATTTGTTTCGGATTTCGGGTTTCGTACTTCGAATTTCGTCTTGCTATGAGCCTAAAGCGAAAAATCTGGGGATTTCAGGGGCAGGGCCCCTGAGTCCCTCACAGGCCTCCGAACCCACGATCGGTTTCGGTTACCCATGGGCCTTGAACCTTTCGAGCGTCAGATCGATTCGGCGGAGCGTCCGCTCGCGGCCGAGCATATTGACCGAGTCGAAGATCGGTAAGCTGATCGTTGTGCCGCACAGGGCCACGCGAAGCGGCTGGGCCACCTTGCCCAGGCCAACTTGGCGGTTTTCCGCGAGCTTACGCAGCATCTCTTCGATGGCGTGTTCGCTGAGGTCCGGCAGGGCGGCCAACTCGTTGCGGATCTGTCGGAGGATCTCCATCGCTTGATCCTTCATCAGCACTTTTTGGACGGCTTTTTCGTCGAAGGCGATCTGGTCGTCGTCGAGGAAGACGAAGACGCTCTTTCGCTCGATGTCCTCGAAGGTTCGGGCCCCCTCGCACAGCTTGAGGATCCTCGCCAGCATCGCGTCATCGGCGCTGCGGAGCGGGGATTCGACGTGCTGGAGGTAGGCCTTGAAGTGCGCGAGGACCTTTTCCGGCGAGGTCAGTCGTAGGTGTTCGGTGTTGAAGGCCAGGAGTTTCTTGCGGTCGAAGAGGCTGTTGCTTTTGGTCAAACGCGAAATGTCGAACGATTGAATGAGTTCATCAAGGACCATGATCTCCCGCTGGTCGCCGGGGTTCCAGCCGAGCAGGGCCATGAAGTTGACCATCGTCTCAGGTAGGTAGCCGCTGTGGAAGAAGTCTACGATATTGATCTCGGGCAGGTGTACACCGAGGTACTTGGCGATCGCGTCGACGGCGGGCATATCGGGCGTGGTGTCGCCGGCCAGGAAAGAACGAACTCCCTCGGCCGTGATGCCGCCGATCTGGGCGAGTTTGTCGACATCGACGTCCTTCATCGCGGCCAAGGCGGTGCGGAGTGTCTGAGGTCGCTCGCGTTTGGATAGTTTACCGCCAGTGTCGCTGACGGTGACCGACATGTGTGCATACTGAGGCACCGGCCGATCCGGGAACAGGGCCTCCCACAAGGCTTTCTGGCTCGGGGTGTTCATTAGATGCTCTTGGCCGCGGAGCACGTGCGTGACGCCCATCAAGTAGTCGTCGACAACCACGGCGAAATTGTACGTGGGGAAGCCGTCGCTTTTCTGGATGATGAAGTCGCCAAGTTCCGTAGGGTCGAAAGCAATCCGGCCACGGATGACGTCCTCGACGACGATCGGGCCGGTCTGCGGCATGGCAAAGCGGATGGTGATGTCACGGCCTTCGGTGCGGGCCCTTTCCGCGTCCTGGTCCGTGGGCAGCCGCTGTGGTCGATGATAGACAAAACCCTTTTTTTGTTTCTCGGCCTCGGCCCGCATCGCTTCGAGTTCTTCTCCGGTCTCGAAGCAGTAATAGGCTCGTCCTTGGTCAAGGAGCTGGCGAATATAGCGATTGTAAATAGCGAGCCGCTGCGACTGCAGGTACGGCCCGTTCGGACCCCCGACTTCGGGGCCTTCATCCCAGTCAATCCCCAGCCACCGCAGGTCCGCCATCACCTGCGCGGTCGCCGTCGGCGTGTTACGCTTGAGGTCCGTGTCCTCGATGCGTAGGATGAATTTGCCTCCTGTCCGCCGGGCCCACAGCCAATTGAACAGAGCAGTCCTGGCGCCCCCTATATGAAGGTACCCGGTGGGTGATGGCGCGAACCGCGTTACGACAGTCGCTGGCACAGTTTGACACTCCTGGTCTGTTTAATCTGTGAAAGTTGCTACCTTAAGCCACCGTCGTTGCATTGTCAAGCAGGATAAATCATCGCTACAGGGCAATCGCATGAAATCGGTCATGTTGCACTGTCGCCGGTGTCACGTCTGAAGCCCAGAAGGGTTAGGAGATAGTTTCGGTCGTAGGCTGCTTTGGCTCGTTTGCTTTGGATGCCGAGCTTGCAGGTCTTCTCCTGCTTCAATAGCAGCAGGCTGATTCGCCGGATGCGGGCGAGGTTCTCGGCCGCATTGGCAACCCGCACGCGGCATGGGTCCTCGTTGAAGCAGACATCCAGCGTCCAGTGCAACGAGTTCTCCACCCGCCAGTGATTACGGATCAGGACGGCCAGCTTCTGGGCCTGTTGGCCCGAATGGGAACTGATGAAGTACCGACGTTCCGTACTCGTCTTCCCGTTGACGGTTCGCGTACATTCGACCGCCGCCATCGAGGCCAAGCCGGCCCACGCATGCCGTTGGGTCAACCAATCGACCTGCCAACACGTCCAGCACTTGCGGGTTTCAATCCGGCCGTGGGACTTCTCCACCGTTTCATAATAGTCCCCCTGTCGAGTCACCCCGCGTGCGATCCGGTCGTCCATAAAGGTCTGCACATCGTCGTGCAGGGCACTTTGATTGCCTTTGAGGGCCAGCACGTACTGGCCGTGTCGATCCACGATCTTCTGGGCGATATCCCTCTGGCACCCCATCGCGTCGATCGTGACTGTGGCCTCATCAAGTTGCAGCATCTCCAGCAGCGACGGGATGGCCGTGATCTCATTGCTCTTGTCGTCGACCTTTAACTGGGCAAACACGGCGTGGTTCTCATGCACATACGCGTGGATCATGTGGATCGCGGCCTTGCCCGAGGCGTGATCGAAGCTCCGGCGTAACGTCTTGCCATCGATGGCGATGTGCTTGCCCTGGCAGGCTGAGTCGAACAAGGCCAGGAGCCACTGTTGGATCCGTTGTTCGAAGGCTGCCGGATCCAGGGCCGCCAGGACCTTGCCAAAGGTGTCGTGGGACGGGATGCCGTTGGGCAGATCCAGAAAGGTACGGAACCACGCCTCGTGGGCTTTGCCGTAGTCTGCGATCTGGGTCCAGTGTTCCAGGCCGCAGAGGACGGCACAGACCGTGATGACCAGGATGTCATGAAGTTTATGGGAAATCTTGCCGACCATTCGCGGGTCGGGAATGTCACGAAATAGCTGTACCAAGAGCGTTCGAGCCGACTCTTCCATGAAGGGCTCCTTCATCAGGGCGTTGATCGTCATTTCTGCAAGGCCTTGCCCTAAAGAAGCTGGACTATACTGGCTCGTATCCGCCAGCGCAATTGCCTATCTTACCATTTTCAAAATCTTCGTGAAAACCTTTCATGCGATGGTCCTGGTCATCGCTACCGGTCTGACTGTGGTCGGTGGAGACGATACACACAGGAGATGTAAAGACCGAGTTTCGGGCGTTACTCCCGGCGACATTGACCAATATCTGGTTTGCCCGCGGTGGGATGTAGGGGTTGACGTCGGACCTCGAATCTACGAGGATCAAAAGCACCGTTGTCCCAGCGTCTGCTTGCGATCGGTTTTCGGGGAAAGGAGTCGGAATGCACAGAGCCTTTTGTCCTTGCATGCCGGTGATTCTGTTGCTGGCCGCCGCGCCTGCCTGGGGTCTCGAACTAAAGGCGAGCGGCCACGACAGTCGGATCGATCTGCTGTGGAAGGGTACACAGGGACGGTATCATGTCTATCGCAGTGATAAAGCCGAGGGGCCTTTTGAACGTCTGACGCACGAACCTTGGCGGTTGGCCGTTTACAGCGACTTTCTCGGGGAAAACGGCGGGACCTATTTCTATCGCATCACATCGCTGGACACCCAGGGCGTCGAATCCACTCCTTCAAATACCGTGTCGGCCAGTTCGTACGCGATGACCGATGAGCAACTGCTCACGTCCGTCCAGGAGGCGACACTGCGCTACTTCACGGAGTACGCCCACCCGGTCAGCGCCCTGGCCCGGGAACGACTTGGCAGCGGAGACACCTGCACCTCCGGCGGTTCCGGCTTCGGCATCATGGCCCTTCTCGTCGGCGTCGAACGAGGCTTTGTCGCACGGCAATTCGCTGTCGACCGACTTCTCACGATGGTTCGTTTTCTGGACACTTGTACCGCTCGCTATCACGGCGCATGGTCCCACTGGTTCAATGGCGCAACCGGCGAAACGATCCCCTTCTCCCAGTACGACGATGGCGGCGACCTTGTCGAGACCGCCTACCTCGTCCAGGGCCTGCTGACCGCCCGCCGATACTTCGACCGCGACGATCCCGCCGAAAGCGAGATCCGCGAGACGGTCACGCGACTTTGGGAGCAGGTCGAATGGGACTGGTACCTTGGCAAGCCTCCCGGCCGCCAGCTTTACTGGCACTGGTCGCCCCGCTACGAGTGGAAAATGAACCACCGTATCGGCGGGCACTTCAATGAGTGCCTGATCGTGTACTTGCTGGCTCTCGCATCGCCCACGCACCCGATCCCGCGAGAGTGCTATTATGAAGGATGGGTCGGCGGCGATGGTTGCGAATACGCCAACGGCAACACCTACTACGGCCACAAGCTCTGGGTTGGTTGGCCCTATGGGGGACCACTCTTCTTCACGCACTACTCATTCCTGGGTTTCGACCCACAAGGTAAACGAGACCGTTTCTGCAACTATTTCGAGAACAGTCGTAACTGGACCCTGATCAACCGTGCCCATTGTGCCGCCAACCTAGGCAGTCACAAGGGGTATAGCGAACTATGTTGGGGTCTCACGGCCAGCGATACGCCGGGAGGTTACCAAGCCCACGATCCCCGCAACGACAACGGCACGATCTCCCCGACCGCCGCCATCAGCGCCATGCCCTACACACCCCAAGAATCCATGGCGACACTCAGGCACCTTTATCACACCTACGGTCGGCGTCTTTGGGGACCCTTTGGTTTCAAAGACGCATTCAATCTTGACAAGAACTGGTTCGCGGACAGTTACCTCGCGATCGACCAGGGTCCGATCGTCGTGATGATCGAGAACCACAGAACGGGTTTGTGCTGGCGGTTCTTTATGTCTAATCCCGAAATCAATCCCATGCTCGACAGGATCGGCTGGACGCGGGAATAGCAGGGGCCAAGGTATCTCACGCACAGGCCCAGGAGACAGAAGGCAACAGAGGAACACGGTCCGCTTCTTTTCTGCGTCCACGCGGCTCTGTGGGCGGTCATTTCGAGGATTCTTGGGCAAAACCAGATTTGGACCTACTCGGGATTTGCTCATAGGCGGTCCCGAAGGTCGAAGCTGCAAATTCCTTCCCAATAAGCGGTTACACATCGCGCCCGGAGGGATTCGAACCCCCGACCGACGGATTAGAAATCCGTTGCTCTATCCAACTGAGCTACGGGCGCAAGTTTTCTAAGTCCTTACCATTCAACAACTTCCCTGACCCCGTGTCAACCTTCTGGGTCGGAAAATTGGAGCGAACCAAGCGTTCGCCAAAAACCGGATGAGCCCCAAATCATCTCCCACAGAGCCGCGGAGACGCAGAGAGGGGCAACTCGGACAGTTTTTGATGCCTTCGCTGGTACCCCATCACGCGTCAAACACACTCTGTCGTGTGAGCGTCCGGCGAACCCATCTTTGCAGCGAGGATGTGCGGCGATACTGTACCTCCGGTAAAGGAGGTGCATATGGCACAGAAGACATCCAAGTCGTTG
>Ga0208824_1000718_pt1 | contig 33531 bp, 15 predicted proteins | sample AD_JPNTR3_MetaG_FD_184447 | JGI IMG/M metagenome (GOLD analysis project Ga0208824, IMG submission 184447) | Active sludge microbial communities of municipal wastewater-treating anaerobic digesters from Japan - AD_JPNTR3_MetaG (SPAdes) (version 2) | ecosystem: Engineered > Bioreactor > Anaerobic...
AGAAACGGTGAACATCGTCAGCAAGTCCAGGACCGCGTGCCACAAGCTCGGCTTTATAAGATCTGGAATATCCCCCAATGGGGAACGGACGAAGCTGATTATCTTGACCTGGCCAGCAGTATTCTGGGGGACGGCAAGACTTCCAGACTGTATAAACGGCTGGTCTATGATGACCAGCTGGCTGATTCAGTCTCGGCCGTCGTTGATCTGAGAGAAATTGCCGGGCTTTTTTATATTATAGCCGATGCCAAACCAGGGGTAGAATTATCCCGGGTGGAAAAGGCGATTGATGAAGAGCTGGCTCATTTTCTGGAGTCAGGGCCGAAGCCAGAAGAACTGGAGAGAGTCAGAACAGGCTACCTGACCAATTTTATTAAAGGCCTGGAAAAGGTTGGCGGCTTCTCTGGTAAAGCCGATATTCTGGCCCGGGCCGAAACCTTTACCGGGCGGCCTGATTATTATAAAGAAAATCTTCGCCATGTACGGCAGGCCAGCCCACAAATAATTACAGAAACAGCTCGAAAATGGCTGGCAGATGGCGTTTATGTGTTGGAGGTTTTGCCTTATCCACAACTTTCTACTATTAAAACCGACATTAATCGTCAGAAGCTGCCAGAGCCTGGCCAGCCACCGGCCCCTGAGTTTCCCAAAATTGAGAAGACGACTTTGAGCAATGGCTTGAAATTAATCCTGGCTGAACGCCATTCGATCCCTTATGTTGAGATGAGCTTAATCATTGATGCCGGCTATGCGGCTGATCAGTTTGCTCTTCCCGGGACAGCTTCTTTAGTCATGCAGATGCTGGATGAAGGGACAGAAAAAAGATCTAGCCTCGAGATCAGTGAACAACTGGCTTTACTCGGAGCTGAACTTCAGGCAGGCTCGGCTCTGGATTTCTCCTTTGTTAGCCTGGGCGTTCTTAAAGATAAATTGACTCCTGCCCTCGATATCTATTCTGACTTGATTCTCCATCCAGCTTTTCCTCAAGCCGACTTTGAAAGAATACAGAAAATCCAGCTGGCCAGAATTCAGCAGGAAAAATTCTCACCGGTCGGGCTGGCCATCAGAATTTTGCCTGGCCTCATTTATGGCGAAAATCATGCTTATAGTCACCCTTTAACCGGCTCCGGTTACGAAGCTACGGTCAGCCAGATCAAAAGAGAGGATCTGGCCAAATATCATCAAACCTGGTTTAAGCCTGATCATTCTACTCTGATCATAGTCGGGGACGTGACCATGAAAGAAGTCAAGCCCGAAGTTGAAAAGGTCTTTAAGAACTGGATGCCGGGCAATGTCCCGAAAAAAAATATCGCTGAAGTTCCACTCAGGAAGCAGCCGGCCATTTATCTCCTTGACCGACCAGAAGCTCCTCAGTCAGTAGTTATAGCTGGTTTGCCGGCACCTTCTTCTTCTCATCCTGAGGCTCTGGCTATCGATTTGATGAATTTCATCCTGGGAGGCGATTTTGTTTCCAGACTCAATATGAATATAAGAGAAGACAAACACTGGAGCTATGGTGTCTTTTCCACTCTTATCGAGGCTCGTGGCCAGAGGCCATTTCTGGTGGTAGCTCCTGTTCAGGCCGATAAAACGAAAGAGACCATTGAGGAAATTCTGGCCGAAATCAAGAGCCTGTTGACTAATAAACCCGTTACCAGCGACGAATATCAAAATGCCAGAAGGAGCCGCGTCAATCAGCTGCCGGCCTTGTGGGAAACCATGGCCGGTGTTGAAAGTTCTCTCGTTGAACTGGTCAACTTTAATCTGCCTGATGATTATTTCGAAAAATACCCAGCCAGAATAAGTAGCCTCAAAATTGGAGATCTAAATAGGGCAGCCAAACAAGTTCTTCATCCAGAAAGTCTGATCTGGGTAGTGGTCGGCGACAGATCAAAATTGGAAAAGCCCTTAAAAGAATTGGGGCTGGGAGAAATATATTTTCTCGATGCGGATGGACATTTGATAAAATAATTAAACGGAGAGATGATCAAATTATAAAGATTAAAAGTTTTTTCAATTTATAGAAGATGGGTGCGACCAAAGATTAATGATTGGGGTTTTTGATTTTTAGAGGGAGGAAAGAAGCAATGACCTTGGCCAGGACTTTCATTGCTCTGGTATTTTCATCATTTTTCTTCCTGGTTCCAGGCCTTGGGGCTCAGGGGATCGGGCAAAACAAAATCAATGAAATAGATAAAGAAGCACTTAAAAAGGCTCAGGAAAGTAAAGTCGTCAGGGCTTACCGGCTGACTGAGCAATTTAATCTTGATGGGCGGTTGGCTGAAGCTGTTTATCAGAATCCAGCCATTGAAGATTTCATTCAAACCGATCCAGTTGACGGCCTGCCAGCTTCGGAAAGAACGAGAGTCTGGCTGGCCTACGACCAGGCTAACATTTATGTCGGGGCTTACTGTTATGATTCTAACCAGAAGGGCATCATCGGTCAGCTTGGGCGCCGGGATTATTCTGTTGATTCAGATTGGTTCATATTTTGCCTTGATCCTTATCTTGATCGGCGGAGCGGCTATGCTTTCTGGGTAAATCCAGCCGGCTCGATAATTGATAAAGCTTTATACAACGATATCAGTGAAGATAAGAGCTGGGATGGCCTGTGGGAAGCCAAGACTCAAATAACGGATGATGGTTGGACCGTCGAAATAAAAATACCATTTAACCAGCTACGATTCTCGCCCCGGAGCTCTTACCTCTGGGGAGTTAATTTCCAGCGGATTATAAAGAGAAAGAATGAAAAGGTCTCCTTTGCCTGGGTCCCCAAAGAAGACAACGCTTTTGTGTCACGCTTTGCCCGATTGGAAAACATAGAGAATATCAAACCAGGCCGGCGACTGGAGGCTTATCCATACTCGGTCGGGCAAGCTCAATTCAAGCCGGCTGAGGCTGGCAACCCCTTTGAAACAGGACATAAATATAAGGGTAATATCGGGCTTGACCTTAAGGCTGGGCTTAAGAGCAACTTGAATCTGGATTTAACCTTTAACCCTGATTTTGGTCAGGTCGAAGTTGATCCAGCTGTTATTAATCTGACAGCTTATGAGACCTATTATGAAGAAAAAAGGCCTTTCTTTATTGAAGGCTCCTCTATCTTCAATAACTTTGGCCGGGGTGGCGTTTACATCAGTTCAAATCTTAGCTGGCCCAGTCCGAGTCTTTTTTACAGCCGCCGAATCGGTCGGACTCCCCAGGGCTATGTTGCTCATGATGGATATGTCGATTTCCCTGACCGAACAACTATTCTCGGAGCTCTAAAAATGACCGGCAAATTGGGCTCTGGCTGGAATATCGGCCTGATCAGCGCTCTTACCGCCAAAGAATATGCCACCGTTGATGACCTGACCAACCGCTATCGAGATCAGGTTGAACCGCTGACCTACTACGGAGTTTTGAGAGCCCTGAAGGAATTTAATGGTGGTCAGCAGGGAATTGGATTTATGTTTACTTCTGTTCTCAGGGATCTAAAGGCGGAAAGTCTCCATTCCCTTTTAGCCTCCAATGCCTTTAGTCTCGCTGTTGATGGCTGGTCTTTCCTGGACAAAAAGAGAAACTGGGTCATTGGAGGCTGGGCAGGTGGCACCCTGATAACCGGCAGCGAATCAGCCATTTACCGGTTGCAAAGATCATCGCTTCATTATTTCCAGCGGCCTGATGTCTCTTATTTGAATCTTAATCCAGAAGCCACTCGTCTTTCTGGCTGGGCGGGCAAATTCAGTTTAGCCAAACAGCAGGGTCATTCACTCGTTCTGCTTTCGGCTGGAGCACTTTCTCCTGGATTTGATCCGAATGATGCCGGTTACCAGCGGACCATTTCCGATAAGATCAATTTGCAAGCTATGTATGGCTATCAATGGACGAAACCAGGCAGAATCTTCCAGCAAGCTTTGCTGATAGGCGGATTGGAAAGAACTTATGATTTTGGCGGCAACAAGATTTTCGATGGCTGGCTGGTTAATTTCCAGGGGGTTTTCAAAAACTGGTGGTCCATCCTGGCCGATGCTATCTATTATCCAGAGTCTTACAGCAATACTCTGACCAGAGGCGGCCCGTTGGCCTTAATACCTGATGGTTTCTCAGTTGGTTATGAGGTTGATTCAGACTCGAGGAAGCCTTTTGTTTTCTATCAGAACTTCGCTTATTACTGGACTAAAGACAAGAGAAATCAATGGGACGTCGGGCTGGGCCTTCGCTGGAAGCCGGCCCCTAATTTCAATTTGTCTTTTGGCCCTTCGGCAGGCAAAGATCGCAATGAGACTCAGTGGATCACCTCTTTCTCAGACGAGCTAATGCCCGACACTTTTGGTCGGAGATATATTTTCGGCAGGATTGACCAGACGGTAGTGGCCAGCGAAATCAGGCTTAACTGGATTTTTAATCCGAGGCTCAGTCTTCAGGTTTATCTTCAGCCTTATATTGCTGTTGGAAAATATGACCGGTTCAAACAGCTAAATCGGCCTCGATCTTATGATTATTTGATTTTTGGCGAGGCGGGCTCGACACTTTCTTATCAGGATAATTATTACCTGATTGACCCCGATGGCAGTGGCCCGGCCGATCCTTTTAATATTTATAATCCTGATTTTAACTACAAATCACTGCGAGGAACAATAGTTTTACGCTGGGAATACCGTCTTGGTTCTCTGCTTTACTTAGTCTGGACTCAGAACCGGGCAGATTATGCTCATCCCGGAGATTTTTCTCTATGGCGGGACCTGGGAAATCTATTTACTGCCCCTGGTGACAATGTTTTTTTAATTAAGCTGACCTACCGCCTTAATCTTTAAACTCGCCTGGCAGGCACCAATTAACCATCAGCTGTAATGGCCTTGACAAGGGTGAAAGATTAGCTAAGATAAACAGCTAATATTCAGTTCAAATTGATCGTGGTGAAAGATGCCCTGGATTACAGTTGGCTTACTTACCATCTCTAACATCTTCATGACTTTTGCCTGGTATGGGCACCTGCGTTTTAAAAACTTATCTCTCTGGCAAGCCATTGTCTTCAGCTGGCTTCTGGCTTTTTTTGAATACTGTTTTCAGGTCCCAGCCAACCGGCTTGGCTATGGTCGTCTAAACGCCGCCCAGCTTAAAACTATTCAGGAAATAATTACCCTCTCTGTCTTTTCTGTTTTTTCTGTAGCTTATCTTAAAGAAGATTTCCGCTGGAACTATTTACTCGGTTTCATCTTTATAACCCTGGGGGCATTTTTCATCTTTAAGAGATAGCTGGCTCGAGGCTAAAATTATTTAGCCGCTTGATTGGAAGCTTCCACCTGCTGGTAATATTCAACTATGTATTTTTGCTGAACTTCATATGACCAGTGGATATCGCGCACGAACCTGGCCGCTTCTTCCTTTTTGCCTTCACGCAAAAGTTGTATCAGCCCGGCATGTTCCTTGATCGAGGATTCTTCCCACTCTTTGACAAAACCCTGTCGGCGCGGAAAATCATATAGCCTTTTTTTCAAGGTATTGACAATCCGGATGAGCTTTTCATTCCCACATAAATCGAGATAAACACTGTGAAAATTCAGGTTTTTCTCATAATAAAGATCGAAATCATTAGCTTCAATGGCCTGTTTCATTTCCAGATTCATCTGTTCCATATAATCGATATCTTTCTGACTCATCCGGTCAAAAGCTTTAATAATAGCTATGCTCTCCAGGGCTCCAATGATTTCATAATAATTTTTTATATCCTGAACAGTGAGCACATTGACCACAACTTTACGCCTGGGCAAAATAGCCACGAAATCTTCACTTTCCAACTGAAGCAGGGCATCGCGCAAAGGAGTACGACTGACCCCCAGTTTTTTGGAAGTTTCTTCCATATCAATCACTGAACCCGGCAAAATTTCCCCCCGGCGCAGCTGCTCCCGCAAGAAATCATAGACTTGCTCTTTAAGAGATTTCACGTTGAGGATCGGTTTAGCATCCATGGGCCTTTTTCTCCTCTTTATAAATTTAACTCTGGTAATAGTCTATATTTTCAGCCATGATAATATCAATCTGAGTCATAATCTTTTCACGGATTTTCTCGCCAAGGACCACATGACGGAAAAGGGCGTAAATACCCTCATACCCCTGACGCTCTGACTGCTGACTGATCAGAAAATTGATAGTTCTGTCTTTTAGCAGCTTGATATTAGCCGGAATAGGATCGTAACCAAGAAGAATCAGACGTTGTTTGCTTCTTTTGGCTTTCCACCATTCGGCTACTTTATGAGTCATAGCATTGGTAACGAAAATTCCTGACAGATCTCGGTTACGCTGGTAAAAAGCTTCCAATTTTTGCCTGATCTCGAGAGAAGTGGCTTGACCATTGATCTCGACCACTACCGATTCAAATCCACTGAAGTCACAGACCCCATGAAGAAAGCCATTAATTCTTTCAGCAATATGGTAATCTTCGGGCAGAACTTTGACCACCGCTATTTTCCCGGCAGTTTGATGTATAGTTTGCCTCATCAAGCAGGAGGATAAGAGACCACTCTGAAAAGCATCCTGCCCGATAAAAGACAAAGGTTTGATGCCAGGCACATAAGAATCAAAAAAGACAAAGGGCAGATTGGACGGTAAACTCCACAGAACCTGGCCAAAACTCCTGGGTAGAACAGGAGCGGCTAACAATCCATCAAAGTTTTCTTTAAGGATTTTTTTCCCAGCCTGCAGGACTGATTTTTCCTGGAAACGATCAAAAAAGAAAAACTTAACCTGAACCCGATGGGAAGCCAGCTCATTTCGGGCCCGTTCAATACCACGAATAGGCAATGTCCAGTAATAACTATCCTGTTCCGGGTGCGGAATAAGAACAGCAAAATTAAAGATCTTTTTGAGTTTAAGATTCTTGGCAAAGATATTGGTGCGGTAGCCTTCTTCTTCAATGACCCTAAGTACCTTTTTTTCGGTTTCAGGTTTAACCCGACCCCGCTTGTGTAATACCCGGTCAACCGTCCCGATAGAGACCTGAGCCTTTCTGGCTATATCCTTTATAGTAACAATGATAAGCCCTCGACCCTGAAGTTTCAAGATATTTATTTACCAAATTTCAGACTGAAATACAATATTTTTGATTATTTTCTGATTATTTTAATAGCCCAGATCTTTTTTCAGGCGTTCATATTCCTGCCAGATTTCATAAGGTATATGATGCCCAAATTTATCAAGAAATTTTTTAATATCCTGTAGTTCTTGCTTCCACTCTGCTGGTTCTATTCTGAACAACTCTGCCCGATTTTCCGGAGGTAGATTCAGTCCACGGAGATCAAGATCATTTTCCCCCGGGATCAAGCCCAGGGCTGTTTCTTGAGCCCCAGCCCTACCATTAACTCGTTCAATAATCCATTTGATGATTCTGATATTTTCTCCAAATCCCGGCCAGAGAAATTCACCTCGTTCATTGCGGCGAAAAGCGTTGATCGAATAGATCCGCGGCGGATGAGTCATCAGCTTGCCCAGGTTGATCCAGTGCCGGAAATAATCCCCCATATTATAGCCGCAGAAAGGCAGCATGGCCATTGGATCACGACGCAGGACCCCCACCTGGCCGGCCGCCGCCGCCGTTGTTTCTGAGCCAGTTCTGGCCCCCATAAAAACACCATGCTCCCAGGAAAAAGCTTCTGTAATTAGAGGAATCAGCCTGGTTCTCCTGCCACCGAACATAATAGCTGAAATAGGCACGCCCAGAGGGTTATCATATTCCTTAGAAAGTGTTGGACAATTATAAACAGAAACGGTGAACCTTGAATTAGGATGAGCAGCCGGTGTTCCTTGCCCGGGCTTCCAGGGCCTTCCTTGCCAGTCCACCATCTGAGGTGGAATTGGCCCCTCCAGTCCTTCCCACCAGGGAGACATGGTATCCAAATCCAGAGCAACATTGGTAAAAATAGTGGGATAATAATTAGAATTACGAATCGTTCGCATCATGTTGGGATTGGTTTTCATCGAAGTCCCAGGGGCAACCCCAAAAAAACCAAACTCAGGATTAATAGCATAAAGACGGCCATCCGGACCAATATTCAACCAGGCAATATCGTCGCCAACCGTCCAGACACGGTACTCAGGCAGGGCTGATTCCAGCATGGCAAAATTCGTCTTGCCACACGCCGAGGGGAACGCACCAGCAATATAGGTAACCTGTCCATGAATATCCTCGACGCCAATAATCATCATATGCTCGGCTAGCCAGCCGTATTTCCGACCGAGCCAGGAAGCAATGCGGAGAGAAAAGCATTTTTTTCCTAGAAGAGCATTTCCACCATAACCCGAGCCAACGCTCCAGACCAGATCCTCTTCTGGAAAATGCATGATATAGCGCCGATTGGGATTAAAATCACCAACTGTATGAATTCCTTTGACGAAGTTTTCTGAGCTGCCTATTTTCTCCAGAATTTTTTTGCCCAGCCTGGTCATAATCCTCATGCTGACAGCTACATAAGAGACATCGGTAATCTGAACGCAGGCCTTGGCATAGGGAGAATCCGGGTGGCCCATCATGTAAGGTAAAACATACATCGTCCGGCCACGCATGGCTCCCCGGGACAGTTTGGTCATCAGTTTCTTAGCTTCATCCGGCGGCATCCAGTTATTGTTAGGACCGGTTGCTTCCCGGTCAGAATGGCAGACATACGTTAGCTGTTCGGTTCTGGCTACGTCAGTCGGGTGGCTGCGGTGGAGGTAGGCTTTTGGCCAGAGAGTCTGATTCAGCTCTAAAAAAATATTTTTCTCCCCAATTTTTTCTTCCTGACTCCCGATCTCAATAATCCGGCGGGCCTCTCCCTCCGAGCCATCACACCAGTAAATATTTTGCGGTTGAAGTAGCTCAGCCTGCTTCTCTACCCATTTCTCGACAGCAGTCGCCATTTTTGCCCTCTCTAAGGTTTTTATTAAAAATTTTTAATAACACAGAGCTACTTTTTTGTCAAAAAGCTCCTGATCTGCAGAGGAACTACCTTCCTCTTTGTGGTTCATTAAAAATGCCCTTATATAATGAAAATATCAGGCCTCGGCTGAAGATTAGCACTTATCAACTGGAAACTAACCTATCTTCAGGTTTTTAGCTCAAGGGTTTGGGCAAGAAAGAATCCTGACCAGATGGCTGCTGGATTGTCTGATTATTGACAATTTTCTGGCTGAAAGCCATACTTTAAATAGAAATATACAGAGGTTATCCTGAAAGACAATAGATGAATAGTCGAGGTTTTTCTTTTCAATGGCGAGTGACTAGATTGGTAGTCTGCCTGGGTTTAATTTTACTTTTTACTTTTTCATTAGCCTGGTCAGTTCCTCAGCAGGAACAGGAGATTAGCAAATCATTACAATACAATGTTTCAGTGGTGTTAAAGCTTATTACTGTCTATGTGACTGACAAAAAGGGTAATCCAATAGAGGATCTGGGACTCGAGGATTTTGTGGTGACTGACAATGGTCAAGCGGTGAAGCTGACCGAATTTGAGAAACACAGGTTAAAAACGACTCAGTCCAAAGACATCCAAAAAGAAAGGCAGGCGATGGGGGTGCCAGCTCGGGCAGCAGTTCCCGCTGAGCAGGCAGTAACAGTTCAGCCAAGGAAGTTCTTCTTGTTATTTGATTTTGCTTTTAACCATGCCAAGGGGATTTTAAAAGCCAGGAAAGCAGCTCAGTATTTTCTGGAGAAAATAGTAAGGGCTGATGATGAACTTAGTGTTTTAAGTTACTCGATGATCAAAGGTCTGACCGTTCACGAGTATCTGACGAGGGATCATGACAAAGTTCGTCAGGTCATAGACTCCATTGGCAGCAAGGACATCGCAGGACGGGCCTCTGAGATAGAACAGAATTACTGGATGATGGCTCAGGAACCAGTGGTGAGCAGCTCGGTTTTCTCCAGTTCTGTCTCGGTTGATAACAGAAATGAAAAAGCCAAGGAACAAAACCGCGAAGCCGAGCGGCAAGAGGCCAAGCGGATAGCAGAAAACTACATCCTGAGAATGACTGCTTTAGCCCAGGCGCTTCGATACGAACCCGGGCAAAAACACTTTATTGTTTTTTCTACAGGTATTCCGAGCTCGATGATTTACGGGAATCAAGCTGGAAATCCCAACGACCTGCATGATCGGCATAAATTTGATGCCGGGGATCACGTGCTCAGGACAAAAAATGAAAACATGTATAAAGAACTGGCTGCTGCCAACTGCAGTATTTATGCCTTTGATACGAGAGAATCAGCCAGGGCAGTAGATCTCTTCGCCTATGATAGAGTTACCTTTGAAGAGAATGACCGCAGCCGGGGCATGTTTGCCGCTTCGGGGGTATTTCAGGATCATACGGACGTTACCCGTGATGAAAAAACTCTTGGTGGCAACTCGCTGAAGAGGATGACGGATTTAACGGGCGGAAAATATTTTTCTAATATCAATTTTTATGATAAGAACCTGGAGCAGGTTCAAGCCATGACAGGAACCTATTATGTGGTTGGTTATTATACCAGCGAAAAAGAGGATGGACGTTTTCACGAGGTAAAGGTTGAGGTCAAGCGTCCCGGGTGTGAGGTTCGCGCTCAGTCGGGATATTTTAATCCAAAACCTTTTAATGAATATACTGAGCTGGAGAAGAAGCTTCATCTTTTTGATCTGGCTCTCAACGAGCGGTCTTTTTCGAAGCTACCGGTGAGATTTCCAATGTCCTGTATCGGACTTCAATTGATTGAAGGTTCCGGCCTGAAAATGATAGCCAGTGTCCCGGGTGAGGTAACCTCCAGATTCGAAGGAGACAAAGTAGAGTATGTGACATTGATTTTTGATGAGAAGAATGATATTCGGCAAATGCGTCGACTGGAGACAGATCCGCGCTCCCATCAGGGGAAGAAAGTGATTTTTAACTCGGTGATGCCGCTTGAGCCTGGTGAATATACCTGCCGGCTGGTGATTCGTGATCTCGACACCGGCTTGAGTGCGGTGAGTTCAGCCAAAGCCCTGGTGCCAGCAATATCGAAATCTGGATTAAAGCTGGGGACACCGCTTCTCCTTCAGGAAGATTATGATTGTATCTATCTGGAGGTTAAATTTGACAATAGTCGTCTATCCAGACTCTTTTCTGAGATATATTCCTTTGACCAGAAAGTTTTTGTGCCGCTGGCAGGACAGTTCTCAAAGCAGACCAGGCATCTGCGGGTGCTTGTTCCTTTTAATACGGCTGAAGGGAGTGAAGCCCAGGTGGCTCTGGCTGTCCAGCTTATTGAGGCCTCAACGGGACAGCTCAGGCCAGTCGAGGCCAGACTGGTGGAAACTATAAAACACAGCCGGGGAGAAACAGCTGTTCTTGATCTCAGTCTCCCCGAGCTAAAGCCGGGTGATTACTTCCTTTATGTTAACGGTGTGGATCGCGCTTCTAAAACCCAGGCTTATATCCAGGTGTCTTTTTCTGTCCAGGAAAGATAAGTCAGCTCTGCTTCTATCGTCCACTGTCAAAAACAAGACTGTATCTTATTATTCCTCTGCTTACCTATAATGAACCAAAGACAGCTGAACGCAACGCAATAAGGCTGAAAATAATTGAATTGCCAATCCCGCCCTCAGGCCTTCCTCTCAGGGCAGAGACATCCAGGTCTGGACACTAGTCCAATCACTTTTATTTTTTATAGACAGATAGCAGCTCTTGTATAAAAAAGATAGAAAATAGGGTAGACTTTAATTAGTTTAAAGCTGAGGTTTAGCGTTATGAAGAAAGACGGATTATCTTTACTGCTGGCAGCTTTGATCCTGGCAGTGAGTTGCACTTCTGCCCCTCAAAATGAAACCAGAAAATTGCCTGACTTTCCTGTTGAACCAGTAAATTACTGGCAGGTCAAAGTTACTGATGATTTCTGGGCACCCAGGATGGAGACCAACCGATTGGTGACCATTCCTTATCTTTTTCGCCTGAATGAGGAAACCGGCCGGGTGGATAATTTCAGGCTAGCAGCCGGCCTTAAAACTGGAAAGCACACCGGAAAAAGGTACAACGATTCTGACGTTTACAAGGCAATTGAGGCCGCTGCCTACACTTTAATGACCAATCCAGATCCAAAACTTAAAAAACAGATCGATGATCTGGTCGATCTTATCAGGCAGGCCCAGGAACCGGATGGCTATCTTTTTACAGCCAGGACAATTGATCCTGAGAATCCAGCTCCGGGAGCTGGCCAGGAAAGGTGGTCAAATTTAAGAGTCAGTCACGAACTTTATAATCTCGGCCATCTCTACGAAGCAGCTGTAGCCTATTATCAGGCCACAGGCGAAAAAAATCTTTTAGATATAGCCACCAGAAGTGCCGATCTACTGGTCAGGACTTTTGGTCCTGATAAACGGCAGGCTTTCCCCGGCCATCAGGAAGTCGAAATCGGTCTGGTCAAGCTTTATCGGGTTACCGGCCGGGAAGAATATCTAAAACTGGCTAAATTTTTTCTGGACGAGCGCGGGCACTATCACGGGGGCGAAGTTTATCCTAAAAATTCACCTTTTTACATCTACAATTCTGAAGAATATTTGCAAAACCACCGGCCGGTGCTGGAACAAGCTGAAGCCGTTGGCCATGCCGTCAGGGCCACCTATATGTATAGTGCCATGATAGAGGTAGCTGCTCTTGGTAGCTGGCCGGAGTATGCCAGGGCCAGCGAAAAGCTATGGGAAAATGTAGTCAATAAGAAACTCTATTTAACCGGTGGGATTGGCTCAACTGGAGAATATGAAGCCTTTGGAGCTGATTATGAACTGCCCAATGAGCAGGCCTACGCCGAAACCTGTGCAGCCGTCGGTAACGCTTTCTGGAACCAGCGTCTGTTCCAGTACGAAGGAGATGGTAAATATATTGATGTACTGGAAAGAATCATCTATAACGGCTTGCTGTCGGGGGTGGGTCTGTCGGGTAATAAATTCTTCTATCAGAATCCTTTAGCTTCGAGAGGGAAATATGAAAGAAGCAGCTGGTTTGAAGTGGCCTGCTGCCCGGCCAATGCTGCCCGCTTTCTAGCTACTTTTCCCGGCTATATTTATGCCCATTCAGCTGAGGAAGTCTTCATTAACCTTTTTGTCAAATCAACTGCCAATTTTGAATTCAAAGGGACTGAATTAGAGATAGTTCAGGAAACAAGATATCCCTGGTTCGGCTCGATTAAGATTGGTATTAATCCCAATCGAGTCAGAGAATTTACAGTCTGCCTCAGGATACCTGGCTGGGCCCAGAACCAGCCTCTGCCTGGAAATCTTTATAGCTATCTGGAAGGAACGAGCGGTCAGATAGTAGTTAGACTGAATAGAAAACTGGTACCAGTTGAGGTTGATCGTGGCTATTTGCGTTTAAAGAGAAAATGGATGAGGGGAGATGCCATAGAAGTCCTTTTGCCTCTGGAAATCAAAAGAGTCATTGCCCATGAAAAGGTAGAAGAAGATCGGGGGAAGGTGGCAGTAGAAAGAGGTCCAATTGTTTATTGTGCTGAGGGGCTGGACAACGGCGGAACGGCCCTTAATCTGGTTTTGCCTGATTCGAGCAGGCTTCAGGCCTGGTATCGTGACGATCTATTGGGCGGAGTAGAGGTAATCACCGGAAGTGGTCTGGCTCTTGACGAACAGGGCAAGGGAAGTCGGAAGCAAAACCTTTTTCTGATTCCCTATGCCACCTGGGCTAACCGCGGCCCCTGGGAAATGGCTGTCTGGCTGATCAGAAAAACTTCCTGAAATCAGCTTGTCTCGACCGACTTTATCCTGAGACTTATTTTTGTGGATAGCCAATCGACTGAGCCAGCATAATACGCTGCTCAGGCCGCAGCTTCATCGCCTTGGCCAGTTCTTCTTTATTGATCATAGCTCTAACCACCGTTGACAATCCCTCAGAAGCACAAAAAAGATATACATTCTGAGAAATGTAGCCAGCATGGTTAGCCGAGTAAAACAGCTTGTCTTCATCTGAGCCGCGCGGAATTCTAGCATAGTCAGCAACATAAACTAAATTAACAGGTGCAGTTTTAACAAAATCCTGTGATCCGGTTAAGGCTCGTATATCCTCCTTTAGAATCTGAACAAGGGCCTGCTCCTTAGCATCGTAGAGGAAAAGTCCATCGGCAGTAGCCACATAAACATCGATATTCTGCCAGTTAACGGCGGTGGGAGCAGTCCTTTTCCCGGACTCAGGACGGTTAATGCCATTGGCTGCCCAGAGGAGGTTGGATAGGGTCTGAAGAGACAGCTTTTGCTGGCTGTAGGAACGGTTACTCTGCCTGAGTTTAAGGCAGTCCATCAAAGGTTTACCACCCGAGGTTTGAGGAGCGGGCAGTTTGACAATCTGAGCTTCACCTGTCTGATCGACCGGCAGCTGATCGGCATAGGGATAAAAACCAAGGTTAAAAACTGCTAACCATAGAATTAATAATGATCTCATTTTAACCTCCTATTCCTTTCTGCCAAATTAAACTTGCCTTCTGGCTTCATAGATTATTATAAATCTATTCTTAGGACTGTAAATAGCTCGTTGGTACTTTCATCAAAACCACAGGAATAATGCCGCTCAGAGGTCTATATTTCTGCCGGACTCTTACTTTAGCTGGTAAAGAGTTATGCTGAGTGGTGGCAAAGTCAACCGGCCGGGCCGAAACTCTTCTTTAATTTCTTCTATCTTAACCTCTGGCTCATGCCCGGGCACATTTTTAGCTTTTTCATTGGCACCGGTGATTCTGAATACCCGGTCAGTCCTGAAGCCAGCCAGGCCTCTGAGGTTGATGGCCAGCGCTTGCGCCTCGGCTGTCGGATTAATCACCGCTATAGTCAAAGTTTTACCATCATCTTTCCAGGCAGCCATGATGTCCAGCGGTTCGCTCTGACCTGTTATTTTCACCGGGCGAAGGCCAAACTCATTCCGGTAAAGCTTGAGTACCAGACCGGTGGTGTCAAAAACAGCCTCAGTCTTCGAAGTTTTAATCGCCCCGATCACATTGACCGTCTGGGCATAATTGGCCATATAGATCAGATCGGCCTGGCGATAATACTCATGCAGGCCAGCAGCTATACCCAGTGCATCCTTTAAAAAGTACTGGGTGCCCAGCTCACCATAAATATATGGCCCATACCAGTAATTCCACTCATCCAGAGCAATTTTGATCTCTTTGCCTTTGAGCTCAGGAATTGTTTTCCGATAGGCACGATGTGCCTCAGCTATCCTTTTTATGGCCCGTGGTACCTGGTAGACATGGCTCAAAAGTCCAGGTTGCTCTCCGACATAAAAGTGCTCGCTGATAAAATCCATATAATCGGCACAATTCTTCAGCATGCTCTGGCTCCACTCGCCTATTGCCCCCACTCCGACAATTTTTATCGTCGGGTCTTTAGCTTTCATGGCCTGAGCAAAACGATTATGCTTTAAAATGTAGTCTTTAAGCGGCATATGACCGAGCTGCCAGTCTCCATACATCTCATTGCCGATAGACCAGAACTTACAGTTAAAAGGCTCTCTCTGGCCGTTTTGAGCTCTGAGTTGCCCGAGCGGACTATCCGCCGGGCCATTGACATATTCTACTTCTTCAGCAGCTAATGTCTCATTTCCCTGGCCGCTATTAACTGTAATATAAGGCTCAGTTTCAACCAACCGGCAGAAGGTCATAAACTCATGAATTCCCACATCGTTGAGCTCAATCCCTTCCCAGGCTGGATTTTTGCGTGGCGGACGCCGGTCAGAATCACCTATTCCATCTTTCCAGTTATAGCCAGAGACAAAGTTGCCGCCCGGCCAGCGGTAGACGGGCGAGTTTAGCTCGCGCAAAAGTTTTATTACTTCCGGCCGAAAACCATTGAGATTATCAGCTGGCATGAGGGAAACAGCCGCCAGCCTGAATACCTCACGACCGCGGCTGACAATTTCCAGACGTCCCTGATCAGTCGTGACACTGGAAACAAAAGAGAAATAATATTTTTCAAAATCTGGGGTTATCTTATCAATGATAACAGGCTCAGCAACTGTCTGGCCATTCTCTTCATTGACGAGCCTGACTTCGAGGGGAAGAGTACCAGGATCGCCGGCCAGGACAACTCTGCCTGTATATTTCTTCCCAGCTCTGAGAGCCAGTTCGCCCTGAACCAGCCCCGCCGGCCGGCCATCGCCTTTAAGCCTTATCTCCGGGACAGGTACGCCGGCATAAATCAAAAGGGGATTCATATGAACAGAATGGGGCTCACCATAAATTTTCCATGGCGACTCAGCTCCGCCAACCGGAAAATAGAACTTACGATCTTCCAGCATCTCAGCCCAGATACCCTGATAAATACAGCGTCCAAGATGTTCAATAAACTGGCCGTAAATATATTTGGAGACAGGAGCCAGGGTTTGATTAGCATAAATCGTGGCCTGCGGCTTTAAAGCCCGCCCCGAAATATATTCAAGATTAATATCATCAAACCAGGCTTCACCACTGACTTTTCCCCAACCACCAAAAAGACAATTGATCTGTAAAGCATCATTCAAACCGCTATCAAACATCAGTTCGATTCTGGTCCAATCATTTGTCCCGGTAAGGGCTCTGGTTTCCATCCCAGGCTGCTGATGAATGTTGAGAAGAACACCTTTTCCACCAGCTGACTTTATGTCTCTGGTCTTTATCCAGCCGGTCAAGCGATATCTGGAATATGGCTTGACCTTGACGATGGTTGACCAGGAAGCATCGGCACTGTCGGTCGAGCTGATTTTGACACTTCGCTGTCCGCTTCTGGCCAGGCTGTCAACTTCAAAGACTGCTTTTGGCTGATAGGTCACCGCCCGCCAGCCCAGCGGCTTTCCATCTTTGAGCTCTTCAAAAGAGGGATTAACTATTAACTGCTTCTGAGTCTCCTGCCCCGCCAGCAAAGTTAAAGAAGCAAAAAAGAGAAAAATAAGGAGTAGGCCGCTACCGGTGGCGAATCTTTTGATCTGTCTTAAACCGGCCACATTTATTTTTTTAGAACTTTCCAATTGCCACTGAGCTGACATCAAAACCTCCCTTAGTTCTTATACCACATCTTAAACCTGGCTAATTCACTTTCCATTCCTGGAGACCAGCCGAATAATCTTTCTGCATTTTCAATTCTATTTTTAGGGCTGTGGTTGTCACCCGAGAAAACTTAACCACATTGAATTTATCTTTTTCAACTCCATAGGCCCCTTTATTTTTAACCTCAATCCACCGATCGCCCTGCTTATAATAAAGCTTCCAGGATTCAGGTACACGGCATTCGCCTTCGCCCGTGTCATCAAACCAGTAGACAGCTACCTCTGATACCTTGACCGGAGAGGCCCACTCGTAACTTATCCATTCTGTTGTCCCTTTTTTGGGCCACCAGTGAAGATAACCAACCGAATGATCATTGGAGCTCTGCGGTTCATACTGATCGTTGACAAATTTAGCACCTTTTGCTCCCTCCGAGGCCTCGACTTTGGCCTTTGAAGCTAGAGACGGCTCCGGTGCTGGTCGCACTTTGGCTTCTTCTCTGGCCAGCCAGACGGCCATTTCGCCCCGGCCGCGATGAGCCCAGGCATAATACGGAATAAGAGTGATCGCTCGAGTCTCACTTTTTACTTTTCCTTTTTCAACTTTAAAGGCTTTCCCTTCGGCGCCGACTGTGACCACCCCGCCAAGAAGGTCAGGTTTATATTCAACCCGCAGGCTGGCGCCAACCGGGAGTAACAGGTTACTTACCCTTCCCTGATTGTCAGCCCATTCGGCGCAGTAGACAATTGGACCTCTTTCCACCGCTACCAGTCCAATATCATCCTTGACTTTTTCGTTGGCCAGGACCTGGCGCGGCTCCAACGGAAGGCTGATTTCAACTGTATCACCTGGTTTCCAGGTTCGTTCGAGAGGAAGAAAACCCTTGTCGAGTTTTAATTCAACCTGCTGCTGGTTCACTTTGACTGATGGTTTCCCTGCCGTTTGACCGGCATAGGAATATAAATCACCTGGCACTGGTTGCCCCAGAGCCCAGCCAGGAATTCTCAGCAGCAAAACAAATCTGCCTTCTTTTCCGGGATTAACTGTGAGCTTGATTTCTCCTTCCCAGGGATAACGTGTTTGCTGCTCGAGCTTAACTTTTAATCCATTAACTTCCACCTGACTGGAACTCGCCCCGTAGAGATTGACAAAAAGCTTGTCCCCGGAAATGGCGTAAACATACTGCCCTATCTGGGGCAAAAAGCGGGCCACATTGGGCGGACAGCAAGCACAACCAAACCAGGGGGTTCTTTCATGCTGACCAAAAGAGGCTAAGGGATTGGCATAGAAAAATCTATTACCAGAAAGCGAGATACCACTCAGCACACCGTTGTAAATGACCCGTTCAAAGACATCAATGTATTTAGCGTCTCCTTCCAGGAGGAACATTCGGTAATTCCAGAAAGCATTGGCGATCGAAGCGCAGGTTTCACAATAAGCTGAAGCATTAGGCAGGTTATAAGCTGGGCCAAAGCCTTCCCAGGCACCGGTTGAGCCGATTCCGCCGGTAAGATACATTTTTCTGAAAACTACATCTTCCCATAGTTTTTTTAAAGCCTGATGATAGGCCTCATCCCCGGTTAAGGCCGCCACATCAGCCATGGCTGAATACATATAGGCAGCCCGGACCGCATGGCCAACCGCCTCAGTTTGCTGGGTGACCGGTAAATGATCCTGTGAATAAAAACCATATAGTTTATGACCCTGGCTATTGCCACGTTGATCGAGGAAAAATTTCGCCTGGTCAAGATATTTTTTTTCGCCGGTCAGCCGGTAAAGCTTGACCAGACCGATTTCTATTTCCTGGTGGCCGGGAGGAACCATTAATTTCCCTGGACCAAACTCCTTCAGGATCAGCTCGGCACTCTTTAGCGCTATCTTCAGCAGGTTTTTCTTGCCGGTTGCCTGATAATGAGCAACTGCTGCTTCATAGAGGTGGCCGAGATTATATAACTCGTGAGAACTTTCCTCGTTTTCCCATCTTTTAGAAGCAACCCAGTCCTTAAAAGGAATTTTTCCGCCTTTATCCTTAATAGCTCTGGCTGTATAGATATAACCATCCTTTTCCTGAGCTGCCGCGATTTTCGAAATTATCTTGTCCAGATATTTAACCAGTTCGGGGTCGGGATGAAGCATCAGGCTATAGGAGGCCGCCTCAATGGCCTTATAGACATCAGAATCATCAAAAGGATAGTTGGAACAGAAATCTCCTTTTTCCTGTGGGCTGGCCAGCTCAAAATTTTTAATCCGCCCCGTTTCTTCTTCCTGTTTAAACACATGAGGAATTGTCACTTTAATATCGGTCTCAATCCTTTTTTGCCAGAAATTATCTTGAAACTTGACTGCTTCGAGCTTTGAGGGTTTGATCTCATAGTCTTTTTTGACGCCGGAACTTTCAGCCAGAAGGAGACTGAGTCCGGCTATCAACAAAAAGCCCAGGACAATAGCTACCGGATTTTTCTTATTTCTCTTTAACATCCTGACCTCCTGAAAAGATTAATTAGATATCTAATATATTTTATTTGACATTTCACCCAGATTATGTTATCTATTCATAGAATCAAATGAAACATTCGTCCAGGCATAAAGACAAAATAAAGAAAATAACCCTCCCTCTTTTATAAACCTCTTTCCCCTCACTATCCCCCTGAATGGAAAGGGCACCCACCAAGGGGTGCCCCTTTTATTCTTCGCTTCATTTTGCCTCAAATGATCGAGGTCTAAACGAATGTTTTGGCTCAATTGCTTTCACCTGGCCCGAATTCTGTCAAGACTACCGACCGGGATTCAAGCGACCAGCTCAGGCGTTTTTTGATAAGCCCGGTTTGCTCTAATTTAGCTTCACCCGCTTCCAGAACTATTTTATACCTCCCGGGGGATAGCAGCTGGCTTCGTCTCCTTCCCTGACCGTCTTTTCTCATCTCCCAGCCAAGTCGATGCAAACCCGCTTCTTTTTTACCTTCCAGTTGCTTAAGAAGATGGCCTGATTCGTCATAAATTTTCACCACTGGTTTGTCTTTTAGATCATTCTTTAAATAATAAAAAATCACCATTTCCTCTGGTTCATTGGGAGTTAGCAGGTGACTGTCACCTTGAAGCTCATAGTTACCAAAGACAGGATATTGCTTCTGGACAGCCGGTTTGATGGAAAACAGAAATACTTCAGAATTCAGGACTTCCTGGCTCAATTCTCTAAGGGGCCAGATATTAGTTATCCACAGGCCGCGGCCATAAGTACCTACGACCAGATCGCTTTCGCGGGGGTGGATAACGAGATCATTGACCTTTACCCTGGGCATATTGTTCTGGAATTCTTGCCACTGACCCCCACCGTTAAGAGAGATAAAGAGCCCATGGTCGGTGCCAGCAAATAGCAGCTGCGGATTCTTGGTATCCTGAACAATTATATTGATTGGATAATCGGGAAGATTGGCAGAAATTGAAACCCAGCTTCGGCCAAAATCCGTCGTCTTAAAAAGATAAGGCTTGAAATTATCCTGTCTGAAACCACTTTTGGCCACAAAGGCCGTCCCGGCTTCGTGAGGAGAAGCCATTACCCGGCTCACCCAGACTTCAGCTGGCCCTCCGGCCCTGGCCACGGCTGCTGTGCAATCTGTCCAGTTAGCTCCGCCGTCAGTCGTTACCTGAACTTTTCCATCATCACTTCCGACCCAGATCACCCCGGGCTTAACTGGCGATTCACAGATTGAAGTAATAGTACAAAAAGTAATAGAACCAGCTCCTTGCTGTCGACTTTTGTCATTGGTAGTCAAATCAGGGCTTATCTCCTGCCAGTGGTCGCCTCGGTCAAGCGATCTGAGCAGACACTGAGCACCAATATAAACTATTGCTCCATTATGGGGCGAAAGATGGATAGGAGGTGTCCAGTTGAATCGGTAAGGTTCCTTTCCTGCCTCTCTGGCCGGCTGGATATTCTTTCTAAGCCCGGTTTTCTGATCAAGCCGGCCAAAGCCCCCAAACTGAGAGTTATTATAAACCCAGCGGCTATCAGCCTGATCGACAACATTATACATACCATCACCGCCGCCAACTGTTACCCAATCAGCCAGGTTGACTGCTCCTGACCAGGAATTTGAAGGCCCTTTCCAGGAATCATGATCCTGTAGCCCGGCGTAGATGTTATATGGCTCATCCATATCGACCCCCAGGGCATAGATTTCCCCCAGAGGCAGGTTATAAAGGTGATGGCAGGTCTGACCGCCATCATAAGTTATATAAACTCCACCATCGCTGCCAAACAACATCCTTCTGGAATTTTCTGGATCTATCCAGAAAGTCCTGACATCGCCAAAAGCCCGGCTGAAAAGAACAGTATTTGGCCAGTCCGCATCACGCCAGGTTCGCCCTCCGTCAATAGAACTGGCCAGAGTAACCCCGGTTACGAAGACATTCTGGTCATTATTCGGGTCAACATAGATTTGATTAAAGGAATAAGGCGCCTTGCTGGCCAGAGGTTCTTTTCCCGTATTTACCTTCTTCCAGGTCTCACCGCCATTATCACTTCTATAAACCTCTCCACCTATCGGCACTGGCTGTAGTGTTTTTCCTGCTTTTCTGGCTGCCTCAATTTCCTGTGGCCCTGGCTGCCTCCAATTCAGGTTTTCATAAACAGCATAAAGGATCTTAGGGTTCCGTCGATAGATGTCTATCCCAATCCGGCCAACTTTCCCCGAAGGTAAGCCACCATTGAGTTTTTTCCAGCTCTGGCCGCCATCAGTAGTTTTATAGATGGCGCTACCCTCCCCTCCTGCTTCATAGTGCCACGGCAGTCTGATTTTTTCATAAGCGGCAGCATAAAGAATATCCGGCTGGCTCGGGTCCATCACCAGGTCAATAATGCCGATTTTCTCATCGATATAAAAGACTTTACTCCAGGTCTTTCCTCCATTGATTGTCTTGAATACCCCGCGTTCCGCATTGGTCGTAAAGAGATGCCCCATCGAAGCTATATAAACTATATCCGAATTTTCAGGATGAACAATTATTTTAGAGATATGATGAGAATCGGTGAGCCCCATATTCTTCCAGGTTCTGCCTCCGTCTTCAGACCGAAAGACGCCACCGCCGCTGTTTGAACTGCGGGTGCAGTAAGCTTCACCTGTTCCAGCCCAGACTATTTCTGGATTGGATGGAGCCAGGGCTATAGCTCCAATTGAAAGATAACTCTGGGCGTCAAATATCGGCTCAAAAGTTGTTCCATTGTTAGTTGTTTTCCAGATTCCACCATTTCTTGTACCAACATAAAAAGTATAAAGATGAGCTTGTTCTGGATGGTCTGGAACAGCAAAACAGGTCACCCAGGAACCAGCCCGAAATGGCCCTATATTCCGAAAAGTTAAGCTCTGAAGTAATTGGTCTGGCCTAACCGATTCTGCTTGAAGAAAAGAAACAATGGCACTGACCAGGATTAAGCAGAAGGCCAAAAAACGCAAGTCTCGCTGCCTTCCGGGGATTTTCTTGATCATCTGGCGCCTCCTTGGCGTTCAAAGGAGAATATTTCTTCTTATCTCTTATAAACCATTTAGGAGAATTTTGAAACTAACATTTCATGACTTTTCATCAGCTAAAGCTTTTAGGCATCGAGCGCTGGTAAAACTATTGTCCTATCCGGCCCTTTGCCTGAAAAAGAAAAAGGGGGAAGAGGCTGGCTCTTCCCCCGCTTGAAGTATTTAACAAAGGAGCTATTTTTAGAACTTGTATCTGATGGAGAACTTGAAGGTCCTGGTAGCGTCAATACCAGTTACCCGGCCATAATCATAATCCACAGTATATGTACCCTGATTTGTGCCCTCAGCCACGGGGAACCATTCACTGATCGGGTTAAGACCATAGTTGACATATCTATTGCCAAACAAGTTGTAAACATCAACAAATGCGCCAAGAGTACCAAAAGGGAGCTTGAATTCTTTTTCCAGATGAAAATCAAAGTTAATATAGTCCTGTTGTCTTCTTGTTCCATTCGGTTCCAGCATTACCCAGACTGACCAGGGAACAATGTTGTTATCTTCTGCCCAATCCTCAGGCGGAACAATGCTTACACTTCTTCCCCAGGGATACCCAACCCGATAATTCAGGAAGAAAGAAGTGACAAAACCATAGGGTAAATCGAAAGTGCCATAGAGTTTGAAGATGAACGGCACATCATATCCGTCACGTCCAGGAGTGTTAACGAAATCGTTCGGGCTATCACCCAACGTAAAAGAAGTTGTCTTGGAGAAAGTAGCAGAACCGCCCAGAGACCAGCCATCGTTAAATCTCTTATCAAAGCTTAACTCAAGACCGTCATATTTGGTAAAAGCTTCAGGGAAATTAGTCTTAATATACACTGCGCTATCGTAAGGAGAATCAGCGCTCATAAAATAAACAGTGACTGTCTGCTCGGGGAAAGCTCCGTAAGCGGGTACAGTAGTGGTAAAAGGTACGTACCAGCTTGGAGCCTGTTCCAGTGTATACCAGTAGTTTTCAGTGCCTAGATCATACTTACCCCAGCCGAAAACATCCGTCTTTTTCTTATGGACGTAGGTCAATTTGACGGCAAAATCCTTAAATAGTTGATGTTCGATACCAGCAGTGAACTCATCATGAACAGGAGCGTGAAGATCAGGATCAACCAGTCTTCTGAGATAGTCCGGATCAGGCAGTTTGAAATCGCCCAGGCTCCAGCGATATTGATAATGATCTATTCCGGGGGAATCAGGCTGACCATTACCATTATCGTCCCACCAGTTAAATTGATATTGGCCCATGACCGCCGGCGAAACTTCCGAGAACCACATGACCGGGACCTGTTCAGAATAACGAGCATAGGATAATTTTAAGGCAGTTTTGCCATTGCCGAAGATGTCATAGCTCAAGCCAATTCGTGGAGAAATGCTGGTAAAAGAAAGAACATCCTTAATTTCAGGCACTTCAAAGGGTCCAAAAGGATTGAAACCAACCTGAGGTTCAAGAGTCTCACCTATTTCATAGGCCAGGCCGGTTGTGCCGGTGGTTCGGGCTTTGCCACCCCAGCCATTGTAATAGTCAATTCTTAAACCCAAATTCAGGGTCAGCCGGTTTTTGATTGTCCAGTTATCCTGCAAATAGCCACCAATTCTGTACTCATAGAGATCCTTTAAACTATCGTCCGGCCCACTGCCGCAATTGGTAAAAGACAGAAGACCATCACCAAATTGAGTTGGACCAGTTGTGCCATAGCGGCCACGCCAGTAGTAGGGATTGCCATTCCAGTAGAACCACTGCATTGGCTGCTGCCGGGCATAAGCATAGCGGTCAAAGCCATATTGGAATTCAATGCCCGCTCCCATTTCATGATCTCCACCCAGCAAGTTATCATGGAAATGAGTTCCACGAATAGAAGCCTGGCTGGAATGCCTGGTCATAAAGCTTTCCCAGGACTGAATGCCGCCCCAGATATAACCGGTATAACCATCCTGGTAGCCGATATGATCAGAGCCATTTCTGGCCGTAATGGGAAAGTCCAGATGGTTGAGGTTGATTCTGAAATCAATAAAAGAATCAGAATTGGGAATCCAGGTCAGATTGGCTGTGCCCACATACTGTGTAGTTTTCGAATTAAAGGTACTATCTTCAGTCTTGTTAGACCAGGCTTCGTACATACTCTTACCCTGGCTAACAGAAAAATATGTGTAAAACCTTAACTTCTTGGAAAATTCAGTTGTCAGCTTGATGTTGCCTCTTATATTCTGGTTTGGCACTTTGTATTGATCATAGTAGGTACCGAGAATGGTAGTTGGCCGGAAGGGGCTCCATCGGCTGGATTTGGTAAAAGCGAAGTCTGTAAAGAACCAGAGTTTGTCCTTGATTATCGGTCCGCCCAGCATGGCCGAAGTATCAACGTTATAGAGGCTAAAACTCGGTTTGCCGATTTTCATCGACTTCAGCTGCTCATCCGGAAATAGCACCTGAACCAGATCATCATTGGTATAGTAAATCTGAGCCTGGCCCGAAAAAGTATTACCGCCTGACTTGGTAACAATATTAACGAAAGCACCACCAGTCGTCCCAACCTGAGCAGGCAACGCGCCGGTCACCACTTCGATTTCTTCTATGGCATCAAACTGAGGCGTACCAAAAGCTCCACCGGTCGTCGGGCAGTTAGCATTGATACCATCAACTTCATATGTTACACCGTTCCAGTCTGTGCCGTGGACACTGCCAGAATAAGTAGAAAGTGTACCAACAGTGGCCGGAACAATGTTCAAGACGCTGGTCAGACTTCTGTTAAGGGGTAATCTGGAAATTTGTTCAGAAGTAACTGCCGTCGTCACCTTGGTTTTCTGAACGTCAATTTCCGGCGCTTTAGCTACAACTGTAACCTGTTCCTCAAGCGGCGAGGGCTCCATTTTAAGATCAAGAGTCACCGTCAAGCCAACCCGAACAATGACTTCCGTCATGGTCACGGATTTAAAACCCTGCAGTTCAGCCGTCAGGGTATAACTCCCTGGCGGGACAGCTGGGAAACGAAAGGTTCCATCCTCACGGCTGACATCCGTTGCTTTACCCATCATGCTGGGACCTGACAAAGTGATAGTCACGCCGGGCAATGGCAGTCCATTGCTATCCTTGACCACACCTCGTATCATTCCTGTCTGACGGGTAATTTGAGCCTGGAGGACAGAAAAGGAAAGTAAAAAGACGAGAATCAGAAGGAGAAGATGCTTTCCTTTGTTCACGTTAAGCCTCCTATTGATAATTTTGATTTGCCGACTTGCCTGCTGGATATCTGGATATAAATAATTTGAAAGAAAATAGAAGAGTAAGGTTATGAAATAGGGGGTTCGTTTTTTTTGCCTGGCACCAGCTTGGACTCATGTTCCTCTCACCTGCCAAAAAAGCCTTTAATAACCGCCCTGTGTTAACGATAACATTGAACAAGAAAAAAAAATATTAAAAATTAATTGTTAACGTTAACACATATATTTTATATAATACTGAAGATGAAGTTGTCAAGCACTTTTTTAAAAGGCTAATCAGGTTGAAACCTGAATAATATTTGCTGCCGGTCAAAAATGTTTTTCTTGGAAACCAGGGATTTGAATTAAAATGAAAAAAGAGGAGGAGTAAAGATGAGCCAGAAAGCCAGAGTCTATTCGCTCGGCCTGGATTTCGGGACTAATTCAGTCCGGGCCTTAATAGTGGATGTGACCACCGGCGAGGAAATCAGCACGGCTGTAGCTAACTATCCTTCGGGTGAAGCCGGAATTTTACTCGATCCCAAAGACCCGGAACTGGCCCGCCAGAATCCTGCCGATTATGTCGAAGCAATGGCTAAGGTTATCAAAAGAGCGCTGCGTCTGGCCAGAAAAGCTGATCAGAGCTTCAGACCGGACGAGATTATCGGACTGGGTGTTGATTCCACCGGGTCAACGCCTCTTCCTGTGGATAAAAACGGCCTGCCCTTAGCTTTTCATGAGGAATTTAAAGAAAACCTCAATGCTCAGGCCTGGTTGTGGAAAGACCACACTGCTTTTGCTGAAGCTCAAGAAATTACCGAACTGGCCGCCCGAGAGCATCCAGAATACTTAGCCAAGTGCGGCGGCGTTTATTCTTCCGAATGGTTTTTCAGTAAAATTCTCCACTGCCGGTGGGTTGATCCCGAAGTCTTTGCTGCTGCCTGGAGCTGGGTGGAGCTGGCCGATTTTATCCCGGCTTTAATTACTGGTACACTCCAGCTGGAGAGAATGAAACGGAGTCGCTGCGCCGCCGGCCATAAAGCTATGTTTAATGAGGAATGGGGAGGGCTACCGGCCAGAGACTTTTTGAGTAAGCTTGATCCTGCTCTGGGTGAACTGCGCGACCGCCTCTACGATCAGACTTATACTTCTGACCAACCGGCTGGCTATCTGACTGAATCGTGGGCTAAGGCCCTGGGCCTCACCCCTGGAATTCCAGTAGCGGTTGGCGCCTTCGATGCCCATCTGGGAGCGGTTGGAGCTGGAGTGGCTCCGGGCAAACTGGTCAAGATTATTGGCACCAGCACCTGCGACATTACCGTCTGGCCGAATAGCCAATCGCTGCCCGATATCCCTGGCTTGTGTGGCATTGTCGATGGTTCAGTCATGCCAGGTTATTTTGGGCTGGAAGCAGGGCAATCGGCGGTTGGCGATATTTTTAACTGGTTTGTTAATTATCTTCAGCCAGGTGGACCCAAAAAAGGAAGTCATGAAGAACTGACGCAAAAAGCAACTGGCCTTCTTCCCGGTGAATCAGGCCTGCTGGCTCTTGACTGGAACAACGGCAACAGGACCATCCTGGTCGATCAGAGACTGACCGGACTTCTGGTTGGTCAGACCCTTCATACCAGACCTGAAGAAATATATCTGGCTTTAATCGAGGGTACAGCTTTTGGTGCTTTAACCATCATCAAAAGATTTGAAGAGTATGGCGTAAAAATAAAAGAAGTTATAAATTGCGGTGGGATTGCTGAGAAAAATCCCCTGGTCATGCAGGTTTATGCCGATGTTTTTGGCCTGGAGATGAAAATTGCCCGCTCCTCCCAGACCTGCGCCCTGGGTTCAGCCATGGCTGGAGCGGTGGCTGCCGGCAAAAAAGCTGGTGGCTACGAAAGTTTCGAACAGGCTCAAAAAGCCATGTGCGGCCTGAAGCCATTTAGTTTCAAACCGCGGAAGGATTACCACCAGGTCTATGAAGAGCTTTATCCGCTCTACCGCGAATTGCATGATGCTTTTGGCACCAGAAGCTGGTCAGGAAATCTCTACCATCTAATGAAAGATCTGCTTGATATTCGCGACCGCCAGCTGGAGAAAGCTCGCCAGCTCGAAGCCAGCAGAAAGAAAAATATTAAAATGAAAAATAAAAGTTAAAGAGCCAGGCCGGATAAATTCGGCCGGGGATAAGGGGAAAAAATGTACGAAGAATTAAAAAAAAGGGTTTATGAAGCAAATTGGCAGCTGGTCAACTATGGTCTGGTCATTTTGACCTTTGGTAACGTCAGCCACCTTGACCGGGAGAAGGGAGTTATGGCCATTAAACCCAGCGGCGTTGATTATAAGCAGATGTCACCCGAAGATATGGTCGTCTTGAATCTCGATGGCCAGGTAGTTGAAGGCAAATTGCGACCCTCTTCTGATACAGCGACTCATCTCTATCTTTATCGGGCCTGGCCGGCTATCAGTGGGATTGCCCATGCTCACAGTGATTTTGCCACTTCTTTTGCCCAGGCTGGAACAGAAATACCAATTCTGGGGACAACTCAGTCTGATTTCTGCCCGGGACCGGTGCCGGTCACACGACAGTTAACCGAAGAGGAAGTCAATAGCGAATATGAGCTGAACACGGGCAAAGTCATCGTCGAAAGGTTTGAGCATCTCAACCCCTCTCATTTTCCTGCCTGCCTGGTCAATGGCCACGGTCCTTTTGCCTGGGGAAAATCGGCCGAGGAGGCTGTTGATAATCTGTTGCACCTCGAAAAGATAGCCAGGATGGCGCTCATGACCGGACTTATCAATCCTGAGGCGAGTACGCTTAAAGATTATTTAATTAAGAAACACTTTGAAAGAAAACACGGCCCAACGGCCTATTATGGACAGAGAAAGGAGAAGTAAGATGTTTAATCAAAAAAACATCCCTGAAGTTAAAATTGGCTTACTGGCAGTTAGCCGGGATTGCTTTCCCATCGCACTGTCAAGAAGGAGAAGACAGGCGGTCGCCGCTGCCTGTCAAAAGCTGAATTTGCCGGTGATCGAGCTTGAAACAATTATAGAAAATGAAAAGGATGGTCTTAAAGCGCTGGAAGAAATCAAGCAAAAAGGAATTAATGCTTTAGCTATTTATCTGGGAAATTTCGGACCGGAAGGACCAACCACTATGGTCGCCCAGAAGTTTGGTGGCCCCGTCATGCTGGCGGCGGCGGCGGAAGAGACCGGAGCTGACCTTTTTGACGGCCGCGGCGATGCTTATTGCGGAGTCCTCAATGCTTCCTATAGTGTTGGGCTGCGGCAGCTAAAAATCCATATTCCGGAATATCCGGCGGGGACAGCTGACGATGTGGCCAGAATGATAGAAGAGTTTGTCCCCATCGCCCGGGCCTGGCTGGGTTTAAAAAATCTCAAAATTTTCTCTTTTGGACCCCGCCCTCAGGATTTTTATGCCTGCAATGCTCCGATTAAACCGCTTTTTGATCTTGGTGTAGAAATTATGGAGAACTCTGAACTTGACCTCTACGATGTTTATCTTAAAGCTGCCGGCTCGCCAGAGATTAAAGCCGTAGCCGCAGATATGGCCAGGGAGTTGGGCACCGGTAACAACTATCCAGAGCTTCTCGACAAGCTGGCTCAATACGAGGTGGCTTTACTCAATTTTATGGAAAAAAATCTCGGGGCTGAGAAATACGGTGTTTTTGCTAATAAATGCTGGCCAGCTTTTGAACCTTATTTCGGCTTTGTGCCCTGCTATGTTAACTCGCGGCTGGCTACCCGTGGGATTCCAGTCGCCTGCGAGGTTGACATTTACGGTGCACTGAGCGAATACCTGCTGACCTGTGTCACCGAGATGCCGGCCACCCTTCTTGATATCAATAACACCGTACCGCAGGATATGTATGAAAAAAACAAAAAGAAAATCGGCGAATACAAGCTGACCGATCTTTTTATGGGCTTCCACTGCGGCAATACTGCTTCCTGCTGCCTGCTACAGCCTGCTATTGGCTATCAGCTCATTATGCATCGTCTACTCGAGCCAGAACAAAAGCCAGAAATTACTCGGGGGACAATCGAAGGCCGGATTAAGCCCGGCCAGGTGACCATCTTCCGGCTGCAGGGAACAGCCGACACTCAGCTCAGATCCTATCTGGCTCAAGGGGAAGTGCTCGATGTTGAACCTCAGTCTTTTGGCAGTATTGGCGTCTTCGGTATTAAAGAAATGGGCCGTTTCTACCGTCATGTTCTGATTGAGAAAAGATTTCCTCATCATACAGCTGTTGGTTTTAAAGCAGCTGGCCGGACCTTATTTGCCTTGCTGAGGATGCTGGGCATTAAAGAAGTTTATTACAATCAACCGGTGACTCTACCCTATCCTACCGAGAATCCTTTCTGAATAATTTGAATCAGTGGGGGACATTTAACCTGTCCCCCTCCTTTATTTAATACCCTCCCGGCTTAATGGCCTCTTTTTAGTTGACATGACCATCTAAAAAAAGATATAAAATGATCAAACGGGGAAAAGGTTTTTCAAGAAAAGGAGGAATACCTATGAAAAAATCTCTGTCTTTGTTTTTTTCCATTCTTTTGGTCGCGGTGGTAGTGTTTCAAACTGCCGGCGCCTGGGAAAGAGGTACCCATGCTTTCATAGCTGACCAGTTAAAAAAAGCCAACGGCCCTTACAACATCGAAGAAATGTATGGGGCCATGGCTCCCGATGCCTTTAACTATATGTTTACCCAGCCCTATATCCTTTACCGCGATTATCTCTATGATCAGACCCACCACTATTTTCTGAAAGTCCAGCAGGCTGTTAAATATGGTTATGAAAAATCCAGTTCCTATGGGTTTATCAGTCATAATGATACCTGGGGAGCCGACTCAACTGCTCATCAGGCCTCGCTTACTTTGCTACCTGACGAAGGCTATGTGATCACCAAAGCCAGGATGCTGGATGAATATTTGAAAGGCGTCTCAACCGATTATGCCAATCTTTTTAAAGACTATCCGGCTGTCGCCCTCGAGGTTTGCCATAATATCATTGAAGCGGCTGGTGACATAGTTCTGGCTCGCTATGACCATTCTGTTGGCTTGAAGATAACCCAGATCGCCGCCAGGCCGAAAACCAACATGCAAAACCTGATGGCCAAAGCCTACTCTAAAGGGCTAGCTGATTTCTCTCTAACGACAGCTGCTCCCTTAACCTTAGAACAGGCTGAACAATTGATCCGGACTACCGAAAATGAGTTCCGCACGGCCTGCCTCGCTTATGGCTGGCTCCTCCAGCAGGACGAATCCATAATACTGGAAAATGTAATTGAACAGTTCAAGCAATTAGCCGCCGCCTTTCTGTCAGCCGCGGGCATTACTCCACCTGCTGACGAGCTGCTAACAGCTCTGCTTCAAGCTTCATTTCAGGCAGCCATCGGCCTCATCGAGACAGATTACATGACGGAAATCATGGCTACAGTTGATATGCTGAAAAAAGCCATGGTCAAAGAAGTTAAACCCAACGTTATGGCTACGCGCCCGGTTCAAACCCAGAGAAAAGTGAAAAAAAGCTGACTTGATTACTTAATGGTTATCCTGTCCGAAGCCAGACATGAGCTTTTGTTTATAAAAGAGGAAGTCTGACTTCATGGTTGGGATGAGCCTTTTGTGTTTATTATTTGATCATTGATCAGAGGGCGGGGGAGGCAATCAATAATTCTGGCCAAGGTCGATTAACCCATCTTGCTGGGAATTAAAGCCACCAATGAGAATCTTTATATCGACCGGGCAGATAAGTTATAATTTACACAGATCGTAATCGCAGAAATAAGAAGGGATTGTTCATTATTATTTCTATCCAAGGAGTCCTCAGATGAATCCTGTTTATGAAAAGCTGGGTCTTTTTTATCTTGGAAAAGAAGTTGACCCTGAGACTTTAGCCCTAAAGCCTGATTACCTGCTGTATGATTCTAAGGATCTGGTTACTCATGCCGTCTGCGTCGGCATGACCGGCAGCGGCAAAACCGGATTATGTGTTGGCCTGCTGGAAGAGGCCGGGCTGGATGGCATCCCGGCCATCATTGTTGACCCGAAAGGTGATCTGGGTAATCTCAAGCTTCTTTTCCCTGACCTCAGGCCTGAAGACTTCCGTTCCTGGATTGATGAAGAAGAAGCGGGCCGAAAAAGCCTTACCGCCGATGAATATGCCCGCCAGCAAGCCGAATTATGGAAAAAGGGACTGACTGAATGGGACCAGGATCAGGAGCGAATCAGAAGGCTCATGGAAGCGGTTGATATCTCCATCTATACTCCTGGTAGTCAGGCTGGTCTACCTTTATCTATCCTCAAATCATTTGATGTCCCGCCGCCAGCCATCCTCGATGATCCAGAAGCTCTCAGCGAAAATGTTTCCACCATCGTCTCCGGCTTGCTTGGATTATTAGGCATTCAGGCTGACCCCCTTCAGAGTCGTGAGCACATTCTGCTTTCCAACCTGCTTCATTCTGCCTGGAAAGACGGTCAAGGGCTGGACCTCCCTGCTCTTATCCAGCAAATTCAGAATCCACCTTTGAATCGAATCGGTGTTTTTGAGCTGGATTCATTTTACCCGGCTGCAGACCGTTTCAAGCTGGCTATGATGTTAAATAATCTTCTGGCCGCCCCGGGCTTTGAATCCTGGCTGACCGGCGATCCTCTTGATATTGGTTCTCTTCTCTACACACCGGCCGGAAAGCCGAGGCTCAGTATCATCTCCATCGCTCACCTGCAGGAAGCCCAGAGAATGTTTTTTGTGACCATTCTTCTTAATCAACTTCTGGGCTGGGTGAGGCAGCAGCCAGGAACTTCTTCCCTCCGGGCTATATTTTACATGGATGAAATCTTCGGATTTTTCCCACCGGTTAGCGAGCCGCCAGCCAAAAAGCCTCTGTTGACCCTGCTCAAACAGGCCAGGGCTTTTGGGCTCGGTTTAGTTCTGACTACCCAGAACCCGGTCGATCTGGACTATAAAGGCCTGGCTAATGCCGGTACCTGGTTTATTGGCAGGTTACAAACTGAACAGGACAAAAACCGGCTGCTTCAGGGATTATCCGGTGTAACCGGTAGCCTGGATATGGAGCAGGTCTCCAACCAGATCAGCCGCTTGAAGAGCCGGGTCTTTCTCTTGCATAACGTTCACGAGGATAAGCCAGTCCTGATGACGACCAGATGGACTCTTTCCTACCTGCGCGGTCCGATGACCAGGCAGCAAATTATGGAAGTCATGAAGGATAAGAAAACCCGGGTGGCCGTCTCCCTGGACATCGCTGGCCAGGAACCCGTCAAGAGCACAGTCAGCTCAACGGCCGCCGCTCTCAGCAGCTTGAAACCTTCTCTACCGCCTGATGTGCCGGAGCTTTATTTGCCTGTTCGGCATCGGGTCTCATCGCCTGCTAATCTGACTTACCATCCAGCTATAGCTGCTTTTGGACAGGTGGCCATCTTTGATAACCGGCTGGGAATTTCTCAGGTTTCAGAGGTGGCTAATTATATTGAACTGACTGACGAAGTTATAGGTTTACTCTGGGATAAATCTCTTCCCCTTCCCTATAAAGTCGAAGCTCTCAAGCGGGAACCGGAGACTGGAGCCAGTTTTGTTTCATTGCCATCCCGTTCTCTTTCGCTCTTGAAGTCAGCCGGAGATGATTATCTTGATTATCTGACCAGAAGCTATCAACTGACTCTCTGGAAAAGCAACCTCTTTAAGGCGATGTCCAAACCAGGTGAATCAGAGACAGATTTCCGGATCAGATTAACCCAGCTGGCCCGGGAAAAACGGGATGAGGCTCTCGACAAATTGAGGCAAAAATATGCTTCCAAAATTAG
>Ga0208824_1000732_pt1 | contig 33234 bp, 23 predicted proteins | sample AD_JPNTR3_MetaG_FD_184447 | JGI IMG/M metagenome (GOLD analysis project Ga0208824, IMG submission 184447) | Active sludge microbial communities of municipal wastewater-treating anaerobic digesters from Japan - AD_JPNTR3_MetaG (SPAdes) (version 2) | ecosystem: Engineered > Bioreactor > Anaerobic...
GAATTAATGCAATACAATATCTTGTAAATAAATAATTTATAAGCATATTTTTCTATTGGTGTCCATTAGAAAATACTGACTAAAAAAAATAATCCTAATATCATATTGTTCTAATGGACAATTTGGGATTAAATCTATGCTTAACATCCGTTGCAAATAATTCGAAATTAGTTTAATCACAAAGTTATTTTTTACTTGTGATCTCTATTTTGATTCTTAATAAAGCTTCCGAAATTCACAAAAAGCATATAAGCCGCAACGATGGTAGCCAGAAAATCAGCAGCCGGCATACTATACCAGACTCCTTTTAATCCGTAAAAAGTTGGTAATACGAGCAGAAAAGGCAACAAGAACAACAATTGTCGGGTAAGTGACAGGAAAATGGCTTTGCCTGACATTCCGATACTTTGGAAAAAGTTGGTGATAACCATTTGAAAACCTACCATCGGATACAAAACAAATACGATTCTCAATCCTTCTATCGACAATTGGATAAGAGTTTTGTCGCTTGTGAAAAGAGAAGCCACAGCATGAGGAAAAAACTCTACAATAATGAAGCCGAGAGTCATCATTCCCATAGCTATGAAAATGCTGAGCTTTAAAACTTCATTTACTCTATTAAAATTTTTAGCTCCAAAATTATATCCGGCTATCGGTTGCATTCCCTGATTCAGTCCCATTACAATCATGACAAAAAGAAAACTGACCCGATTAATAATTCCATACGCCCCAATAGCCAAATCGCCACCATAGCGTATCAAGGTCTGATTGATAACAATTACAATCACGCTGGCAACAGCATTCATTATGAAAGGAGATAAGCCAATGGTTAACGAATCGAGTACAATTTTTTTATCCAACCGGAAAATTCCCTTTTGCAAATGAACAAAATTATTCTTGTTGCTGAAATGACGAATTTGCCAAGCAAGCATTACTATTTGCGAAATAACTGTCGCCAGAGCGCTTCCTTTGATACCCCATTTTAAAACAAAGATAAATAACGGATTTAAAATCAAATTTATCAATACCGTCAGCAAAGTCGCATACATGGCCTTTCCCGGTTTGCCTATCGAGCGCAAAATACCGTTTAACCCAAGATAAATATGTGTAAATACATTCCCTATAAGTATGACTACCATAAAATCGTGTGCATAAGGCAAAGTTGTATCGCTAGCGCCAAAAAATTTCAGAATAGGATCGAGAAAAATTAAAGAAACCGTCATGAACGCCACTCCAAAAATAACATTTAACACAAAGACATTTCCCAAAATTCTGTTTGCTGTGCCATATTCCTTTTGTCCCAACCTTACCGACATGAGTGTTGCAGCTCCGACGCCTACCAGCGATCCGAAAGCCGCCGACAAATTCATAAACGGGAAAGTTACTGCCAATCCCGATATAGCCATTGCACCTACACCATGTCCAATGAAAATACTGTCGGTTATGTTGTAGAGCGATGATGCAGTCATTGCAATGATGGCAGGCAAAGAATATTGGATAAGTAATTTTCCAATTTTTTCTGTTCCTAATGTTATGGGTGCTCCTTTTGTATCCATTTTTAAATTTTTAGGAATGCAAATTTACAAATTATGTGCTTGTTTTCCTTCATTTATTTTTGAAAATACCCTTTCGTCTGATATAGAAAAAACCATGAAAACAGTCCGATTTTTTTGAAAATTATTATTTTTGTATTCCTTTATCATTTACAAAAAAATCTTTTTATCATGAAGAAAACGTATACCACCGATGAGCTTTTTTTAAAAGCAGCATCCTATTGTTCAATTTCTGAACATTGTGTTTCTGAAGTGGAAGAAAAACTAAGCCATTGGAACGTTTCAGAAAATGAAAAAAGAAAAATAATTGATAGATTAATAAAAGAAAATTTTATCAATGAAAAACGTTATGCCCAATCGTTTGTTCGGGATAAATTTCGATTAAATAAATGGGGAAAAATCAAGATTGAATTGGCTTTGAAATCAAAAGGAATATCTAACGATGAAATAAAATCTGCAATTTCTACCATTGATGATGGAGAATATCAGGAAATGCTTGCTTCAGCACTTAAGTCAAAACTATCAATGCTCAAATACGATTACGAATATGAAAAACAAGGTAAACTTTTTCGATTTGCCCAAAGTCGAGGTTTTGAAACATCCATTATCGATCGTGTTTTGCGTTCACTGAACCAATCCGCCAAAGAATAGTCAGAAAAGGTAAAAAAAATTTTAAGTTGCAAAACATATCAAATAAAAACCTTCTTAAAAATTATAATAACAGATCTCTTTACAATAATTGAGTTGTTCCAAATCTCCATTATCAAATCACCGGGGAAAAGAAATTTTATTTTTCGGATGATGTCATTACAAACCGCCATGGCTTTGATTTCCATTCTTCATCGGCATAATCGATCCCGATGCGCGTAGCCGTAAAAAAATATAACGCTTCGGGAGCATCTTCAATCCAGATTCTATCTGAAGAGATTAGATTTTCGCCATAAAAACTTTTATCAAGTTTTAATTCTTTTCCCACTCTTCCTGATCCCGAAATATTGTTAATTCCCCTTATCAGTACTGCTTCCGGATGTTCTTTGTTGCCTGTAACCACATTCAGCAACCAATAAATCCCATAAATCAGATAAACATAAATGTAACCTCCTTCGGCATACATAATCTGTGTTCGCTGAGTTTTTCCCTTGCAGGCATGACAAGCCTTATCTTCTTCTCCAAAATAAGCTTCCGTTTCTGTTATTTTGTATCGGGAAATTGTACCATCTTCCCACTTTCTTACTAAAGTTTTTCCCAATAGTTGACGGGCAACCGTAATCGCATCGGAAGCAAAAAAAACCGCATCCAGTCGATTCATAAAAAATTATAAACTCAAAAAAATTAATTTGTTGTCGGTTTACACTGCATTTAATGCAAATTTACATCAAATATCTCAATTAACAACTAAAATTTCAGTGTAGTATCTAACTCCCATTGAAAAAACAACTTTGAATAAAACAACACCTAAATTCAAATTTTTTCTGAAGCAGAATAAAAAATGACTCATTATTTGTTTTTTCAATTTATTTTCAATTAATTTGTATTCACTAAAAGTCTTTTGAGATGAAAAAGATACTATTTCTTCTGTTCCTTTTTTCAAATTCTGCATTAATAGGACAACAAATCTACAATGCTGCAGGGAAGCCTATTGGAAAAATTATTGGACAAAATTATTACGACAATAATTCAAAATTGAAAGGAAAAGTTGAAAGCGTTTTTGTTTATGACGCAGCAGAAAACCTGATAGGGAAAATCGACGGAAGTTATCTTTACGATGGCAACGGGAAACAAATTGGGAAAGTCGAAAATAACGATTTTTATGATGCACTCGGAACAAAGTTGGCTACAGTTTCCGGAAATGCTTTATATGACAGCTATGGACGAAGAATTCGGAAATTTGATGGTTTGACACTCAGTCAAATCATTGTCTATTATTACTATTTTTCCAATTTGTAAAATTTCTTGCCTTTTCTTCTTTATTATTTGTTCTCAATCCTCGCTCGTTAAACCGGCAATAATATCAACTTTTAAGCGTTTTTTATAGCAAAGCCCAACGTGAAAATTCTTAGGAAATCAGTATGTTAAAAAACAATATTTTTGCTTTTATTTTTATCTTAACTTTTTGTTCGGTGTTTTTTCCTAAAGTTAAAGCTCAAGGAAATTTACCTTACGTAGATGACAAACTCATTCATTTCGGGTTTTCTTTAGGATTGAATACGGCTGATTTTGGAATAACGCCAAGAGATACACTTATTAATGGGAGCAGGTATTACACAGATGTATCTGCCTTGCAACCCGGATTTTCGGTTGGTGTGATAACCAATCTTCGATTGGCACGATATTGGAATCTGCGCTTCAATCCAACTTTACATTTTTCCGAAAGAGACATCACTTATCGGAAAGATACCACAAGTACAACTGGCTCCACAACTGTCAACTCTATTCCACTGAGCTTCCCCGTATATTTAAAATACAGTGCTGAAAGGAAAGACAATTATCGTCCCTATCTGTTGGGAGGCGGAGGAGTGTATTTTGATTTTGGAAGAAACAAGGAAAAACCCATCTTACTAAAACCGATGGATTATTTTGTTGAATTTGGCGTAGGATGTGATTTATATTTCAGTTTTTTCAAATTGGCACCCGAATTAAAATTTGCCATTGGATTCAACAACATGCTTACGCCTCTCGAACAAAGAAATGCAGGAGGATTAACCGAAGAAGATAAAATTTATTCCACTGCCATTTCCAAACTTACCAATAAAATGATAACCCTTTCTTTTAATTTCGAGTAAGTTTCAAAATGTCAGAGTGCATAACCGCTGAAAGAAAAATTAGAACTCTTGAATAATTTCTCCCACATTCTTTTCCCAATCGGTAAAAAATTGTTGATAGAAATCTTTCACTTCTTTTGAACTTTTTATCCTTTTTGATGCATTTACCCTTGAAATAAACTGCCTGTTCATGATCATAACTTTTGATAGCAAAGCATACATTTTTTCAGGTTCCAAAACCTGCATAACAGTGCCACGAAATAAAATTTCCAATGCCAACTGACCCGTAAGATCATTTATTTGTTTTTTCAATTCTTTTCTGCTTGCCATGATAGAATGATTTAAGTTTTTTGTTGCACAAATATAAACCAATATTATGATAAAGTCATCTTTTACATTAAATTTGCAAAAACAAATCCAGCTTAACATCCATTTAAAACAGCAAAAACCAACGATAGAATGTTCAAATTTAAAAAAACAGTTTTCTTCTTCACAAAACTGATTATTCTTTGGGCAATAATTAATTTTTTCTCTTCATGCCAGGAAGATTTTACTACCAATCCCGCAGATACTGTTCTATTTTCGACGGACACATTGACATTCGACACCACCTTTACATCCATTGGTAGTGCAACTTCCAGAATTATGGTTTACAATCCCAATAACAAAGCCATACGGATTTCGAGCATTTTTTTGGCAAGCGGTAAATCATCGGCCTTTAAAATCAATGTAGATGGTAAAAACAATGAAAACAATCAGTTTGCCGATATAGAAATTGGCGCAAAAGACAGCCTGTATATTTTTGTTCAAGTCAACGTCGATCCACTTGACAACAATTTGCCCTTACTGATAGAAGATGCATTAATTTTTCTGGTAAATGGCAATATAAAAACAATTACCTTGCAGGCCATTGGACAAGATGCAATCATTTTCAGAAATAAACTCATTGCAAACGACACGACACTGACAGCCGAAAAGCCTTATCTCGTTTTCGGATACCTCGCCGTCGACAGTGCAAAAACACTGAGGCTGGATCCGGGAGTAAAAATATATTTTCACAACAATGCCAATCTTATTGTTTATGGAAATTTAATGGCTGACGGAACTTTTGAAAAGCCAATCACCATGCGTGGAGATAGGTTTGACAAAATAAAATTTGAAACGCCCGTATTGTACAATGTCGTTGCCGGGCAATGGGGAGGAATTTATTTGCTTTGGAATAAAGGAAAACATGTTCTGCACAACGTAAATTTAAATAGTGGCTACGTTGGAATTTATTTTTCCAATCAGGATAAAAATCAATTACCGGAACTTGAGATTTCAAACTGTCGGATACACAACTTTTTGCTTTACGGACTGGTGGTTCAAAACGGCAATGTGAAGGTTTTGAACTCAGAAATTTCCAACAGCAGCAGTTTTTGCGTTTATCTCAACGGTGGACAGCATACTTTCATTCATTGCACGATAGCAAATTATTTTAACAACAGTTCAGTTCAGCCAATTCTGCGCGACAAAGAACCGGCCGTTATGATTATGGATTTAAACCGCATTGCACCCATGCGGACTACTTTTTTAAATTGTGCAATAGCCGGCAGTATGGAAAACGAATTTACTCTTGCCACCCGTTTCCCTAAATTGTACAAAGGAACTTTTTCCCATTGTTACATTCGTAGGCCCAATGCCTTAGACTTGCCCCAATTTTCCAATATCCGCTGGTCAGAGAAAAACGATACCGTTTTTAAAAATATTTATTTTGATTACAAAAAAGGAACTTATTTCAATTTCGAACCGGATTCTGTTTCTCCTTTAAGAGGCTTGGCCGATTACAATATTGCTGCCGAAAACTGTCCTGTCGATTTAAATGGAATTAACCGTTTGCAGGATGGAGCACCCGATGCAGGCGCTTACGAATGGATGCCGGCGAAAAAGGATGAATAAATTATTCAAGGTTAAAAAATTTTCAAAGAAACATCTTCACCATGAAGTCCTCGATTACCTCCGGTAAAAAAAGAGTTTTTTTAGCAACAACAATTTGTTTTCTTTTTGCTGTAGGACTTTATTGTCAAGAGAAACGAAACTTTAAGATTGTTTCTTACAATGTTGAAAATTATTTCGACTGCGTGGACGATTCGCTTACTGACGACCAAGAATACCTGCCAAATGGAATAAGAGCATGGAATACAACAAAATATAAAAAGAAACAAGCCAACATCGGTAAAGTAATCTGCGCCATTGGTGGCTGGGAAAGTCCGGCATTAGTTGGACTATGCGAAGTGGAAAGCGAAAAATGTCTGGTAGACTTGACCCGTTATGCCGGCCTGAAAAATTTAAAATACAAATTCCTCCATCACGAGTCGCCTGATGCCAGAGGCGTGGATGTTGCACTTCTTTACCAACCTTACGTATTTAAACCTTTTCACGATGAAGCCATACGCATAAACTTTCCGCAATTTCCCGAAATTAAAACACGCGATATTTTGTTTGCTTCAGGAATAATTCCTTCGGGAGATACACTACATGTCTTTGTGTGCCATTTTCCTTCGAGGCTGGGAGGCGAATTGGAATCGGAAGAAAGAAGAATATTTGTAGCTTCCGTATTGCGTTCAAAAGTAGACAGTTTGTTTTCGTCCAACAATAAAGCAAATATTGTTATCATGGGAGATTTCAACGATTACCCGCCAAATCGAAGTCTGTCGGAAACGCTGAAAGCTCTGCCTCCAACGGAGCCGTTTTTACAAAAAAATTTGTACAATTTAATGTTCCCGATGCATTTGAAAGGAAAAGGCTCGCACAAACACAATGGAGAATGGGGGACACTCGACCAAATCATTGTTTCAGGAAATTTGTTGACCCCAACCAATTCGGTTTATACTCTTCCAAGTGATGCGCACATTTTTGAAGCCGATTTTTTACTGGAAGATGACCGGACATTTTTAGGAAAACAGCCTTTCCGAACTTACGTAGGCATGAAGTATCAGGGTGGTTTTTCCGACCATCTTCCTGTTTATGTCGATTTATGGTACTGATTCAAAAAATTTTTTCTAAATTTTTACATACATGGATGTTCAATTATTCATTCCTTGTTATATTGATCAACTTTATCCGCAAACAGGTTTTAACGTTATAAAAATTCTTGAGAAAGTCGGTTGTCGAGTTCACTACAATTCCAACCAAACCTGTTGTGGACAACCTGCATTCAACAGTGGTTATTGGAAAGAAACAGCTTATTTGGCAGAAAAATTTCTTTGCGATTTTAATTCGGATATGCCTATAGTTTCTCCTTCCGGCTCCTGCACCGGATTTATTTTGCATCATTATAACAAATTACTTGCGAATAACCCCGAACTACTGCAAAAATTTAAAGAAATCAAAAGTCAGTTGTACGAATTAACCGATTTTCTGGTAAATATTTTAAAAACAGAAGATTTAGGCGCTGTTTTCCCTCACAAAATAACTTTTCATGATGCTTGCTCGGCCTTACGTGAATATGGATTGAAGGATGAGCCCCGAAAACTGCTCAAACAGGTAGAAGGACTGCAATTGGTTGAAATGGACGAAAATGATACGTGTTGTGGTTTTGGAGGCACATTTGCCGTAAAAAATCATGCCATTTCCACTTCCATGACAGCACGAAAAGTTGCCAACAGTCTTAGAACAGAAGCCGAATTTATTGTGAGCACGGAAGCCTCATGCCTTATGAATATCAATACTTACTGCAAAAAACATAATTTATCCATTTGTGGCATTCATCTGGCCGATGTACTGGCGTCAGGATATTAAAAACTTATTTGCCTAAAAATTTTAAGGCACTTCAAACTTTACGATTGAAATGCCTTAAAAATAATCGAACAACTATAAAAGAAAAATATTCCTTATTCGAATTTCACTTCCTCAAAAGTTACAATAAACTCTACTCTTCTGTTTAATGCTCTGCCTGCAGCAGTTTTGTTGGACGCAACGGGCATGGTGTCTCCATAGCCTTTTGCCGTTATCCTGTTTTCTTCCACACCTTTAGAAACAAGATATTTTTTCACGGCTATAGCCCGTTTTTCTGAAAGTTCCATATTTTTCTGAGGATTACCTACATTATCGGTATGTCCCTGAATTTCTACCAAATAGGTCGGATTTTCTTTCAATACTTGAGCGATTTGGTCCAAAATGGGATAAGAAGAAGGTTTGATAATATCTTTTCCGGTATCAAACTGGATGCCTTTTAATGCTCTTTGGAAAAGTGTGCGCACCTCTTTTTTCACTTCAGGACAACCATGATTGGTGCTGTCGCCGGGGATTTTTGGACAATCATCCTTGAAATCATAAACGCCATCACCATCGGTATCGCGGGGAGCACCTTTTTCATCTACCAATCCTCGAGCTTCTAGAGGAGTATTAGGTGACTGGTCCAAATAATCGGGAACGCCATCGCTATCGCTATCCATTGGACAGCCATTTTTATCAATGAAATTTATTGCTTCCAATGGTGTATTCGGACATAAATCCAGATAATCGGGAACTCCATCCTGATCCGTATCCAATAAGCAACCATTTTCATCAATAAACCCGTGAGCTTCAAGTGGTGTATCGGGACACCGATCAAGGTAATCGGGAACACTATCCTTGTCCGTATCCAATGGACAACCCAAAGAATCTACGGCTACTCCCAATGGTGTGTCGGGACATTTGTCGAGATAATCGGGAATGCTGTCGTTATCGGTATCCAAAAGGCAACCCTTGCTATCCACAAAACCACGAGCAGCCAATGGCGTATCGGGACATTGATCCAGATAATCGGGAATACTATCCTGATCCGTATCCAGCGGACAGCCGTTTGCATCCACTTTCTTGCGTGCTGCTTTGGGTGTGTCGGGACATTTATCCTTTTTGTCCACCACTCCATCATGATCTTTATCGACTTTGTTACCAAAAACAAAATTAACCGTCAATGCCAAATTCAGCCCTTTACTGTTGTAAGGAATTGGAATTTTGGTTGATGGCAAGGAAGAATCAATATCGCTCAATAACAAAGGTGCATTATCTAACGAAACATAGTCGCTGGAAAGATTCCAATAGAAAAATCCGGTTCTTATTCCCAAAGCCGCTCCAATATTGCTCATTCTCCCATTCAACAGAGAATAGGCAAGAGATAAGTTGAACCAATTACTTGGACGCATATTGAACGCAGCTGTCAGCTCCTGATACATGTTGCTTTTCACTTTGGTGGTAGTAGAAAGTAAACCCAGACTGAGTTTGTTGTTTGCAAAAGCATATTCTGCACCTAAATTGAATTTTGGAGAAGTAGCAGTAGAGAATGCCGTTGCTTTTTCTTCGGTTGTGAAGGAATTTTTAAAGGCATTGGACAACGTATCCAAAAATGCATCCATATCTACAGAATCCAAATTGTCTATTTTTGCAAGTCCATCAAAGGTATAATCCATATTGTAGGCTACCTTTTTCATGTTTTTGTTCCACTTAATCGTTCCTATGTCAATTAAGGATGCGGAAAGAGTTACATTTTCCAAAGGTTTATATGTAAATCCCAAGTCGAACCCTAAACCCATACCCGAAGGCTTCAGCCAACTCTGCATATCTTCCGGTTCAGTATAATCGATAGATTCAAATTTATCGCCAATCGTTACTTCTCCGGGAACAGCAATATTCAAAGAACCTGTTCCTTTCATATTCCACTGTTCGATTCCGGCATTCAAATTAAAATAATCGTTGGAAGAAGTTACAATGGCATTCCCGGCCAAAAATTTCAATTTTCCGCCCACTGTCCATTGGTCATTAATTATTTTGGAATACCCCAGCGCAAATTCGGTGTAAGCCATAACATTGGCATTCAAATCCTTGAAATTGAAATAATTGTTTTCTTGTTCGGGTGTTCCATAAAGCAATAGTTTAAACATATCCTTAGGCAATGCCAAATTTCCTTCTACTTTCTCGGTAATTCCGAATGTCCAATAAGCACTGCCGGCACGAAAGCCAAAGTTTAAAAGATTCAGTTGTTCGTTGGTATTGAGCAACGTCGAGGAACGCAAAGATTTATAAAATTTATCGACATCACCTTCCGGATTTAAAAACCAGATGGTCTCTCCATTTTTATTGTAAACCAAATCCTTCAGCGTCAACGAATTGTTTCCCAAACTCAAATAAGTATAACCCAACACGGGTAATCCCAAATAAAAACTACCGGTTGGTTGAAAAGCCGGATTCAAATAAGAACGGATGGGCGAATTTTCCATAAAATATAACGAATTCACCTGCTGAGCTGATGTAGAAAAGATGCAGGTCAAGCAACATATTCCTGTCAGTATTGAAATAATAATCTTTTTCATGGTTATTCGGTTTTATTAATCGTTGTTATTTGAATCATAACTAACTTTTCCATTTACAAACAAACCAAGTTTTACCTTGAAGGTATCCGATTTTCTGAAATGAATAAAGGAATTGGCATCTTTGCTGTCGATTCTGAATTTATAAACAATATCTTTTGAACGTTTGAAGTCATTCAGTTGATCGTTGTTTAAGGCGATTTCTATTTTTTGAGGGGTAATGCTGCTTTCCACCACAAAACCTTCAGCATCTACTTGCGGAGCATCAATATCATATTCTTTTTTAAAGGTAGTAGAAATATCTCTTCCCAATGAATCCTTCAAAACCAACGTTAATTTGCCTTTTACGGGAAGTCCGTTAGTAACGGTGAGGAAAATCGATCCACTATTAACATCTACATCCTCCAAAGCCGAATTAATATCTTCACCGGCATCGGGAATGGTGTCCTTAAATTCGTAATAGCTGCCCGGTTTGAGATATAATGGAATCTGAATCTTATACAAAACTTTAATGTTACCGTCGGGCGTTATAAAATCAGGTTTACCATCATTTTTGCTTCCGTCAATGTCAACGCTGTATTTATATTCCAATACATCGGGTTTGTTTTCATTACTGAAAAGCAAATCGGTAGCACCAAAATCCTTGTCTAAAGTTCTAAGTTTTTTAGCAATCCATAAACCCGGAACTGCCGGCTTGTTATCCAACGATTCGGCTGTTGAACGACTTCCATTGAAAGATGCATAAACCACTTGAGAAGAATCGGATTTGGGATAGGCTTTCACATAATCCACATTAAATTTCAGGTAAGCCCCGATATTGCTTTTAACGGTAAGAAAAACTTTGGGATTGGCAAACAAAAACGAGCCATCATCCGTGAAAGAAGGTAAATCCAAATCTTGTGTCAGTATTTTGGTTGCAATTACTGCCGGTGTAAAATAACCGTAAGCAACCTTATAGTTAAAACCGGTAAATTTCAGTTCTACGCCAACTACCGAACTTGGTCCTACAGTAACGGGAGAACTGCCGGTGGTAATATCCAACTTTAAAGTTACCGGTATTCCCGACGCATTTCCAGAGGTATTAATCAAAAAATCTCTGATGGTTACATTTTCAGGATGGTTAAAAGCTCCAGGTGTAAATTCAATTTTTATCGGGGAGCCGTTCTTGGTACGCACCTTGTCAGTGGGGAACTCCAGCGTCAGTTTCAGATTATCGGGATTAATGTTGATATTTTCCACATTAACCTTCACCGACAAATTGGCCGAATAGATAACTGCACTGTCAACTCTTTCAGCGGAAGGAGAGTTGTTTATGCCCAAATCGATAATTACATTATCATTTAAAGTTGGGAAAATTGTGTTAGCAGGAATAGTTCTAACTATTGGAGAAACATAGTAAGATTTTACCAGTGATTGGGAATACTGAGCTAAATCAACATCCCTGAAACGGGAAACTATACTGTCGGAATCCTGATAAAGAATTTCTTGACTTTCGGTAACAAGAATATTCTGACTGTCGATTTGAGCCAGCAAATCTTCCAATGTCAGAGCGGCTTCTCCAATAGGTACAGCCAAAGAACCCTTCCATTGAACCTTATCGGAGATGTTGGTAAGATCCACATCGTTCATGCATGAGGGCAAAATCAAAACGCTTAAAAAGATTGCCACAAGAAAATGGGAAGCTGAAGATTTCATTTTAATTGAATATTAAGGTTACACAATTGAAAAAGTAAAATCAAATAATAAACAGCTAACAGGGAAAAATTAAATCAAAAAAATGTTTAGAATGTTGACAAAGAGCGCAAACAAACAGTACAGCAGCCTCAAAAGCAAAAATGAAATTTAGAATAAATTTAAAAGATTTTATAATTTTTATATTCTTCACAAAAGTAATTAAAAGTTGGAAAATGCAAAAAAATTCTCTGTTTTTTACGAGAAAAATTTCATGGGAAAATTTACCAGAAAAACATTTTCGGTGGCGCGGGTCAAGGCCGTATAAAGCCATCGGTAAAAATCGTCATTGATTTGTTCGTCGGAAATCCTTCCGGGATCGACAAAAACCTTTTTCCATTGACCGCCCTGCGCTTTATGACACGTAATGGCATAAGCAAATTTCACCTGAAGGGCATTGAAAAATTCATTTTCATAAATTTTCTTCACTTTCTGCCGTTTTTGCTTAATTTCAGAATAATCTTCCGCCACTTTTTCAAACAATATCTTATTCATTTGCTGCGCTTTTGCCGGTGTTTCTGCGTTGAGGGTATCCAGCCAAATGCGGGTATCAATTTCCCAATCATAATCGAGAGAGCGCACAGTGGCATCCACAAATCGAAAACCATACATTTCGGTAAATTTTCTGATACGCAAAACTTCCAGTATATCGCCGTTTGCTATAAAATCTATTTCGGGATAATATTTTGGCCAGAAATAATTGTTACGCGTAACCATCAGCAAGTCACCATTCGACAACTCCTCTTCTTTCATCATCACCCGCGAGCGAATGCCATTGTTGTAATAATTAGCCCTGTAATTGGAACGCGTAATGACCATCGTATCCTCCACTCCTGCGCCGGCATATTCTTTCTGTATTTCATCCGTCAATTCGGCCGGACTTAAGCGGGAAATATCGGCAAATTTTTCCAACTGAAAAGGAGGAAATCGAACTAAATTTTTATTTGTCAGCTTTTCCCTTATCAAAGAAGCATTATGCAAAATGCCACTTTTCAGCGCCTGACGAACGACATGGGTCAATGTAAATTCAAAAACATTCAATCGGTATTGTTTCAATATACCAACATCCAATGCCGGACTTTCGGCTTGTCCTACCGGTGGAAGCTGCGCCGAATCGCCCAACAGCATCAAGCTGCAGTTGCGTCCGCTAAAAACATATTCCATCAAATCGTCCAACAAGTTACCCGAACCAAAAACCGAATCGAAATCGGTATTGGAAATCATCGAAGCCTCATCCACAATAAAAAGCACATCCGAGAAAAGATTTTCAGCCAACTGAAAATGGAAATCGGTCAAGGATTTTTGACGATAAATTTTCTTGTGTATCGTAAAAGCCGGCGTTCCCGAATAATTTGCAAAAACTTTTGCCGCCCTGCCCGTTGGAGCCAGTAAAACTGTCTTTTGCCCAATTTTATTTAACGCCCTGACCAAAGCACCCACAATCGAAGTTTTACCGGTTCCGGCATAACCTTTCAACAGAAAAATTTTTCTTTTTTCACTGGATAGCAGAAACCTTCCCAATGCTTCAAGCAAATCATTTTGCTGTTCATTCGGTTCAAAAGGCAACTGCGCTTTTATCAGCGAAACAAAATAGTTACTTAACATACGGCAAATTTAAACGATATTTTTGCAAAATATGCTGCACAACAAAAAAAAATCATATTTTTGTAGCAATAATGTCCGGAGTAATTCGGTACCAGAACAAAAACAATCCTTCAAACCGAAAAAAATGTTCAAATTGCTTTCACATTTGGAAAAATACCAAATTATTCTTGCCTCAAAATCATCAAGAAGACAGGATTTATTTAAAGGATTGAATATCCCTTTTGAAATTTATCCGATTGAAGTAGATGAGTCTTTTCCTCCCGAACTTATAGGGATGGACATTCCCATGTATCTATCGAAGAAAAAAGCGGAAGCTTGCACCGACATTATGAAAGAAAATACCATGCTGCTTACAGCCGATACCATTGTTTGGTATCAGGGACAAGTTTTCGGAAAACCCGCCGACCGAAACGCAGCTAAATTTATGTTAACCACACTGTCGGGTAAAACGCACGATGTCATCACCAGCGTCAGCATTACTACCATGAAAAAACAACGAACCTTTGGCGTGGCTTCTGAAGTTCGTTTTGCACGATTGGCACCTGAAGAGATTGATTTTTATCTCGACAATTTTCAACCCTACGACAAAGCCGGCGCTTATGGAGTACAGGAATGGATTGGCTTTGTAGGAGTTGAATATATTAACGGATCCTACTACAACGTAATGGGTCTACCCATGCAACGATTGTACAATGAGCTGAAAAACTGGAAAGAATAAAAACCAAAAATCTTACTTGAAAAAGCTGATAAACAGTAAAATATTCAGTACGGAAACAATAACGCCCAACAAGTAAAGCAGTATTTTTGAAAAAGTAGTATTTTTATATTTCCCCATTACTTTTTCTGATGAAGTTAAGTGCACTTGCGTAAAAATAGTGAAAGGTAATTGGATACTCAATAACATTTGAGAGACAATAAGCCCTTGAAATGGGTTGGAAATCAAAAAGATAATACCTGCTGCCAGTAAAAGTGATAAAAGGACACCCAGTCGCGAATGGTTGTCTTTAATATCGTAAGGTTCCTTGTACATGCCGGCAAAAATTGTTCCTCCGGCCATACCGGAAGTAATGGAAGAGGAAATACCTGAAAACAACAATGCAACGGCAAAAACAACAGAAGCATTTTTACCCAGCAACGGAGCCAGCAAATGATTGGCTTGTTCCAATTCGGTAACCGGCGTTTTCGTTTCAAAAAAAGTGGCGGCAGCCAGCAAAATCATGGCACTGTTGATAGCCCAACCAATAAGCATGGAAATTATAGTATCAAGAAATTCGTATTTCAACTGCCGTTTGATGGTTTTATCATCGGTCAAATTCCATTGGCGGCTCTGAATCACTTCCGAATGCAAAAACAAATTGTGTGGCATGACCACTGCTCCCAACACGCTCATAATAATTAACATGGAGCCATTTGGAAAACTTGGAGTTACCCAGCCCACAACAGCATGATTCCAATCTATATTTACCAACGACAATTCATACAAAAATGAAAGTCCAATAATGGAGACAAAAGCAATGATCCATTTTTCGATAACCTTATAAGAATTGGTAAACAGCATAATAAGTACAAAAGCAGAAACCAGCAAAGCACCGGCTCGAACGGGAATATCGAACAGCATGTTCAAAGCAATGCTTCCTCCCAAAATTTCGGCCAAAGAAGTAGAAACAGAAGCCATCATGGCCGAAAGCAGGACAAACTTGGAATACGCTGGTTTCAGGTAAATAGAAGCGGCTTCGGACAAGCACAAACCGGATGCAATGCCCAAATGCGCTACATTGTGCTGCAACATAATAAGCATTATGGTTGACAAAGTTACCATCCACAGCAACGAATAACCGTAATTCGAACCGGCAGCCAGATTAGAAGCCCAATTGCCCGGATCGATAAAACCAACCGTTACCAGTAAACCGGGGCCGATAAATTTAAAAATATCCAATGCCCCAAATACCGGACGATAAGATTTATTGTCGATCTGCTTCAAAAACTTGAACACGCTTCGATTCTTTTTATTGGTTGAAAAACTGGACAAAAATATCAAATTTCGTTCAAACAACCATTTACCGTGAATTATTTATTTTACGCTTTAATTTTATTTACAAATGATTTAATATCATAGTTTGATAAAAATATATCACAAATAGAAGTGGCTTTTTAGTTATTTTTGCAATACGTGATTATACATGATTTAATTAAAACGATTCATGTCCAAAAAATGAAAGGCACATCCTTAAAATATTTCTTACCGGCAATTATTGTAGTTTTTTGTTTTCAGCAGGTACTTTCTTCTAATTCAATTCTTTCTCTTTATTCTCCGGATAAAAATATAAAAGCAGAAGTTCGTTTTAAGTCAGCTGACAACAACCGGCAGGTGCTAACTTATGAAATAGTTCGATTGGAAAATAAAAACAGCATTCAACTTCTTGAATCTTCACCTCTTGGTATCAGTCGTAACGATCAATCATTTACTGACAATCTCAAATTAACATCTTGTAGCAAGGTGAGAAGAATAAATGAATCCTATTCAATGACAATAGGGCGTCATTTAAAATTGAAAAATTGTGCCAATGAGCAAAAACTGACATTCAAAAACGACTCAGGTTCAACACTTGAAATAATTTTCAGAGTTTATAACAATGGTGTTGCCTTCAAATATGTTTTTCCTGATAATTCGGATAAAAAAGTTAAGGTAATCAGCGAATCAACAAGTTTCAATGTGCCTGATAATGGCGTTTGTTGGATACAACCTTACGATAAGCCAGGTATGTGGACGCCCGGACACGAATTGTATTATAAAAATGAAATTCCTATTGGAACAAAATCTCCCAATTCTGAAGGATGGGCTTTCCCTGCACTATTTAAAGTAAATAACAACTGGATGCTTATTTCAGAAGCAAACCTGACAAAAAATTATTGTGGTACCAGATTGGCGCAAGATGCCACCAATGGTTTGTACCAAATCCGCTTCCCTGAACCGGCAGATGGCGAAGGGGTAGGCGAGGTTTATCCTTCTTCTACTTTGCCATGGGAAATGCCTTGGAGGTTTATTGCTATTGGTGAATCGCTCGATGACATTTACAATAATAATCTGGTTAGCGATTTAAGCAATAAAGCTATAAACAAAGATTTTTCGTGGGTTAAACCGGGTAGAGCATCCTGGAGTTGGATATCGGCACCCGACAGTCCGTGTGATTACAATGCTTTGAAAAAATTCGTAGATTTATCGGCCGAAATGGGTTGGGAGTATTCACTGGTTGATGCAAACTGGGATACGATGACAGGTGGAAGTTTGCAGCAGTTGGTGAAATATGCTGCCCAAAAGGATGTTGGCATACTGGTTTGGTATAATTCGGGCGGACCAAATAATAAAGTGCCCGAAAGGCCACGCGATTTGATGACTGATCGCAATATACGTAGGGAAGAATTTCAGAAATTACAGCAGTGGGGTGTAAAAGGAATAAAAGTAGATTTCTGGCATAGCGACAAGCAGCTTATCATTCAGCAATATATCGATTTGCTTAGCGATGCTGCTGATTATCACATTATGGTTAATTTTCATGGATGTACTATCCCGCGGGGTTGGTCCCGCACATATCCTAATTTGATTTCGATGGAGTCCGTAAAAGGAGCAGAATGCTATTTATTCGATTCAACCTATACCGATAATGCGCCTGTACAAAATACCATTTTACCATTTACACGCAATGTAATCGGACCAATGGACTACACGCCATTGGTTCTGAAAGGGTTTAAAATACCACACAAAACAACTTTTGCTCACGAACTGGCTTTGACTCTGGTGTTTCAGAGTGGCATATTGCATTTTGCAGAAGATGCCGGTTTTCTGAATCAGCAACCCGATTTTGTGAAAACTTTTTTAAAAACAATACCTGTAACATTTGATGAGTCGCATCTGCTTTCAGGATATCCGGGTAAGGATATTATTATTGCTTCTAGAAAAGGAAAAACATGGTATTTGGCCGGGATCAACGGAGAAAACAAACTGAAAAATTTTGACATTAAACTGCCATTTATACGTGGAAATTGCAAAATAAATATAATAAAAGATGGCGATAACGCACACAGTTTTGAAAACATAGTAATGGATTATAAATCAGGACAAAATTTACAGCTCAGCACAATTCCGTTTGGAGGTTTTGTCATTAAAATCACAAAATAACACAACCCAAAATCTGATCAAAAATATGAAATCATATAAAATACGAACACTTCAAATAATACTTTTAATTTCATTGTATATCAACGCCTCATCGAAACCCATTCTGAATGAGACATATGAAGCAAATTCGCGTGTAAGAAGCGGCATTGCCATAGGTGGTATTGGTACAGGAAGTATTGAATTGCGAAAAGATGGAAATTTTTACAACTGGACTATTTTTAATAATTATCCTCTGAGTACCGGTAGATTTTTCAGCATAGCGGAACTACCGGGTAAAAATTCCGACAAGAGTTTACTTTTTTTTCTGGTTCGATATCAGGTAGAAGGTCAAGCGCCCAAACTTAAACTTCTTCAACTAAATAATTCCCTCCAGGAAGGTGGTTTGGAGGGTATTGCATATTATTATCCATGGATGAGTGGTATTGAAAAAATACAATATTCGGCACGGTTCCCTTTTTCAAATTTAGTTTTTACAGACAGTGAAATGCCTTTCGATATTGAGATGGAAGCATTTTCACCATTTATACCGCACGATGTAAAAAACTCATCTCTACCGGGTGCGTATTTTAATTTTAAAATAACATCAAGAACTACTAAAAAAGTAGATGTAATGATTGTTGGTTCATTACGCAATCTGGTAGGTTACGATCTTATTCGGAAAGCATTCAGTTCGGAACTGGTCAACGAACCCGATTATAAGTTTTTTATTCATAGCGCCTCAGGGATGGATGAAACACATGATACATTCGGTCAGATGGGTTTAGGAGCATTGGGAGGAAATGAAGTTTCATATTATTTGGGGTGGGAACATAAGCATCCATATTACGAAAAATTGCTCATTGAAAACAGACTTGCTAATATCGATGATACCGAAAACCGCAATTATCAGCTCGAAAATATAACGTTGGGGCGTATGGGAAGCACCGATAATGATCAACGTTGTTTCAGCTCTATTGCAGTTTCTAAAATTCTGGATGCCTATAATTCGGTGAACTGTACTTTTTTTATGAACTGGCATTTCCCTAATCAATACGGAGCTATTCAGGGTAAAATGAACGGGACACCATCGCTTTCCGAAAGGGAAAAACAGAATTTTACAGTCAATCTGGAACGAACGAAGTTTATCGGAAAGTATTATTCCAATTATTTTTCCGATATAAAATCGCTAGCCGACTATTTTGTGGCCAACGAAACAGATTTGAAAAATCGGTCGAAATCTTTTATTGAGGATATGTATACATCTGATATCGAATTATTTGTATTGGATCAGATTAATTCTCACATGAATACATTTATAACTTCGTCCACTCTGACTAAAAACGGACAATATGCAATAAGGGAAGGTTTAACAACGGCTCAGGCATGGGGTCCAAACTCGACTTCCGACGTATTGTTGTATGCTTCCCCCATGATTATTGCATTGTTTCCCGACTTACAAAAATCGATGATGCGTACACATGCCAAACTGCAAACTCCTGATGGTGAAATAAATCACGGACTAGGATTCGACCCCGATTATAATCAGAATGGAACTTGGGGTGTTTACGAAAGAGTTGATCTTGTGCCTAATTATATTCAAATGGTGCTACGCGACTATTTATTTACAAATGATATAAACTACATGAAAGAAATGTGGCCAACCATTGTAAAAGGTATAAACTATATACTAACCAAGCGTGATACCAATGGAGATATGATGCCTGATATGCACGGTATCATGTGTAGTTACGATAATTTTCCGATGTACGGTTTGGCTTCATACATACAGTCGCAATGGATAGCTGCGTTACGTATGGCATCGATAGTTGCTGTTGATATGGGCGATAAGACACTGGCAAAAAAATACGCTAACATAGCCAAAAAAGGCTCTGAATTAATGGATCAAAAACTTTGGAATGGTTCATATTATAACCTGTCAAACGATTACACAGGAAATAAAGGAATTGATAATGGATGTCTCACCGATCAGTTAATTGGGCAATGGGTAGCTCATAATGCCGGAATAGGTTATCTTTTCGACCGGCAAAAGGTGCAAAAGACGCTTCAATCGATCATGCAAAAGTCTTTTATGCACAATTCATTTCTGCGAAATTGTAGTTGGCCTGCTACTCCTGAATTGTTTCCAATACATACTTCTGATTTATGGGTAGATCAGGCTAACACGCCATGGACAGGTGTGGAACTTGCTTTCGCTTCTTTTTTAATTTACGAAAACCGATTCTGCGAGGCACTTAAAGTGATAAAGGCAGTTGACCAAAGATACCGGAAAGCGGGATTATATTTCGATCACCAAGAGTTTGGTGGTCATTATCTTCGCCCAATGTCGGCATGGAGTATTCTAAATGCCTATCTTGGTTTTTCAACCAACAGAGGAAATCTGACGTTTCGACCAGGAATAGAAAGCGATACTTTCCGGTTATTTTTTGTTACCGCTGATGCAACTGCCATTTACAGTAATCATCCTGATAAAATAAGTATTGAAATACGAACTGGAGAATTGAAATTTCGGAGTATTAAAGTCGAAAAATACACTGGAAATAATAGAAGTCCGATGCTTTATATCAACAATAACAAGATAAAAAATCAAGTTGTAGAGAAAACAGGGGATACTATCCAAATATCATTTAATCAGATTATTACAGTCGAAAAAGGAAGTCTTATAGAATTAAAATAGTGCTATTTTCATCAGACACTTTATCTAAAAAATCATGAATCTATTTTTTCTAAAGTTTCATAAAATGTATCATCTTTGGTTAAAAAAGTATGATGTTTTTGGACTCACAATAATTTAATTTTGTATTGTAAATTTTTCGTGTTATCCCTAAATAAATCTTTTATTGCCAACTAAATTTATAGAATAAGTAATAAATAGCTGAATAATTATTGTAAAACCACCATGAAAAAACAAGTATTATACTTTTCGAGAATAAGTTTATTTATAATTAGCTTAATTATAAACTCACAAATATTTGCACAAAATATTACAGGCAAAATTATCGATGGAACAACGAACGAGCCGATGATTGGTGCAACCGTTCAATTAAAAGGTAAAATGGTTGGAACTGTGAGCGATCTGGAAGGAAATTACAGTATTCAGGCATCGCCTTCAGATATTTTGATTTTTTCTTTTACCGGATATGATAAACAGGAGATCCCTGTTGGCGATAAAAAAGTTATAAATGTAACATTAAAGGAATCAGCTACTCAACTTGCTGAGGTTGTATCTATCGGTTATGCTACAGTAAAAAAATCAGATTTAACAGGATCTGTTGCCGTAGTTACGTCCAAAGAACTTACCAAAAACCCGGCTTCAAGTGCAGCTCAGGCTTTGCAGGGAAAAGCTCCTGGTGTACTTGTTTCGCAAAACGGAGCTCCTGGAGGTGGTGCCACTATTCGTGTACGTGGTGTCGGTTCTATAAACAAAAGCGCTGATCCGATATTTATCCTCGATGGTATTCAGGTGCCCAATATTAATAGTATTCAACCACAGGATATAGAAACTTTTCAGGTACTGAAAGATGCATCCGCATCGGCCATATATGGAGCAAATGGTTCGAATGGAGTTATTATTATTACAACAAAGCGTGGTAAATCAGGGAAACCCCAGGTAAATTTTTCATCGTATTTGAGTTTGAACATGAAACCAATTGAATACGATGTAATGAATGCTCAGCAGTATTCAGATTTCTATTCGCAGGTTTTGTACCCCGAATATGGTTTGGATAAGACCTATAACAATGCTGTTAATCCTGCACATGTTTTATCGCCCGAATTCCGACAAAAGTATTATGGAGCAGGTTGGGAACAAGGAACAAACTGGCAGAGTGAAATCTTTAAAAACGGATTTAATCAAAACTACAATTTATCTGTTGCAGGTGGTGGGGAAAACAGCAATTTCAACATTTCGTTTGGCTATTTAAACGAAGATGGAACAGTTATAAAGAATAATTACGAGCGCTATCAGATACGTGCAAATTCTGATTTTAAATTAAGCCAACACATTAAAATTGGGGAAAACCTGAGTGCGAGTTACAGTACACGCGAAACACCCATGACAGTGCAATCATCTATTTACGATCTTAATACATCGCCTCTTATGCGTATTTACAATCCTGAGTTGCTGGGTGGTTACGAAAGTTATCAGATGCAATACTGGTACGATATTAACGGCAATCTAACTTCAACACCCCAAACCGGGAATGGCTATCTGAATACACTCTTGAATGACAAGCCCAACTTACTCGCAGCCCCAATGAATGGTTCGGATCTGAAATACTCAACCAATACTATTGCGAGTGTATATGCGCTGATTGATGTAACTCCCGAATTGTCATTCAAATTAACGCCGGCTATCTCCATTACCAATTTTCGTTCAAAAGCATGGCTAAAAAAATTCGAGGGGAACCGTTTTACAGGTGGAGCAGATTTGAAGGAAACATATAGCGAGAGCGTAGATGTCAATATGGAGAGTCAGGTTACGTTTAAAAAATTGTTCAACAATTTACATAATGTACAGGCAACGGCAGTTCATACAGTCCGCAAACAGGAAGTCAACATTATTAACGGCTCAGCCAATGGATTTGATTTTGAAACGCTAAATACATTGACAAACGGAGGAACACCTACATCGCCCCCTATTGTAACAGGCAGTGTCGAAGAATTACGGATGATTTCATATTTAGCCCGCGTTATGTACGATTATAAATCGAAATATTACCTTACAGCTTCATGGCGTTCCGATGGAATATCATTATTTGGACCTGGACATCGCAGGGGTAATTTTTACTCGGGCTCTATTGCATGGAAAATTAACGAAGATTTTTTTAAGAATGTAAAACAGTTGGATGTATTGAAACTCCGCTTGGGTTGGGGACAAACTGGGAACTCTAATATCGGAAGTGGGTTTCAGTATGTAAATCAGATTTCCAGTCCAAACAGCTTTTATGCCGTTTTTGGCGACGATCAGCATATAGCAAAGGCTATGTATACATTCGAACAAATGGGGAATCCATCTATCGAATGGGAAAAAGCTGAAATGATTAACTCTGGTTTCGATTTTACTTTATTTAAATACAGATTAACAGGTTCGGTTGAGTATTATTTAAAAAATAATAAAGATCTTTTGGTACAGGTTTCGCCCCCTTTGGCATTGGGCATTTTGCCAAACAGCCCTTATAAACCATGGTTTAATGCTGCTGATATTCAAAACAAAGGTGTTGAGCTTTCGCTTCAGTGGAGAGATAAAGTTAGAGAATTTAACTATAATATTATTGGAAGTTTGACAACTATCTATAATACAGTGAAATATATGCCTATGCCGAATATTACAGGTGAATTTAATCGAACGATAGTAGGTCAGCCCATTGGTTCTCTATACGGATATGTTTCCGAAGGTATTATTCAGCAAACCGAAGCTTATTATGATAAGAACGAAGATGGTACTATTAATCTTGGAGCTTATAAATTTCCAAAACAAGAAGGTGTAATGCCTAAACCCGGTGATTTAAAGTACAGTGATCTGAATGGAGATGGACAAGTTACCGCACTCGATAAAACTATTATTGGTAAAACAATTCCGGGTTTCACCTATAGTTTGGGATTTGATTGTTCTTATAAAAATTTTGACTTTAGTATTTTCCTTTTCGGAATTGGAGATTTTGATATTTACAATTTCCAACGTGCAACTTTATCAAGCATGAATACGCAGGATCAAATGCACAATAAGTTAAACGATTTTGCTAAAAATCACTGGACAATTGAGAATGCATCAACAAAATATGTGCGGGTAGACCCTAGTAACACTAATAAAAATGACCAGATTTCAAGTTTCTGGGTAGAAGATGGAAGTTTTCTCCGCATAAAAGATTTACAAATTGGCTATAATTTGCCAACCAAACAGACAAAAACCTTGGGAATTGGCTCTGTAAGAATATATGCTAATGCATCAAATCTTTATAACTTCACAAATTATAAAGGAAGAGACCCTGAAGGATTTGTTTCAGATAATCCGTTAAACTCAGGCGTTGATAACGGGGCTTATCCAATGCCAAGATCGTTTACCTTCGGATTACAGGTTGGCTTTTAAATAATACAAGAAAAACAGACTAATCAGAAAAAATCATATGAAAAAATTAGTAATACTATTACTGTCATTTTTGATAGTTACCGCTTGTTCAGACGATTTTCTGGACACCGTGAACAAGAATAATCTTGATAATACTTCTTTTTTAAAGAATGAAAAGGAGCTTACTTATGCAATTAATGCCGCTTATACCCCATTTGCTTATTTAGGAGTTTTCGGATTGAATTATTACAAAATATTTAATACACTCGATTCGTATATTTGGTTCGAAGGTCAGAGCGGATTTGATATTATGAATTTCAGTCCAAGAACCGCAGAAATAGAGGAGATGTACCTCGATTTTTATTATGCTTTATTCCGTACTTCAGACATACTGAGCAAAATGACTCCGTTGAAAGATAAAATAGAAGAAAACAAATACAAACAGTACCAGGCTCAGTTGAAAGCTTTACGTGGATTAAGTTATTTTTATTTGGTAACGCTTTTCGATACTCCAGTTTATTATGATGAAACAAATGTACCTACCGATGCTCTGAAATCGTACAGAAATGGTACCCGCGAACAATTTTGGTCAAAATTAGAAGCAGATTTAGATTTTGCGATAGCCAATTTACCCGCTTCATGGCCCAATCAAGATCTTGGACGAATAACCAGCGGGGGGGCAGGAGCGATTTTAGGTAAAGCTTTATTGTATAAACACTATCATTATTATTTACGTTTTGATAAAGCAAACACGGATGAAGCAAAGGCAAATATTCAAAAAGCAAAAAGTGTTTTAAATAATGTAATCAAAAGCGGGAACTACAGTCTTATCAAACCTGCAAGAAAAACCAAAGAACATTACCAGGCAGCGCTTTTATGCAATTTTTCCTTTGTCGACATACCTGTGGATTCAACGATATACAAAGCTGAAAACAATCAAGAATCTGTTTACGAAATACAGTACAACGATAATCCGGGAACCAATACGTACCTTCCTGCATATCTTATGGGGGGTAATATGCTTTCGCTCTATTTTTCTACTCACAAAAGCGGCTATCGTAATATGGTTATTGACCCTTCGTTATGGAACACATTTGAATCAGTAAGTTCACATCCGGCCGGATATACGAAAGACCCTCGTGCTTATGCAACCTGCTATTTGGATGGCGATATGATGGATTGGCGACCGGAATCGGGCTATGCTAATCCCTTCGATGGAACAGTAAATGCAAAAGGAGGTATATTCCCGACTGTTTACTCCGGATTTACATTGAGTAAGGCCATAGGTTTAAAAAAATATTTCTATCCTACCTATAATCATGGGAGTGCTCCAGCAGCATCACCTGTTAATTTCAGGGTAATACGTTATTCCGACGTTTTGTTGATGTATGCCGAAGCATGCTTTCAGTCAGGCTCTGACCTCGATGAAGGTTTAAATGCTCTGAATGATGTAAGAGCCAGAGTAGATATGCCGCCGGTTTCTGAACTCACGCCCTCAGCTATTATGCACGAACGAGATGTGGAATTGGCAACGGAGGGACATCGGTACAACGACATTATTCGATGGAGTTACGATAGCAGGTTTAATATAAACTTCGCCACGATGGTAAGTGACAAGTTTAATATAAAACGACATTTGTATTTTCCAATACCTCAATACGAAATAGATGCAAACAAAGGTGCTCTCAAACAAAATGCAGGTTGGTAATTAACTTTATAATTCTGATAAATCAAATGAAAACAAGACATATTTTTTTTACTATTTTATTGTTGGTGTTTTTTACAGCATGTGAAGATGAAGTAATAGTAGACCCCCAGTTTAGTCTTTCTTTCGAGGAACAGGGATTTGAAAATGCATTTGCAGGCACAACCTTTTATGTGAAAGTTAAAGGAAGTGCTGAATTTCTCACTTTATACGATGGAAAACCTGGAGCAGAATGGGATTCAATAGGTGCAAAGGGTGTAGATTTTAATCTTGCCGATTCGTTACCTGTAACTTATCCAACTGCAGGTACTTATAACCTGACTGTTGTTGCTACTACAACTTCGGATTTTGGGAAATCAATTCAGCGTAGGACCAAAACAGTTCCAATAACAGTTATCGATATTCGTAACGAATTTAACTCATTTGTAATGAACGGTGTAACCGGTACAATTACAGCTGATAAGCAAATACTGTTTTCATTCCCCGACAACATTACCGATTTTAACTTCAAACCTGTATTTACTGTCAATTCACCTGATGCAAAGGTTTATGTCTCAGGAGAGGAACAAACATCTGGTGTTTCTGTGCAAAATTTTTCGCCGGGAAATCCGGTAGTCTATACCGTTAAATCGAGAGACGGAGAGGAAAATATTTACACAGTTTATGTTTCTACTTTCCCGGCATCAAACGAAAAGCAGTTACTATCGCTGCAATTGTTCCCAAACTCACCCAATTTAGGTTATACAAACTCGAACGGTGAAATAGCTACGATTGACGAAACTAATAAAGAGATAAATTTGGCGTTGAATTATGGAACCAATGCAACGTCGGTAAGGTTAACCGTTTCATCTTCACCAAAAAGTACAGTGTTGCTAAATGGCATACCATACAGTTCTACACGCAGGTATAATCTGACAACCTTAACTGGGGTTGAAGTCGTGGCAGAGAACTCTACCAAACAATTTTATAAACTGATTTTGACGACACAAGACCCTGTTATCGAGTTTACGTTCGAAGGACTTGTTCCTGCTCCGGTCGGAGTTATTGATAAAAACAATAAAACCATAACCATTGATGTGCTTAAAGTTACTGATATTACAAAGCTGAAAGCTAAATGGACTGGTTCAGTAGGAACTGTAAAAATCGGAAATGTAACGCAGATTAACGGCGTAACCGAAAATGATTTTACAACACCTTTAGTGTACACTTTTTACAAAGGCACTTCGGTTGGAGACAGCTATACTGTAATAGTAATTAAAAAGTGAATTCTATCCAAAAACAAGTTATTTATAAACAAAAATTTAAAAACAGATTTCTTAATTATTAATTTTTAAAATTTAAGTATTATGAAAAAGTTAACTTTATTTTTTCTTGTGATGGTATTTGCCGTTTCTTCAAAAGCTGATGATGTAACAGCAGTTGCTAACTGGAAATTCCCTATTTATGATTGGATGCAGACTGATTCTCTCGAAGCTGAAGCCGATCAGGCAAAGTATATCCGTGCAGCAATAAAAGCAACTCAAGCTCCTGCTAATTTCGATGCAGCATCGGCTGATTTTGATGCTGTATGGGATGTTGCAGGCACCGAGTTTACACTGGGGGGTATACCTGAAAAACGTATTGCTAAAGCTGGTGTTGATAATGGACCTGCTGACTTTACTGGTGCTTTTAAAGTTATTTACGATGATTACAGTATTTATGTTTTGATAAAATGCACCGATGAGGACATTAACAATAAAGATGTTGTAGAAATAGCCTGGGCGCAGGACTTAAGAATACAAGCCATTGCCGATAGAGCATTAGCTCAAGGAGCAAAAAAGAGCAACGCTTACATGCGTTTTGCCGCTTTTGGTGGACTGAAAGCTACATTTACTGCCAGTGCTTTTAGGGATGCAATGCTGATTAATTTTGATGCAGCAGGGATCGGATCTGTTGACTGGGCAGGAACAAATGCACTTCTTGCAGCCAACTTATTGGTTGATGACAAAGGAGCTACAACCGGCAGTGGGGTAGTTAAACGAATCATTACAATTGGTTTCCCCGCTCTGACAGGTGTCTTTAGACCTGATTTTGACGTTGATATCTGGAAAAATCTGAATGCAGGTAAGGGCATTTCCTTCGACATGAAGTATAACGACTATGATACTGCCGATCCTAAGAGTGCTAATAATGAAGATCAAACAGGAAGTTATTGGTGGAATGCACGCACTGATGAGGCTTGGTATCTTACTTGGCATGCAGGTTTCTTAGCTCCAGATGTTCCTTCTGCCGTTAAAAATCCTGATGCTACCAAAAGTATATTCGTAAACAAAACAGCCACAAAAATTGAATTGTCCGAATTGGCAAATGGTACAATTTACAACTTAGCCGGAAAACAGATAAAAGAATTCAGAAATGTAACTGAAGTTAATATTAGCGATTTGGCTAAAGGCGTTTATATAGTTAAAGCCAATGGTGAAACAATGAAAATTGTAAAATAGTCAATCTCTTTTAAACTGATAGAATTGAAGCGGGGTTGATATGCGTTTTCAGCCCCGCTTTATAATATAAAATTAGCTTTTTAAACGCATACAAAGCTTTTATTACATTGATTTTTATCTGAATTATTTATAAAAAGGTTAGGAAAGATTGTGTGTATCAGATATATTTTGAAATATGGAATTCAATAAAAGTTTGCAAAGAAAAATAAAACAGCAGGAAATTCTGCTTTCACAGAAAAACGAAATATTACCATCAAAAAATAATATTTATAATCGTTATGCTTATCCTATCATTACACCGGAGCATATTCCTCTTTGCTGGCGATATGATTTTGATAAGCACACAAATCCATATTTGCTTGAGCGAATCGGAGTAAATGCAACTTTGAATTCCGGTGCAATTAAATGGAATGGCAAATACGTGTTGGTTGTTCGGGTGGAAGGTGTTGACCGCAAATCGTATTTTGCTATTGCCGAAAGCAATAATGGTGTTGATAATTTCCGATTCAGAGAAAAACCTCTTTTTTTAGAAGTACCCGAAGGAAGTTCTGAAACCAATGTGTACGACATGAGGCTTACAGCTCATGAAGATGGTTGGATTTATGGTGTTTTTTGTAGCGAAAGTAAAGATCCGAATGCAGCTCCGGGTGATTTAACATCTGCTATTGCAAAAGCCGGAATTGTTCGAACCAAAGATATGAATACATGGGAACGTCTCCCGAATTTAGTTTCGAAGAGCCAGCAACGCAATGTAGTATTGCATCCCGAATTTGTAAATGGTAAATATGCCCTTTATACACGTCCTCAGGACAGTTTTATAGATCCCGGAAGTGGAGGAGGAATTGGTTGGGCTTTGGTGGACAGCATGGAGAATGCAGTTATTACTAACGAAAAAATTATTAATCACCGTTATTATCACACGATAAAAGAAGTTAAAAACGGCGAGGGGCCGCATCCACTGAAAACCGGAAAGGGCTGGCTTCATTTGGCTCACGGAGTACGTATGTGTGCTTCCGGACTTCGGTATGTGCTTTATTTATATCTTACCGACTTACAGGATCCGTCGAAATTGATTGCAGAACCTGCCGGATATTTTATGGCACCCGAAGACGATGAGCGGGTGGGCGATGTGTCAAATGTACTTTTTAGTAATGGATGGATAGCCGACGCAGATGGTACGGTGTACATTTACTATGCATCTTCTGATACTCGCATGCATGTAGCAACATCTACTATTGATAAATTACTTGATTATTGTTTAAATACTCCCTCTGATGGATATACAAGTAAACAGTCTGTTTTGACAATTTGTAAATTAATTGATAAAAATAAAACATTGTTTACAAACAAGTCTTTCGAATTTCACAAAACAATATAGATTCTTTTTTGTAAATTATTTCCCTTATTATTTTCATTTGTAACGTTAATCAGTTGAATGTAGTTTAATTTCATTCAACGCATGGCTCATTATATGAAGAAATTAAAATCGTATCTATTTTTCTTGTTAGGTTGTGTTTTTACACTGCAAGCTCAATATAGCGTAAAGTCTGACAATATTTTAAATCCGGATTTGAATATTGACTATGTTCGTGGTAATGCCGAATTTTGGATAAAAAATGCTTACGATCCCCAATATGGAGGATTTTATTCGGCAATAAACAGAGATGGGAGTATTCGGAATTCCGACCAGAAATCATTGATAGTACAAACCCGTCATGGATATAGTTTTACACGTGCCTTTATGCTTACAGGAGACGAAAAATATCTGGATTATGCCAAAAGTGCACTTGATTTTTTGTATAACTATGGTTGGGATAATGTAAATGAAGGCTGGTACTGTTTTGCAAAGCGGGATGGAAGTATCGATAACAGAGTAGGTTGGAATCCTAACACCGGCAAATGGGGTTTTCAGCAACAATATGCCTTGCTTGGAATTATTGCCAACTATGAGGCTACACATAGCGAGACTTCAAAATTGTGGATGGAAAAAGGAATAAATACACTCAACACGAAAATGTGGGATAGTCGTGCAGGTATGGAAGGTTATTACGAAGATGCAAATGCAAACTGGACAAGCAAATCCGGTAAAGGATTTACTTCTACAGTTGATGCTATAACTACAAACGCTGAACTAAGTTACTTAGTTACTCTAAACCCGGCTTATAAATCCCGATTGATGCAATTGGCAAATATTATTGTAGAGCGATTTATACCTGCCATGGACAATTCTTCCGTAAAAGTATTGTATCCCGAAAGTTACTCCACCAATTGGGTCCCCAACTATTCGTCGGGAGGAAGCATTGGTCATTTTCTGAAAACTGCATGGGTGCTGGGACGTGCGTATTTATGCGATACAACCAAAAAGGAATTTAAAAATGCTGCAAAAAAAATATTGGATGAAGCCTGGACTTATAGAAATGGTGATAATTCAGTTTGGGATCACCTAAATGGCGGCCCATTCAACGAAATAAACATAAACACAGGAGTTTTCAAAACCAACGGCGATAGCAAAGATTACTGGACTGTAGAACAGGGATTTACCGGACCAATGATAAATTATTACATTACCAAAGATCCAGTTTATTTACAAATGGCCGATGAGGCTCTCGATTTCTTTATGAACCATCTGATTGATCCGGTTTACGGTGAAATTTTTAGTCAAACAGACCCAACCGGTCTTGTTGTTCGAAACAGCACCAAAGGCGACGATTTTAAAGCTGGTTATCATTCTACAGAATTGGGCTACTATGCTTACCTCTATAGTAATCTTTACTACCTGCATAAGCCGGCGGTGCTCTATTACAAATTTTCACCTTCAGCCACCCCTCAGCAAATTAAGCTTAATCCCATTCCATACGAAGATGATTTATTACAAATAAAATCTGTAACTTTGGATGATCAGGATTTTACTGATTTTAATGCAAAAACACGTACATTAAACCTTGCAGCCAATAAAGGTGGTAAGTTTAAGGTTACTTTTGAATCAGTTCAAGCAGGACCAAATTTGATCTCGACAACAAGTATAGTCGACAATGTGAAATTATATCCTACACAGGTCAGAGATTTTGTAACTGTCGAAAATATCTTAGCGGGAAGCCGCATACGTTTGTTTGATTTGAGTTCGAAACTGATAGAAATTTATGACAAGGCATCAACAAATGTACGTATTGATTTGCAACATTTGAAGGCTGGTATTTACTTTGTTGAATTACAAGCTCAAAACGGAAGTTTAATAACCAGGAAAATTGTAAAAATGTAATCCGAATATATTTGAAATGAAATCGATATCTGGAAAAATCACAATCGTTGAAAAAACAGCCTATGGTTTAGGCGATTTGGCATCGAATCTTTTTTACCAAACATTTACACTCTTTCTGCTCTATTTTTATACCGATGTATTTGGTATTTCTGCGGCAGCAGCTGGTACTATGTTTTTAGTTGTAAGGCTTTTAGATACCTTTTATGATCCGGTGGTGGGCATGCTTGCTGACCGGACCAAATCAAAATACGGAAAGTTTCGTCCCTGGATTTTGTACACAGTAGTACCTTTTGGTGTAATTGGCTTTTTGACTTTTTACACACCCGATATTGCAGCAAGTGCTAAGTTGGTATATGCTTATGTTACTTACACTGCCATGATGTTTGTATATTCAACTATCAATGTTCCGTATGGTGCACTGATGGCAGTAATGACTCCCAATTCACTTGAACGGACTAGTTTGTCAGCCTTTCGTTCAATCTCAGCATTTGTGGGAGGACTCATTGTTCAGGGATTTACGCTTAAACTTGTAAATTTTTTCGGACTACTCAAGGCCAATACAGATGGGAGTGTAAATGAAAAATTTGGTTTTTCTACCGCAATGGGAATTTATGCAATTCTCGCAATAGTTTTATTTCTGACAACTTTTTTCTTTTGTAAAGAACGTGTACAACCAGTATCGGAAGAAAGGAACAGTCTCAAAACCGACCTAAAAGATCTTGTTACTAACGTGCCATGGCTTATCCTTACCTTTATCGGTATTCTCACTTGTTTATATGTTGCAATCCGCAATGGTTCAATTATTTACTATTTTAAATATTACGTGAATAATGCCGGAACTGCAAAGCTGTTCGGATACGAAATATCGTCGGCAGCATTGGTTTCCACTTTTATGGTGGTAGGAACTGCAAGTGGAATTCTGGGGACAGTACTTTTGCGTCCGATGGCAGCATGGTTAGGTAAAAAGAACGTATATATTCTTTCAATGACCATTGGTACATTGGTAAGTGCTGCCTATTATTTTTTAGAGAAAGATCAGATCACACTTATGTTTATCTTTCAAGCTTTGTGTAATCTGGCAATTGGACCGGCTATGGCTATGATGTGGAGTATGTATGCCGATACTGCCGATTATTCGGAGTGGAAAACCGGACGACGTGCTACAGGTTTAATCTATTCATCGGCTAACTTTGCTCAAAAATTTGGTTGGTCGATTGGTGGTAGTATTGCAGGTTATTTATTAGCCTATTACGGTTTTGTGGCCAATGCTCCTGTAACTCAATCCACCGAAAACGGAGTTCGTGTGCTTTTTGCACTGATGCCTGCCATTTGGAGCGCTATTGCAGTTGTGGCATTACTTTTTTATAAACTCGATGAAGAAAAAGTAATACAAATCAATAATGAGTTAGCTAAACAAAAAGCGGAAAAAAATAATCATTATTAAATAATGTTGTCCGATAAAAATAAAGGAGCAAATAGTGTCGCTCCTACGGAGCTCTAATGATATTTGTAACTTATTGACTACCATAATATCGTCCCGATGGGACTTAAGAGAAAGCTGCATTGCAG
>Ga0208824_1000740_pt1 | contig 32953 bp, 29 predicted proteins | sample AD_JPNTR3_MetaG_FD_184447 | JGI IMG/M metagenome (GOLD analysis project Ga0208824, IMG submission 184447) | Active sludge microbial communities of municipal wastewater-treating anaerobic digesters from Japan - AD_JPNTR3_MetaG (SPAdes) (version 2) | ecosystem: Engineered > Bioreactor > Anaerobic...
CACGCCGACCGGTTCACCGACTGCCACGCCCACGCCGACCGGTTCGCCTACGCCCACGGAGACGCCCACGCCGACCGGTTCACCGACTGCCACGCCCACGCCCACCAGTTCGCCCACGCCGACGGAGACGCCGACTGCGGCGCCGGAACCGCCCACGGTCACGGCAACGCCGCTGACGCCCTGAGCTGCTCAGCCATTGCAGTCGCCGCGCAACCAGCGCTGGAGGTACTTCCCGGTGTGTGAGGCAGGCGCTTCCGCCACAGTTTCGGGCGTGCCCTCCGCGATCACCTCGCCGCCGGCGTCCCCTCCTTCCGGCCCCAGGTCAATGATCCAATCGGCCACTTTGATCACATCGGGATTGTGTTCGATGACCAGGATCGTGTTGCCGGCATCCGCGAGCCGTTGGAGCACCTGAATCAGGCGATCCACGTCGGCGGCATGAAGGCCCACCGTCGGCTCATCGAGGATGTAGAGCGTTTTCCCCGTCGCGCGTTTGGAGAGCTCCTTGGAGAGTTTGACCCGCTGCGCCTCGCCGCCGGAAAGTGTGGTGGCAGATTGCCCCAGGCGAATGTACCCCAGGCCCACATCGTTCAACGTCTGCAACCGCTTGACGATGGCGGGAAAGGGCGCGAAGAACTCCAGCGCCTCGCTCACCGTCAGCTCCAACACTTCGGCGATGTTCAGCCCTTTGTAACGCACCTGGAGCGTCTCCCGGTTGTAGCGCGTCCCATGACAGACATCGCAAGGGACGTAGACTTCCGGCAGGAACTGCATCTCGATGCGGAGCGTGCCCTGTCCCTGACAGGCCTCACAGCGGCCTCCCTTGACGTTGAAGGAAAAGCGCCCGGCTTTGTAACCGCGAATCTTCGATTCCGGCAGCGCGGCAAAGAGCTCCCGAATGGGTCCGAAGAGGTCCACATACGTCGCCGGATTGGAGCGCGGCGTCCGCCCGATGGGACTCTGGTCAATGTTGATGACTTTGTCCAGGTACTCCAGCCCCGTGATGTCATCTACCTCGCCGGCCGGTTCGCGGGAGCCGTTGAGAATCTGCGCCAGGCGTTGATAGAGTGTCTCGACCACCAGCGTGCTTTTGCCCGAACCGGAGACGCCCGTCACACAGATGAACAGTCCCAACGGGAGGCGCACGGTGATGTTTTTTAGATTGTTGGCCCGCGCGCCGCGAATCTCCAGCGCCTTGCCGTTGCCCTGGCGCCGGTGTTGGGGGACGGGGATGCAGCGGCGCCCCGAAAGATAGGCGCCTGTCTGCGAGGTGGGGTGCGCCAGAATGGTCTCCAGCGGCCCGGCGACGATGACTTCGCCGCCGTGTTCACCCGCGCCGGGTCCCAGGTCCACGATCCAATCGGCGGCGCGGATGGTCTCATCATCGTGTTCGACCACCAGGACCGTGTTCCCCAGGTCGCGCATCTCCTTGAGGGTGTGGATGAGGCGAGCGGTATCGCGCTGATGCAGGCCGACGCTCGGTTCATCGAGCACGTAGAGCACGCCGGTGAGTCGGGAGCCCACCTGCGTCGCCAGGCGGATCCGCTGCGCCTCGCCGCCGGAGAGCGTGTTGGCGGCGCGACTGAGGCTGAGGTAATCCAGCCCCACATTCACCAGGAAGGTGATGCGGTTGTAGATCTCGCGCAAGGGGCGTTCGGCGATGGTCGCGTCCTTCCGGCTCAGGCCGCCAGGTTCGAGCAGCTGTTCCACCCACGCTTGCAGCCGTTGCACGGGCCAGGCGGAGACTTCGTGGATGGCTTCCCCCGCCACGGTCACGGCGCGCGCGATCTCGTGCAGGCGCGTCCCGCCGCATTCTTTGCAGGGCGTGCGGCTCATCGCTTCCTCGATTTTGGTGCGGATGTAATCGGACGTGGTCTCGTTGTAACGCCGCTGCAGGCCGGGCACGATGCCTTCGTAGGGGCGCTGCCTCTCCCAGACCCCGTTGGGACCCTCGAAATGCATCGGCACCACGTCCGTCCCCGAACCGTAAAGGATGAGGCGCTGCTCGGTGGGGGAGAGCTCCCGCCAGGGCCTGTCCAGGTCAATGTGGTAGTGCCGGCTGACGTTTTCCAGCTGTTTGAAGGTGTAGCTCTCCTGATCTTCGGCGACGCCAATGGCGATGGCGCCTTCGCGCAGCGAGCGGTCGGGATTGGGGACGATCAGCGCCGGGTCGAGCTCGAGTTTGTAGCCCAGCCCCTGACAGGCGGGACAGGCGCCGTGCGGGCTGTTGAACGAGAACGTGCGTGGCTCGATTTCCGGCAGGCTGATGCCGCACACCGGGCAGGCGAGGTTTTCCGAAAAGAGCACATCGCCGGGCGCCTGCGCGTCCGGAGCCGGGGAGCGCACCACCTCCACGATCATGACCCCCTCGCCCAGGCGCAACGAGGTTTCGACAGAGTCGGTGACGCGGCTGACGAAATCGCGGTAGGCCGACTCGGGGTCCTCTTCGGGGTCGGGGATGACGAGGCGATCCACGACGGCCTCGATGTCATGGAGCTTGTAGCGATCGAGCTCCGGGACCTCGTCGAGCTCGTGGGTTTCGCCGTCCACGCGCACGCGCGCGAAGCCCAGCTTGCGCACCTCATCGAAGGTGGGACGATGGTGCCCCTTGCGCCCGCGGACCAGCGGCGCGAGGACCTGCAGCCGCGTGGCCGGCGGCATTCCAAGGATCGCGTCCACAATCTCTTGTGCGCTTTGCCGGGTCACAGCGCGTCCACATTGGGGACAGTGGGGCACGCCGATGCGGGCGTAGAGCAGCCGCAAGTAGTCGTAAATCTCGGTGACGGTGCCGACGGTGGAGCGCGGATTGTGGGAGACGCCCTTCTGATCAATAGCGATCGCCGGACTGAGACCCTCGATGGATTCCACGTCGGGCTTGTTCATCTGGCCGAGGAATTGCCGCGCGTAGGCGCTGAGCGACTCGATGTAGCGTCGCTGCCCCTCGGCGAAGATGGTATCGAACGCCAGGGAGGATTTCCCGGAGCCGGATAGCCCGGTGATGACGACGAGCTTGTTTTTCGGGATCTCCACCGTGATGTTTTTCAGATTGTGTTCGCGTGCACCACGCACGATCAACATCTCACTTACCATGTCTTAGACTGCCTTTCTCTGTTGCAACCTGCCATTATAACACGGAAATGGCCGGCGCGGGGGGACGTTATTCAGTTTTGTGCTATAATGGGAATGTTTGATTTTCCACAGCATCGGTGATCGCTGGGGCAGACATCCATGGGGCAGCGGCGATGTCCCGCATCCCGCCCTGTTCGCTGCGGCGGTCAGTCAGCGGGGATTGAAGGAAACTTGTCACTTGGGAGCTCGCCGCGATGGCCTTATGATAAAGGAACGGGAAAACGCATGGCAGACACAGACACAGTTACTCATCTTTTTATCCTGGCAACGGCGGCAGAAAATGCGGCGGAGGCGATGTATTTGATTTTGGCCCAACGCTTCGCGCCGTACCCCGAAGTGGCTCGCTTCTGGCACGAGATGGCTCATGAGGAGACCGTCCATGCGCGCACGTTGGAGCGGTTGCGTGAGCGTCTGGCGCCGGAGGTGTTGGATTCGCCCGCAGAGCCGCTCATGCTGCAGAAAGCCGAGGGGAATGCCCGTAAAGACATCGTCGAGAGAGCCAGAAGGGTAAGCGACCTCGAAGAAGCGTACCAGCTGGCGCATTCGGTCGAGAATTCCGAAGTCAACGCGGTTTTTGAATTGCTCTTGACCACTTTCGCCGAAGATCCGGCAAGCGGTCAATTTCTGCGTGCACAGCTGCACGAGCATGTGCAGCGGTTAACGACAGCGTTCCCCAACGCCTTTTCCGAAGTGATTATGCGCCGGACGGCGTTGCCGGTGGATCATCTGTGAGACCTTTTGAGGAGCAACCTATGCAAATACAGACCACGGTAGGTAAGATTCAAGATCAGGAAGCCCAGGCCATTGTCGTCAACCTCTTTGAAGGGGTGACGACGCCGGACGGCGCGACCGGAGCGGTGGACGCGGCGCTCGGCGGCGCGATTCGGGCGTTGATCGCTGCCGGCGATTTCCGCGGCAAGCGCAACGAAGTGGCAGTGCTCTATCCGGCGGGAAGCCTGCCGGCCCGGCGCGTAGTGGTGGTCGGGCTGGGCAAGGCGGAAAAATTCACCGTCGAGGGCATTCGTCAGGCGGCGGCGACGGCGGCGCGCAAGGCCCGCGACCTGGGCGTGACGCAGCTCCACACGATCATTCACGGCGCGGGAGTCGGCGCTATTGAGATGGAAACTGCCGCGCAGGCCGTGGTCGAGGGGACGATTTTGGGGCTGTATCGCTACCAGGAACTCAAGACCCAGCTGGAAGACGTGCGCCCCAACGTGGAGACGCTGACGCTGGTGGAATTCGATCCGGCGAAGTTCGCGGCGCTCGAAGCGGGCGCGGCGGCCGGGCGTGTCATCGCCGAGGCGACGTGCCTGGCACGGGACCTGATCAACCGTCCCGCCAACCTCGCTACGCCCTCCACGATTGCGGAGACGGCGCGGACCCTGGCGGAAGCTGTCGGCCTGCAATGCCGCATCATGGAGAAGGCGGAGATCGAAGCGCTGGGGATGGGCGCCTTCCTTTCGGTAAACAAGGGCGGCGGCGAGCCGGCGAAGATGGTGATTTTGGAGCACAACGCCGGCCGCGAGGACCTGCCCGCCGTGGTCCTGGTTGGCAAGGGCATTACTTTCGACTCCGGCGGCATTTCCATCAAGCCGTCGCAGGATTTGTGGAAGATGAAGGACGACATGGCGGGGGCGGCGGCGGTGATCGGTGCGCTGTACGCGACGGCGCAGTTGAATCTGCCGCTGCGTGTGGTGGGCCTGGCGCCGCTCACCGAGAACATGCCCGATGCGCTTGCCAGCAAGCCCGGCGACGTGGTCAAATCCCTCAAGGGGCTCACGGTGGAAATCCACAGCACCGACGCCGAGGGGCGGATGCTCCTCATTGATGCGCTGACCTACGCGGGGACGTTCAAGCCGCAGGCGATCGTGGACATCGCTACCCTTACGGGCGCGCAGGCAGTGGCATTGGGGACGCCGGCGGCTGCGGTCATGGGCGATGAGGCTCTCGTGGCGCGCTTGCGGGCTGCCGGCGAGGCGTCCTATGACCGGGTCTGGCCCATGCCGCTCTTCGAGGAATATGGCGAGCAGCTCAAGAGCGACGTCGCGGACGTGTGTCATGTCGGCAGTCGGGCAGGGGGCTGCATCACGGCGGGCTTTTTCCTGAGCAAATTCGTCCCCGAAGGGATCCCCTGGGCTCACATTGACATGGCCGCGCAGGGATTGGCGGATGACGACCGCCCTTACATTCCCAGGGGCGGCGCCGGCTTCGGCGTGCGCTTGCTGGTTGAGATGCTGCGCCGCTGGAACGGTTGATCGCGATGGTCCGGCCCCTCGCACGCTCTGCGAGGGGCTTTTTGTTGCCTGCGCCCGGTTTTACCGTATACTAAGGCTGATCCCCGTGCATTGAAATTCACTCAAGGTGCGCCCTAATGGATGTCAAAGAGCTGACCGATGCCATGAATGCCTTTGTGACCGCGATGGGCTGGTATGAGCCCGAGAGTCCTTTTGCCCAAACACCGCGCAACATCGCCATTTCCCTCTCCCTCGAAGCCGCGGAAGTCCTGGAGCATTTTCAGTGGGGTGAGGAGGCGCAGAGCGAGGCGCTGGCGGAGGAGCTGGCGGACGTGGCGCTCTACCTTTTGCAGCTGGCGTATCTCACCGGCATAGACCTGGAGCAGGCGATCGTGGACAAACTGGCGGTGAACTATCGCCGCTTTGGGCCGCGCACGCCTTCGGCTGGCGGGACATGACTTTCCCGGCTTCAACGCCCTTGCGGATTCTGGCAGTCAGCGATGCGACGGCGCGGATCCTGTATCAGCCTCGGGTCCAAGCGGTGGTGGGCCCGGTGGACCTGCTGCTGAGCTGCGGGGATCTGCCCTATTCTTACCTCGATTTCCTCGTCACTGCCCTCAATCCGCCCGCGGCCTTCTACGTGCACGGCAATCACGACGTCCGCGAAGAGGGCCGCGAGGGGGTGCTCGCGGAACCGGCCGGGCTGCAAAACCTGGATCGTCGCACGGCGCGCTTGCGACACAGCGGGCTGCTGCTCGCCGGCCTGGAAGGTTGCGTGCGTTATCTTCCTCAGGCGTCCTATCAGGCGACGCAGCAGGAGATGGCGCTGCGGGTTGCCAGGCTGACCCTGCGCCTGACGTGGAACCGGCTGCGCTACGGGCGCTATTTGGACATCCTGATCACGCACGCGCCCCCTGCGGGGATTCACGACGGCCCGGACCCGGCGCATCTGGGCTTTAAGGCCTTGCTCCCCCTGATGCGCCGTTGTCGTCCGCGGTTGTTGCTTCACGGGCACAAGCATATCTACGGCCCGCAGGCGTGGCACACGCGCTATGCCGCTACCGACGTGGTCAACGTCTACCCCTTCCGCCTGATCGAGTGGCGCGCTGACGGCATCGCCTTCGGACGTCTTAGCCAGTTTTGACGTGAGTACGTGGACACGTGTGGAGGCGCGCTCCCTTCCCAAAAGCGCAGCTTCGCGTATAATGGCCCCATTCCTGACGGACGAGGTGCGACATGGCCGATTTTTTGACGCCACAGCATGAGGATTTCTCGAAATGGTATAACGAGATCGTGCAGAAAGCCGATCTGGCCGATTATTCGCCGGTGCGGGGCTGCATGGTCATCAAGCCGTATGGGTACACGCTTTGGGAGCACATCCACGACGAGCTGGATCGCCGCTTCAAGGAAACGGGGCACGTCAACGCCTATTTCCCCTTGTTCATCCCCATGAGCTTTCTGGAAAAAGAAGCCGAGCACGTGGAGGGTTTCGCGCCGGAGCTGGCGGTCGTCACACACGGTGGTGGGGAGGAGCTCGCCGAGCCGTTGGTGGTGCGCCCGACCTCCGAGACCATTATCGGCTACATGTATTCCAAGTGGGTGCAGTCGTACCGCGATTTGCCATTGCTGATCAATCAGTGGGCCAATGTGGTGCGTTGGGAACTGCGGACGCGCCTGTTCCTGCGCACGGCGGAATTTCTGTGGCAGGAGGGGCACACAGCGCACGCCACGCGGGAGGAGGCCGTCGAGGAAACGCTGCGGATGCTCGGCGTGTATGCCGATTTCGCTATCAACGAGGCGGCGATTCCCGTGCTCCCCGGCCGCAAGAGCGAGAGCGAGAAATTTGCCGGCGCGGTGACCAGTTACACCATCGAGGCGATGATGAGGGACGGCAAGGCGCTGCAATCCGGCACCAGCCATTTCCTGGGGCAGAACTTCGCCAGGGCCTTTGATATCAAATTCCTCGACGAGAACAACGTCCAGCAATTTGCCTGGACGACTTCGTGGGGGCTGAGCACGCGCATGGTCGGGGCCATCGTGATGGCGCACGGCGATGATCAGGGGTTGGTGTTGCCGCCGCGATTGGCGCCCATCCAGGTGGTCATCGTCCCCATCTGGCGGAAGGAAGAAGAGCGGGTGGCGGTGCTGGAGGCAGCGCGCGCGCTGCGTCAGCGGTTACAGCGCGTCTGCCGCGTGCATCTGGATGATCGCGACACGGCCTCTGCCGGCTGGAAGTTCAACGATTGGGAGATGCGTGGCGTTCCCCTGCGGTTGGAGCTCGGGCCGCGCGACATCACCCACGGCACGGTGATGGCCGCTCGCCGCGATCAACCCGGCCGCGAGGGCAAGACCTTGCTCTCGTCGGCGGAGATCGAGATGACGGTGCCCGGCTTGCTGACGACCATTCAGCAGGCGATTTACCAGAAGGCGCTCGCCTTCCGCGACAGCCACATTTACGACGTGCGCACGTATGCGGAGCTTCAAGAGGCGGTAGAGACGGGTTTTGCCCGCGCCTGGTGGGCCGGCGACCGCGAGGACGAGGCGCGCATCAAGGAAGAGACCCGGGCCACCATCCGCTGCATCCCGTTGGAGCAGCCGGGTGGCACCGGGACGTGCGTTTACACGGGCCGGGAGGCTCACGAGGTGGCGCTCTTTGGTCGGGCGTACTGAGGCAGTTCTGAGGGGGAACTTTCGGGGCGGCCGGGCGCCGTAACATCAAGACGCCATAGCCCAGAACAACAAGCAGGTGCAGTTGGGCGAGCTGCGCGCTCAGGGTGACGCGACGCCTTCAGTGTTGCTCTGGGCGCGGCAAGGCGCTCTTCGCCTCAGGAGCGATCACTTCGGAACTGCATTTGATACAGGTTGGCATACAACCCCTCTGCTGCCAGCAGCGAGGCGTGGGTACCGCGCTCTACGATCTTTCCCCGATCCATCACCAAAATGAGATCGGCTGCCAGGATGGTGCTCAGGCGATGCGCGATGACAATGCTGGTGCGTTGGGCCAGCACTTTGTCGAGCGCGTCCCGAATCAGCGCCTCGGATTCGCTGTCCAGGCTGCTGGTGGCCTCATCCAATACCAGGATGCGTGGATTCTTGAGGATCACCCGCGCCAGCGCAATACGCTGCTTCTCACCGCCGCTCAAGCGATACCCGCGCTCGCCAACAATGGTATCATAGCCTTCCGGCAGCGCCTGGATAAATTCGTGGATATTGGCGATGCGGCAAGCCGCTTCCAGTTCCTCCTGCGAAGCCTCCAGCCGGGCATATTGCAGATTGGTGCGGATGGTATCGTGAAACAGATAAGTCTCCTGAGTCACCATGCCGATGTGCGCCCGGAGAGAGTCGAGCGTCACATCGCGCAGATCGCGCCCGTCAATCCGAATGCTCCCGGCGCTGGGGTCGTAGAGGCGCGGGATGAGGTAGGTGAGCGTGGTCTTACCCGCACCGCTTGGCCCCACCAGCGCCACCAGCTGTCCCGGCGCCGCGCGGAAGCTGACCCGATCCAGGGCCATGCTGCGCGCCTGACTACGCGGGGCGCGCGTCTCATCCTCTGTAGCAGGCGGCATCCCGGAAAAGACGGCTGTCACATTGTCTATGTGGCCATAGCGGTGTACATCACTGAGCAAGACTTCATCGCCAGCGGCATATTTGAAAGAGACTTCCTCAAATACAATTTCGCCCTCGATATCCTGAAGCGCGAGCGCCCCCGGTTTTTCTGGAATATCCACCGGCAAATCAATGACCTCGAAGACCCGCTCGAAACTGACCATCGAAGTGGCAAACTCCACCGGCGCGTTGGAAAGCCCCTGCAAGGCGCGATACAGATTGCCCAGATAACTCCCGAAGGCCACGATGGTGCCGATGCTAAAGGCTCCCTGGATCACAAAGTAGCCTCCCAGCCCGTAGACCAGGGCCGCGCCCACGGCGCTGATCAGGCCGATGATGGCCCCGAAAATTGACCCAATGAAGACGCGCTGCACGCCCAGATCGCGCACCTGCGCCGCGCGTTGTCCAAAACGTTCCACCTCCAGCTGTCGCCGGCCAAACAACTTCACCAACAGCGCGCCGCCAATGTTGAGGGTCTCGTTCATCAAGGCATTCATCTGCGCATTGGCTTCCATCCGTTTGCGGGTGATATCCCGCAGGCGCGTGCTCAACAGGCGCGCTGCCAGGATGAACAATGGCAAAATTGCGACGCTGATCAAAGTCAACCGCCATTCGAGGGACACCATCACGGCCAAGGTCGCCACAGCCTGGACGAGTTGGGTCACGATGCCCACAAGCGTGCTACTGATGGCATTCTGCGCCCCCACCACGTCGTTGTTCAGGCGACTCATCAGCTCGCCAACTTTGGTGTTGGTGAAAAATCGTAATGACATGCGCTGCAAATTAGCGTACAACGCTAGGCGCAAATCGTAGATCACGCCCTCGCCTACCTGCGTGTTCAGGCGCCGCTGGACCACGTCGAGCGCACCATTTATGATGGGCAGCAGTAACAAAGCCATTGCCAGCAAGAACAACCGCTTGACATCGCCGTTGGGAATAGTGTTGTCAATCAAGTCGCGCAGGATCAGGGGGGAAAGCAACGCCAGCCCCGTATGCGCCAGGATCAGCAAGAGCATCCCCCCCATCAGCCAGTAATAGGGTTGGGCATACTGCAAGACCCGTTTAAGCAGAGGCCAAGTTATTTCGGGTTTTTCATCGGGCGCATGGATGATCCCCCTCATACCATGATATCCCATTCCATCACCTCAGCTATGGCACTCAGGAGGAGCGCGGTCAACAAGCCACAACGCTCCCAGGGAGTCCTGTATTTTGAGAACCACGCCTTTGCAGGTTTTGAGAAATCTGATTCTTTCTTCAAAACCTTGCGCGTGAATGCGAGGTACAGAGAGAAAGGTAATACAATGAAGCTGTGAATCACTACTCCACCCAGCAAAACACCCGTGACTGAATTGAGGACGCCGATGTTCTCCATGGGAATGGGCCAGAAAAAGCCGATAGACATTAGACGAGAAGGTTGATTCAGCGCTATGTACAGAATCAGCAGAATGATCAGCATTGACTGGGTCAGTTGCAAGATGAACTGAACAGGCACGGAATACGGTGAACCGCGGTTCAAATGCTTCAGACTCACAACATTTGCCAGGCCCCAGGGCACGATGCTTGCACTGGCGACCGCCAGCATTTCTATGATGAGCGTGTCCATAAGGTAATCATTGCCCTCACGAAGGTGTCTGATTGAGCAGGCCGCCGAACGGCTCACGGTTCAGCCACACGCGGAGCGGGTCGGCTCCATGCGCATGTCGGGCCGCCTCATTCTTCTGTGAAATAGTCCGAATCAATGCGTTTCAGCTCATACAAGGACATCGAAGTCACTCCAACGTTGTGGTCAATCATCAACTGCGCTAACCTGTTGCCATCAATCAGGACTATCTTGCTGTCTATCCGAGCAGCGTAATCCAGGGCATCCTGAGAGAAAGTCGAAGTCGTGATGAAAATGCCCTTTCTGGCGCGTTGCCCCTGCAATGCGCCTGCAAACCTCTGGATCTCCGGCCTGCCTACCGGGCCGTCCCATCGCTTGGCCTGAACGTAGACGATGTCAAGCCCCAAACGGTCTTCCTTGATGATGCCATCTATGCCACCATCTCGCGTTCCACCCATGGCCTCGCCAGCATCTTTGCGTGTCCCACCGTACCCCATCCTGACCAGCAAATCAATCACCAACCGCTCCAGAAACGTCGGGGAATGCTCTTTGATCATTTGCAAAAGTTCAGCTGCCAATCCCTGGCGCATTTTCTGATAGGCTGTTTCGATCACCTCTTCGGGCGTCTGTGCCTCGTGGCTTCCCTGGTTCCCTGTCTCGTCAGTCCTTACCCTGGTTGCTGTCTGGAACTCGACGAATTCAGGGAACTGTTTAAGAAAGATGTTATCTATCTTGGGGGGATTTCTGCGAAGGATCTCTTGACCGCGCTCTGTGATCCGATAGTATCCACGTCGCGTGGTCTCCAGCATCCTGGCCTTTTTCAGATACGTACGCGCCCATCCCACCCGGTTGTCAAAGATTGCCTGTTGCCCGCTGGGCAATAGTTCGCTCCGTTCCCTGTCTGTGAGGTTGAACTCATCAGCCAGTACCTCGGCTGTTTCTCGAAGTGAGTGCTCTTGTCCGTCACCGGCGAACTTGAGCAAGGGCAACATGATGGATTGATAATCTGGAATGGGCATGTTTATCTCCTTTTTCTTGACTGTGTTCTTGCTAGATAAATTGCCGAGCTATCAGGCCGCCCAATTGTGGACATGCTTGCATAAATTCCTTCCCAATGACTGCGATTGCGAAATCGCATCTTCCCCAAACGCAACATGGATTTTACGGCCACGACGCCGGTCAAGCGTCCCGGTCAGTTCTGGGGCTTGGAGCAGCCGGTCAATTTGCCGGGCGCCTACCAGCTCCTTGTTGGCCGTGGTAGGCACACGCTCCGTCAGCAGCTACACCATCCAACTGACACTGCAGCCAGCTTCAGGTTCCAGTCCCAAGACTACCGTCGAGTACTGATGCCCGATAGTGACCGGCAGTTCCCCCTTCACGACTTCCGGCTGATAGGCCATGCCGCGGTCTTTGAGGGTGACGACGTAAGGCCGCGGACAGACGGTGACATCGGCTATCAACAGCCAGAAAGGCCGCTGGGTAGGGCGCGGCAGATAAGGCGCCAGGCGCAGGGGCAGCCACAAGGGCGACAAACGCAGTTCATCCAAGGCTTTGAAAATCGTGGAGTAACTGCGCCGATAACAAGGGGCCAGACTGTACTCTACTACCGAGCGGGTCTCTGGCTGACTGCACAACGCATCGAGCAACTCGAGCAGAGTGTCCGCGCGTTTGTTGAAGTTCTGGTACAAGGCGTACCGGAATTGCTGCAAATTGGCCGCCTCTAGGGTTATGTCCATATTCTTATTTGTGGCCCAGTTTTATCTTTTGTCAACCCGGAAACCGTCCCGGGGTATAATTGTCAAAACTTCAATTGACAAGCTTCCGCCAATTTATGCAGCGAGGCACAGACTGCGGTCGCCGTGACATAGGTATCGTTGGTGAGCATGACCAATTCGTGCGTGATGGCATTTAACGCGCCCGGGACATTGAAGCGCTGGCGGCCGGCAGGGGCCTGAAGGAACCCCCGGGCGAAACACCACAGAAATCCCAGGAACGGCGCGAGCACAAAATGGGCAGCATCCACAAAAAAGACGGCGCGTTGCCCGGCCTGGGCTTCGGCCAGGCGCGGTTCTAATTCGGTCTCCAGATAGGTGGCCTGCACTTCGGGGTCGGCTTTGGCCGGGAGCATCCCCACTTTGCGCCACCGCAGCCCCAGCGTCTGAAGATAATGCCGCACTTGCGTCTCACTCCGGTGAATGCCGGTGAGGGTCTCGATTTCGCTCTGCGCTTCTTTGATGGTGGCCGGGAGTTCCGCCCGGGAATGCGCCTCCAAACTGACCGTATGCGCGGCCAAGTCGCTGGTAGGGTGGTACAGACGCAATTCCTTCAACCGAGCAACGCCGCCCGCTTGATACAGGCGAAAATACTCGCGCATGGTATTGGAACTAATCCCCGCCAACTGGGCAATTTGCGCATGCGGCAATCCTTGGCTTTTCAGCCACAGCGTTTCCATACGCCGCTGGACTATCGGGTGCGGGTAGTGATAGCGTTCGTACTGGAGCTGGGCCTAAATTTCTGGGGTGAACTCTAATTGTATGGTCATGTGGTAAGTATAGCATAAATTGACAATCTGACATGAAACGCAGTTTGTGCTCGCGTGCTTGGTATAGGTATTCTGTTGGGCCAGCGCGACAGGGTACACGAGACGAGTGAGTTCTTTTTTTGAACTCTTCTGGCGGCGGGCACGCTGGTTGATGTATCCGCCGCTCACGCTGAATGTTTCATTTGATGATTTGTTGAAGGAAGCAGGGCCGATTCCTGCAGGGAGCAAAGGATTGCTGGTCCTGCCATATCTTTCGGGGAAACGCACGTCGCGCCCTGACCCGCTGGCGTGTTCATCAGCCTGACTCTGCCCCCATCGCGCCCCCATGACACGCGCCGTGCTGAAGGGTGTGGTGTTTGGGTCGAAGGATTTCTTCACGCTGATTCAAAATGCTGGCCTGGGACCGATTACGCAAGCCCGCGCATCGGGCGGCGGCATGAAGGGCGGACTCTGGCAACAAGCTCTCGCGTCCGTTTGGGAGGCGGGACTGCTGACGGTCAACACTGCCGAAGGCGCGGCGCTGCTGGTGGCGGTGCGGGCGTGAGTGGAGCATCAATTGTGAGATGCGTGTCCCCATCCATGAATCAAGTGGATGGGGATTTTTTATTGACCCCACACCTGCCGCGTCAGATGCAGGATTTCTTCGTGTTGTTCGGGGGTGATTTCAATGCGCGGCGAATTTAACGGGGATGTATTTCGATTTTCCACAATGAGCAATTTCGCATCCGCGCTGAGGACATGGGTGTGCCAGGCGCGGCGGCGCACGTTGTAAAGTTTGAACGGCTCCAGATCAAGTGCAAAGACCTGTGTGACGGCGTCTTCGCCTTCCCCAAGAAAAAGGATGCAGCGCCCGCTCAACAGGACGAATACTTCGTCGGTTTCATTGTGGCGCTGAAATTCAGAAAGACATTCGGGGGACAGAGCCGGCTCAAAGTTCAGGAGCGCGACGCGCCACTGATCTGAATCCACCAAAGGGTGAAAGCCCGGATTTTGAATTTCATGAATTTCGAGCAGGGAGGAGGGAACGGATTTTATTATATTCATGGTTGGCTCTTGACAAAGCAGAAAATTAGTGATAAACTCATGACAACGTTGTCGGTAAACGTTGTCACTGAGTCTATCTTCCCTATTGTAATCACTATCTGAGAATGTGCCAATGGCGACCATAAAAGATGTAGCCAGGGTTTCGGGCGTTTCCATCAAGACAGTTTCGAGGGTGGTCAACGATCAAGCCGATGTTTCTTCCGAGACGCGCCAAAAAGTCCAGCAGGCCATTTTGGAATTGGGCTATCAGCCCAATACAACGGCGCGCAGCCTCGTCAACGGACGAACCAATACAGTGGGCGTCATCATTCCTCATTCCGCAGATTACATTTTTACGCATCCCTTCTTCACTGAAGTCTTGCGGGGCATTGCCGAAGTGTTGAGCGAAAACAATTTCAACCTGCTTCTGCATCTTGCCCACGATCAAGCCCCGTATGTGAGGCTGTACTCCCAGCGAAAAGTGGACGGATTGATTTTGATGAGCATTCCGCTCGGCGACCCCAACCTGGAGGGATTGGAGCAGAGCGAGGCGCCTTACGTTTGCACCTGCCGCATTTCCGAGGATGACGCATCCGCCAATTGGGTGGACGCGGATTTTGCGGGCGGCGTCGAGCAGGCCATGGAACATCTCATCTCGCTTGGACACCGCCGCATCGCGCTCCTGACGGGTCCCATGAGTCTGGTTTCCGTGCGTCTGCGCGTGCGGGGATATCAAAACGCCCTGCAGAGCCATCACCTTCCCGCCACCGCTGGGTATGTTCTGGAAGGCAATTTTACCTCGGAATCAGGACACGCGCTGGCGGTTCAGGCCATGCAGCATTCATCCCCTCCCAGCGCCCTGATCTGCGGCGACGATATGATGGCGTTTGGCGCGATGCAGGCATTGAAGGAATTGGGATATCGCGTGCCGGAAGATGTCTCTGTCATCGGCTTCGACGACGTCAGCCTGGCGCGCTTTTCCAGTCCGCCGCTCACCACGATTCGGCAGGACACCTACCAGAAAGGGCGGATTGCTGCTAAGACTCTGCTGGACTTAATTCGAGGAAAGAGCAACCCTGTCCCAACTCAGATCATGTTGGAGACATCACTCATTTCCAGGAGTTCCACTGCGCCCGTAAAAAGCAGCGAACCGCACGTCCCGTAAAAGTAGCGAACTGTACGTTCAAGAAAGGAGGCCTTCCAAACATTTTCTAGAAACTTTCGCGTTGACTGTTCAAGAAAAATTTTTCTGCCCATTTTCTACCCATAAGGAGGGAATCTATGAACCTGCATTTTGTGAAAAAGGCGCAGCGCGGTCTTTTCCCGATCCTCAGCCTGCTGATTGTCCTCTCGTTCCTGCTTGCCGCCTGCGGTCCAGGCGCAACGACAGAGACCCCGGCGCCCACTGCTGCTCCCACCGAGGCCGCCGCTCCCACTGTTCCAACCGAGGCGACTGCTCCCCCCGCAACAGAGGAGCCCAAGCCTTTGCCTCCCATTACCATTCTCATTAACGAATCGCCCTGGCTCGCCGGTTTCGAGGCGCTGGCCAACAAGTACGTTGAAGAGACCGGCAACCAGGTCACATTGAACCGCACCCCGTTCAACGGCATGTTGGAGAAATCACGCAACGCCGTGCAGGCCTCCGAAAGCGAATTTGACATCCTGACGCTGAATGAACAGTGGTACATGCAGTTCTACGCCGACGGGTTGGTAACGCCCATCAAGGAGATTGACCCGAACTTCGTGCTTGACCCACAGGTGATCGAGTATGAATGGGCGACCCGTTGGGATCCGGAATTGGGTTACTCATCTGAAAATGGCGAACTGTACGGCCTGCCCATCAACGGCAACATCATGCTCTTCTTCTATCGCAAAGATCTGTTCGAGGCGCAGGGACTGGCCGCCCCGCAGACCTGGGCGGATGTGGAAGCCGCCGCGCAGAAATTGAAGAGCGCGGATATGTCCGGCTATGTCGTGCGCGCCAACCCGCCCAACTGGGAATTCCAGGCTTTCCTTGCCAGCTATGGCGGCAACGTCATCAAACTCGACGAACAAACCGGCGAATGGGAAGTGACCTTCAACAGCCCGGAAGCCTTGGAAGCCCTGAACACCTGGCTCAAACTGGGACGCGAGTACGGCCCCGCCAACTACGCGGATAACGGGCAGGCGGAAATGATCGCCCTCATGGCGAGCGGAAAGGTGGCCCAAATGGTGTTGGTCGGCGCCGCCGCCCCCGATTTTGACAACCCCGAAAAATCCACTGTAATCGGAAAGGTGGCGGCGGTGCCGGTGCCGGGTTCGGCGGCGGGCATGAACGCCACCATGTCCGGCATTTGGGTGATGGGCATCCCCCACAACCTGCCGGATGAGCGCAAACAAGCCGCGCTCGCCTTCCTGAATTGGGCATTAAGCAAGGACGCGCAACTGTTCTATGCCCAATCTGGCGCCATCCCGGTGCGTCAGGACGTCTACGAAGAAATGGCGAACGACCCCAAGATGGGCTGGTGGATGAAAGCCATGGCCGACAGCACGCCCTTCATTCATGCTCAGCCGCGTCTGGCGGAAACACCTCAGATCATCGAAGTGCTGGATCGCCGCCTGAAGCAGGCCTTGATTTCCGAGATCACGCCCGAACAGGCCCTCTCGGAAGGCGCCAAAGAGATTTACAAGATCTTGAGCGACGCCGGTTACAAAGTCAAACCGCTGGCTGAATAGACGCTTTGAGGGGAGGTGCATGGCTCATGTGCCTCCCCCGTCTCTACTCATTCAATTATGAATACTCCATTGAATTCTTCATCTGTTTCCAAGCCGCCGGGACTGATCAGCCGGCTGGGCAATTTTATTGATCGTACCTTCCAATATTGGACGATTGCGCCGCTCGTCATCACCCTGTTGCTGTTGATGGCGTACCCCAGCCTTCAATTGCTCCGCATGAGCGTTTCGGAAGTGGACATTGTCAAGGGGCAGGCCGTGTGGGAATTTGTCGGCTTGAAACACCTCGAAACGGCGCGACAGGACCCGGTCGTGCCGGTGGCGTTGCGGAATACCCTCGTCTTCGTCATCGCGGTCGTCATCATCGAGACGCTGCTTGCCCTCACCATTTCCATTCTGGTCAGCCGCAGCCGGCATCTGGTGGGGCTGTATCGCACGGTGTTGTTGATCCCGCTGCTGGTCCCGCCCATCGCCATCGGCACCATGTGGCGGTTGATGTACGATTACAACTATGGCTTCATCAATCAGACGCTGGCGGTGTTCGGCATTGCCGGCCCCACCTGGACGGCGGACCCCAAACTGGCCATGCCCTCCATTATCCTGGTGGACTTGTGGCACTGGACCAGTTTCATGTTCCTGATTATTTTGGCCGGCCTGGAATCTTTACCACAGGAAGTAAATGAAGCCGCCCGCGTGGATGGCGCATCTGAATCGCAAATCTTGCGCTACATCACCCTGCCACTTCTGCGCCCCACGCTTCTCACCGCGGTGATGCTCCGCACCATTTTTGCCTTCAAAGTCTTCGATGAAATCTTCCTTCTGACCGGCGGAGGGCCTGGCACGGCCACGGAGGTCATCAGTTTGTATATTTACAATGTGTTCTCCAGACAGTTCCGTTTAGGGTATGCTTCTTTTCTTGCTCTAGGATTGGCTTTCATCATTTCCATCTTCGTCATCTTTTACCGTCGGGTTGGGCAACGTGCCCAGGAATAGCGGGAGAATCGCCATGAGGAAATTTTTCGTTGAGCCTATTTTTCGGCACGGCTTTCTAATGCTCGTGGTGGTTTTTACGCTGGTTCCCATCTTTTTCACCCTGATGACCTCGCTTAAATTCTTCCGCGACATTATTTCCGGCAGCCTGGCGTTCACGCCCACGCTGGTCAACTACCAGCGACTCTTTGACCCTAACCAAAGCAACTTTTTACGGCTCACGTTGAACAGTCTGGTCGTTGCCGCCGGCACAACGGTCATTGTCCTTGTGATTGCCAGCCTGGCAGCGTACAGTCTCAGCCGTTTTCGCTGGCGTCCCCTGTGGAGCGGTTTGCTGCTGGGGGCGATTTTATTCATCCACATGCTTCCGCCCGTCACCTTTTTGGGACCGTTTTACCTGATTGCCCGCGCGCTCAACATCTACGACACGGTGCTGGCAGTCATCATGGGGCATATCATCTTGAACTTGCCCACCGCCACCTGGATTCTGCTGGATTTCTTCGCCGACATTCCAAAGGAACTGGAGGAAGCCGCCATGGTGGATGGGGCAAACCGCTTCCAGGCCCTGACCCAGGTCCTGCTCCCGATCATTCAACCGGGTATCGCCGCGGCAGGCGCACTGGCGTTCATCTTCTCATGGCGCGACTTCCTCTTTGCCCTCTCGCTGACCAGCACGCCGCGCGGTATGACCATCCCGGTGGGCATCTCCAGTTTTGTGCAGGAATACAGCATCCGCTACGGCGAAATGGCGGCGGGCGCGTTCTTCGCTATGATTCCCGCCTTGCTGATGGTCGCCTTCGCCCAACGCTACATTATCAAGGGATTAACGCTTGGTGCACTGAAAGGATAGCTTTTTCATGGCAGATTCCGCCCCTGAAATTCGAGGGTGTGCGCCAGCGATGAGTTCGCCTGGGGGCGCGATGGAGGTGAAGCCAGACTCGGAACAATTTAAAATTAAAAAATGCGTTTCCCGCCGCCGCATCCTGGTGCTGATTGTGACTAAAAGATCCGCAGGCGGCCTCGGAAAAAAATCGTCAGAGAGATGAAGCGCAGCGGCACACTTCTTTCCGGGCAGGGTATCTATTCGCGCCAGGATCGCCCAGTGCTGATGGTAGCGCTGACTGTCACGGAAGTGGCGCATCTGAAAGCCATTGTCCGCGCACAAGACCCGCAAGCCTTCGTGGTGGTGATTCCCGCACAGGAAGTATTGGGCGGAAGCTTTCAACCTTTGAAAGAGGAGAAGTAAATGAATCAATTTCTTACCATGCCCGGCGCGGAGCCGTTTTTGTTTCCCGGCAAGGGCGCTGGCGTTTTGTTAATTCATGGATTCACCGGCTCGCCCGCCGCCATGCGCGGATTGGGAAAGTATTTGAACGAAACACAGGGCTACACCGCGCTAGGAATCCGCCTGCCCGGACACGGCACGCAGGTGGACGATTTGCGCCGTCCCGCCTGGCGTGATTGGCTCGCCGCCGTGGAAGACGGCTTGAATCTTTTGCAAGGCATGAGCGACCGCATTTATGTGGCGGGACTCTCCATGGGCGGAGTCCTGACCCTGATCACGGCCAGCCGTTATCCGGTCCGGGGAGCAGCGGCGCTGTCCACTCCTTATGGTCTGACGAATGATTGGCGCGTCCCCTTGATGCGCCCGCTCAGTTTATTTGTCCCTAAATTCAAAAAGCCGGGCGCGGTGGGCATCGCTGCCGAAACTTCCTATCGGTATTTTGTGCCTCATGCCATCGCCGAAGCGGCCGGGCTGGCGAAACTGATGCAGGAAGGACTGCCGAAGATCAATGTGCCTGTCCTGCTCATTCAATCGCGCGGCGACAAGGTCATCGAACCCAACGCTTTGGATTTGTTGAATGAACATCTGACCACGCCCCACAAGGAGACGCTCTGGCTCGAAAAAAGCGGGCACGTCATCACGCTGGATGTGGAGCATGACATCGTGTATCAGCGCGTCGCGCAGTTTTTTTCGCAGTTGGAAAAATAACCTATCACACCCAAAGGAGGTCCCATGACTGCCGTTTCCGAAACACTTCCTGCCGCCGAAGCCGCGCCCATCAAAGGACGCTGGCGCAATGTGGCAACTCTGGCTTTCGCTGGCATTGTGGATGCGGGCGAAGACCAGGCGATGGCTTCCATGTTCCCCGCCATCCGCACTTCATTGAACATGACCACCGCCAACCTCGGAACCATCACCAGCCTGGGCAAGGTGATGGAGATCATTTTCGGCCCCATCTGGGGCATGCTTGCTGACCGCTTCAGCCGCAAGCGCATTCTCATCATCGGCACCGGGCTGTGGGGCTTGTGGACGCTGCTGATTGGTTTCTCCGTCAGTTACGAGATGTTGCTTTCCCTGCGCGTGATCGCCGCCATTGGGCTGGTGGCGCTCGGCTCGCCGATGAACTCCATGCTCACCGACTTGTTCCCGCAAAAGGAGCGCGGCAAGGTCTTCGGCATTATGCGCATGATTTCCTCGCTGGCGGTCATCGTCAGCATCCTGTTCTTTGGGCGGCTGGCGGAAATTCCCGAGACGGGCTGGCGCATCGGCTTCATCACCTTCGGCGCGTTGAGCATGTTGAGCGGTCTGTTCTTTGCCCTTTTCCTGAAAGAACCGCCGCGCGGCGGCGCGGAAGCCGCCATTTACGATGTGGCGCAGCAGTCCGAAAAAAAGTATACATTTTCATGGCAAAGCGTGGCGGCGATTTTCCGCGTGCCGACCAACCTGCTGCTGGTCTTTGAGAAAATCTTTGGCGTACCCGTCCAACTGACCATCCTGACCTTTGCTGTCACCTGGCTGGTGGATGAGCGAGGCTTCCGCCCCGGTCAAGCCACCACCGTGCTGACGGGCATCGTCATCGGCTCGGCATTCAGCACGCTGATCGGCGGTCTGCTCGGCGACTGGGCGGAGCGCAAAAATCCGCGCTACGGACGGCTGTTCATCGTGCAGGGTTCGCGCGCCATGATGGCGCTGCTGGGCTATTTCTTCTTCCAGCAGGTGACAGGCAATATGATGACCTTCTTTGCCTTCGCCCTGCTGTTTGGCTTGTTCATGGACATGGCCTTCCCCGCCGCCATCGCCCCGATGATTGCCGCCGTCAACCTGCCCGAACAGCGCAGCACTGCCTATGCCGTCAACCGCCTGGCCAACGGCTTGATCCAGGCCGCCGTCGCCGCGCTGGTCGGCATCGCTGGAGGCCAAATTACGCTCACCAATCTGTTCCTCTGGTCTGTAACCGTTTCGCTCGTCTTCAGCGTTCTCTCGTGGTTTGCTTTCTACCCCTACTATTACCGCGACCGCATGAAGTTGGACGACACGTTGGCGAAACGCCGCGCCGAACTGGTATATGGAGAGGCAGAGGTAAAAAAGCGACCCCAATGAACACGCGAACAGGCAGCCCCGCTGTCGCTTTTCAAACGTCAAAGCCCGAACGTGCGGCTTACGGCGTCTATTTCTTTGGACAGAGCATCATCTATATGTTGCTCTTGAACTTCCACCAAATCTTCCTCACCGACCAGGGCATCACCGCCGCTGCCGTGGCGACCATCTTCCTGGTTGCGAAGATTTGGGACGCCGTCAATGACCCCATTTTTGGGGTCATCATTGACCGCTCCAAACCCAAGCGCGGAAAATTCCTGCCCTGGATCCGCTGGTCCATCATCCCCATTGCCATCACCACCATCCTGATTTTTGCCATGCCCGCTTCCATCTCGCTGGAGATGAAAATTGTCTGGGCGATGGTCGCCTATCTGTTGTGGGATTTGACTTACACCCTCACCGACGCGCCCATCTTCGCCTTGACCACCGCCATGACCGAAAACATTCAGGAGCGAACCGTCATCATTTCCCTCGGGCGCGTGGGTGGAATGATTGGCACTATCACCATTGCGCTTGGCGTCCCCCTGCTTTATCCAAAAATCGGCTGGCTTGCCACCGCCCTTGCGATTTCCGTGATTGGCATCATCGCCAAATACCCGGTTACCAATCTGGCGCAGGAGCGCGTCCTAAGCAGGAAGGAAAACGCCCCCTCGCTGGGCGACATCTGGAAATACCTCAAAGGCAATAAATACCTGCTGATTTTTTACGCCTCAATGGTGGTCTATTCGCTGACCAACACTGTGATGACGCTCACCCCCTTTTTTGCGGTAAACAACCTCGGCAGCCCGCAGGCGGCAACCACCCTGCTGGGAGTCACCATCCTGCCCATGTTGTTACTCGCCGCATTCACGCCCGCGCTGACCAAACGCTTCGGCAAATTCAACCTGTATGTGTTCTCCATCGTCTGGTTTATCGTTTTCAGCGTGGTCCTCTACTTTGTTGGATACAAAAATTACCCGCTTTTCATGCTCATCCTGGTTCTTCGCAACCTCGGCGCGGCACTGACGGGCATCCTCACGTTTATGTTTACGCCCGATTGCGTTGAATATGGCACATTCAGGACGGGCGAGCGCGCCGAAGGCATCACCTTCTCCCTGCAAACCTTCGCCACCAAGTTGATGAACGGTCTCTCAGCCGCTATTGCCATGGCGGGGCTGGCGTACTTTGGGTTTGTGGAAGGCGCGGGCACGATTCAAACGCCTGAAACTCTCAACGGCATCTGGATGATGTATTCCATCTTTCCCGTCATCGGCGCCGTGCTTGCGCTGGCGCTGTTACGCATGTTCAAATTGCGCGACGACAACGTTCAGGTGATGGCGCAAGCCAACAACGGCGAAATCACGCGGGAAGAAGCCTTCAAACTTCTGCCCGAAGAGTTTCATTTCAAATAGATTTAATTGTCGCAGCGCGATAAACGGTTGAGAATTGCGCATTCTGCCGACTAAAAAAGCGCAATTCTCAACCGAGTGCGGTATAATGCTTCAAACCAGACTTGGGGCTGGTCTCTGCCCCAAAGAAGAGTGAATCCATGCCCAACTCTCCCAACATTGTCATCATCATCGCCGACGACCTGCGCGCGGACGCCCTGGAGAATCCGCTCGTCCGCGCGCCGCATCTTTCCGCGCTGGCGGCCGATGGCGTGACCTTTGCCCAAAACTACGCCGCCAACCCCGTCTGCGCGCCGTCGCGCATGGCAAACTTCACAGGCTTATACCCGCAGGTCAACGGGCATCGCTCGCTGTACCAGTTGCTGCGTCCGCACGAAGAGAACCTCTTCAAACTGCTGAAAGAGAACGGCTACCAAACCGTGATGGCGGGCAAAAACGATTTGATGACCGCGCCCAGTCTGCGCGCCAGTTTCAGCCGCCGCCTGGCGGGACCGCAAAACGCCCTGCTGGGAATCCTGCGCCAGCGTCTGCGCCGCCTGCCTTTCGGGCGTAAAGTGAAATTACTGCGGCTGGTCTTCCGCCTGTTTGTGGTGGAACGCAAATCGTTCAGCGCGCTGTTCGGCGATGAACGATTGAAGGAATTTGCCGACATTCTGCCCATGGCGCATACGCCCTACCCGCGCGGACACCGCTTGCATCATTCCTTTTACTTTGGCAAAGCCGAAGCCGATTCTCCCGCCGCGCAGACCGAAACGCTGATCTTTGATTCTGCCGTGAAGTGGCTGAAAGACGCGCCCTCTCAGCCGTTTTGTCTCTACATCGCCGCCAGCCTGCCGCACACGCCGTATCATGTCGAGGAGCCGTATTTCTCGATGTACGACCGCGCCGCCGTCCCCGACCCCATCCCCGCCCAACTGGACGACAAGCCGCACTTCATGCGCGAACTGTTCTCCCGCTACGAAATGGCGGGCGTCACCCCCGAAGACTGGCGCGAAATCCGCGCCGTGTATTACGGCATGGTCTCCAAACTGGATGAGCAGGTGGGGCGCGTGATGGAAACGCTCAAAGCGCGCGGACTGTACGATGACGCGCTCATCCTATTTCTCAGCGACCACGGCGATTATGTTGGCGATTACGGCTTGCCCGAAAAATGGCCCACGGGCTTTCAGGATGTTTTGGTGCGCGCGCCGCTCATCGTCAAGTATCCCAAAAATATGTACGCGGGCCGCCGCGTGGACGGCTTCACCCAATCGCTCGACCTGTTTCCCACCGTGTTGGAGCAGGCGGGGATTCAAACGCCGTACACCCACTTCGGGCAGTCGCTGACTGCTTTGATGGAAGGCACGGCGCAACGCGACGCTGTCTACGCGGCGGGCGGATACGACCCGCGCGAGCCGCAAGCCTTTGAAGCAGGCGTCACCTCCGCCGACGACCCGCTGATGGGACACTACTTCGAGAAACTCAAACTCCAGCAGGACGACCCCACGACAGTGGCGCGCGCCGCCATGGTGCGCACGCGCGAGTGGAAACTGGTCATCCGCAGCGCGGGCAGGGAAGAACTGTACGATCTGACAAACGATCCGCAGGAACTGGTCAACCGCGCCGACGACCCTGCCTTCAGCCAGATTCGTGACAATTTACGGGAACGTCTGTTATATTGGTATCTTCGCACAAGCGATAATCCACACTGGGAGCATGAAAGGAGCATTTGAAAAGAATCCATGACCGCCGTTCCCCTGCCCCCCGCCTTTCATGTGATGACCAAGCCGCGCGGCGCGATTTGCAATCTTGACTGCGACTATTGTTTTTATCTCCGCAAGGAATCCCTCTACCCTGGCGCGTCCTTCCGCATGTCGGATGAGACGCTGGAAACGTACACCCGCCAGTACATTCAGAGTCAGCGCGCGCCCGAAGTCAACTTCGCCTGGCAGGGCGGCGAACCGACCCTGATGGGCCTGGACTTTTTCCGCAAGGCGGTGACGTACCAGAAGAAGTACGCCCGCCCTGGCATGAGACTCGAAAACGCCCTGCAAACCAACGGCACGCTGCTGGACGATGCGTGGTGTCAGTTCTTCGCCGAGAATCGCTTCCTAATCGGGATCAGCCTCGACGGTCCGCGTGAAGCGCACGATTTGTATCGCCGCGACAAGGGCAGGAGTCCCACCTTCGAGCGCGTCCTGCGTTCCATCGAATTGCTCAAAAGCCATAAGGTGGATTTCAACATCCTGACCTGTGTCAGCGCCGCCAACGTGCATCAGCCGCTGGAAGTGTACCGCTTCCTGCGCGACGAGATTGGCGCGGAGTTCATCCAGTTTATTCCCATCGTCGAGCGCGAGAACGAGACGGGCTTTCAAGAAGGGACGGCGCTCACGCCGCGTTCCATCACGGGCCGACAGTACGGCGATTTTCTCATCGCCATTTTTGACGAATGGGTGCGCCGCGACGTGGGCAAGGTCTTCGTGCAGATGTTTGACACCGCGCTCGGACGCTGGCTGGGCGCGCCTGGCGGTTTGTGCGTTTTTCAGGAGACCTGCGGGCTGGCGCTGGCGCTGGAGCATAACGGCGACCTGTATTCCTGCGACCATTTCGTCGAGCCGCGTTATCGTTTGGGAAATATTTTTGAAACGCCCATGAACGAACTGGTGGGAAGCGAGCAGCAGCGCGCTTTTGGCTTGGACAAAAAATCGTCCCTGCCGCGCTATTGCCGCGAATGTCCCGTTTTGTTTGCCTGCAACGGCGGCTGTCCCAAAGACCGCACCGACTTCACGCCCGACGGAGAAGCGGGGCTGAATCATTTGTGTGCGGGCTTCAAAGCCTTTTTCACGCACATTGACCAGCCCATGCGCGTGATGGCGGGCTTGCTACGTCAACGCCGACCACCGTCGGAGATTATGAAAACATACCTTCGAAAGGAAATCTTATGAACATCATCTTTATCCTGATAGACACCCTGCGGCGCGACCATCTCGGCTGTTACGGCAACGAGTGGATTCAAACCCCCAATTTCGATGCGCTGGCGCAAAAAAGCGTCGTCTTCGACAACGCCTACCTCGGCTCGTACCCGTGTATGCCCGCCCGCCGCGATATGTGGACGGGACGCTTCGAGTTCCCCTGGCGCGGCTGGGGTCCGCTCGAGCCCTCCGACCCCGATATCGCCAAAATCGTCACCCAAAACGGGCATACCAGCATGGTCATCAGCGACCACTATCACATGTGGGAGCGCGGCTCTGGCAATTACTTCTTCAACTTCTCGGGTGTGGAGTTCATTCGCGGGCAGGAAAACGACCTGTGGATCACCGACCCCGACATCCCCGTCGAATACCCCGGCGACCCCGAACGCATGGCGCGTCACGCCCTGCGCCCTGGCTCCTTCGCCCGTTACAAACGCAACACCGCCCACTTCCGCGTGGAAGAAGATTACTTCGCCCCGCAGGTCTTCCGCAAAGCCTCCGACTGGGTGGAACGCAACCGTCACTTAAAAGACTTCTTCCTCCTGCTCGAAGTCTTCGACCCGCACGAACCCTTTGACCCGCCCTTCCCCTACAACGAGATGTATAACCCCGGCTATGAAGGTCAGCGTTTCATCTGGCCCACCTACGGCAAGTCCGACTTGTACAGCGCAGAAGAACTTAAGGAAATCCGCGCCCTGTACGCGGGCGAAGTGACGATGGTGGACCGCTGGCTCGGACACCTGCTCGACAAAGTGGAACATCTCGGCTTGATGGACGACACCATGGTTATCGTCGTCACCGATCACGGGCATCTCTTCGGCGAGCACGGCATGATCGGCAAACCCTGGAGCGACCTCGGCGACTCGAATATGTATCAGGAACTCGCCCACATCCCGCTCCTCATCTATCACCCCAAAGGGATGGCGGGACGCCGCGTGCCGCATCTCGTTCAACCTGTGGATTTATTCGCCACCGTGTTGGATGGATTCAACATCCCGCTTCCTGTCGGGACGCATGGGCGGAGTCTGCTCCCCTACATTCTCCACGCCGAAAGCGATTCGCCCATCCGCGAGACCGCCGTCTATGGTCGCTACGGCGAAGCCATGAACATCACCGACGGCGAATGGACGCTCTACCTGTGGCCCCCCAGCGACAAAAACGAACCGCTCTACTGGTACTCGCCCCTGCCGCCCCAATTCGGCGACGTGCGCGTCAACGACGACTTTGACGGCAAACGTTACTCCGCCCGCGTCACGCGCGGACCGATGTCCAGCGCGCTCTACAACGTTAAGGATGACCCGCAGCAGCAGCGCGACTTATACGCCGAGCGCCCCGAAGTCGTCGAGCGGCTGAAAGCCAGCCTGCGCGAGTTCCTCACCTCCATCAACGCCCCGCGCGAGCAGTTCACCCGTTTGGGGTTATAACGCGAAACAACAACAGGAGAATCCATGACACACACAAGCCCGCAAAAACCCAAAGGACGCTGGGGAAACTTGCTGTCCATTGCCTTTTCGATGGTGGTGGACGGCGCCGAAGGTTCCATCCTGCCCGTCCTGTTCCCGATGATGCGTCAAAGCCTGGGGTTGAGTTTGGGCAGTTTGGGGATTCTCTCCGCCGCCACGCGCGCGGTGGGAGCGATTAGCGGTCCGCTGTGGGCATTTGTGGCGGGACTGTATAACCGCAGGATGGTGCTGATTTTTGTCACGGGCGTGTGGGGTTTATGGACGGCGGCAATCGGCTTCACACAAAACTTCGCCACACTGCTGGCGTTCAGCGTCATCGCCGCCATCGGCACAGCCGCCAGCGCGCCCATCGTCACCGAAATCATGGGCGACCTGTTTTCCGATGAGGAACGCGGGCGGGCTTCGGGCGTGTTGTACGGCATATCCAGCGCCTTTGGGATTATCTTCATCCCCCTGTTCGGACAGTTGGCGACTCTGCCCGAAGGCTGGCGGCTGGGATTTTACATCGCGGGCGGAATGAGCGTGTTGAGCGGCATTCTCGTCTGGCTGGGGTTCAAGGACCCAGGACGCGGCGCAGCGGAACCTGAACTGGCTGGCATCAACGCCGAAAAACGGGAAAGCGTCAATCTCTTCAAGTGGAGCGAAGTAAGGGAACTCTTCCGCATCCCGACCTTTACCTTGATGCTGGTCTCGCGGCTCCTGAGCGGACACCTGCTGATGATTTCCTTCGGCGTGGTCTATATGGTGGATGTCTTCGGCTTCGAGAACTCGCAAGCCACCCTGCTATTCGCGCCCTACGTTCTAAGCACGGTGATCGGCAACTTCAGCGGCGGCTGGATCAGCGACCGCGTGAATCGCCGCAGCCCCAACGCAGGACGCATTCTGGTCTATCAATTGATCCAGGTTTCCTTCGCCGTCTTCGCCTTCTTCGGTCTGCAATTTGACTGGGGCAGTTTGTGGGGCTTCGCTCCGTTTTTCGTGGCGCTGGGATTTTTGCAGGGGCTGGGACCTGGCTTCACGCGCCCCATTCTCATCTCGGTCACGCTGCCCGAAATGCGCTCCACGGCGTTTGCCCTGTTCGTCTCGGTTTTTGAAGCGCTGGCTTGGGCGCTTTACAATTTGCTGGGCGGCTTTCTGGGCGAACGCTTTGGCTTGCAGCCCGTCTTTCTGGCGGTGCTGGTGGTGTTGATGCTGGTCAATGCCCTGTTTATTTTCACCCTGTACAAGCCCTATCCGCGCGATGTGGAAAAGGTGAAGGCAACGCTCGCCGCGCGCCAGAATCAACTGTCGGCGGGGAGCGAAGCGTAGATTGGGAGCAGGAAAAGCATGAATAAAAGAAAAGTCCAATTAAGGCAGTCCGCGCATCAGGCGTATTTATCTTCCATCCCCCACGTGGCAGAGCAAAAGCCGCCTAACATCGTGCTGATTTTTGTGGACGATATGGGCTACGGCGACATCTCGTGTTTTGGCTCGCAAGCCATTCACACGCCCAACCTCGATGAGATGGCGGAAGATGGCGTGCGGCTGAATCAGTTTTACGCCTCCAGCCCCGTCTGTTCGCCTTCGCGCTTTGGCTGTCTCACGGGGCGTTACCCCACGCGCGGCTTTGTCCATCATGTGTTTTTCCCCAAGTCGGGCAGTCTGGCGGGCAGGATGATTAATCGCTTCGCCTTCCCTTACGGAGTGCGCGGCATTCTGCCCGATGAAATCACCGTCGCCGAAGCGCTGCGGGCGCGCGGCTACAAGACGGGCATCTTTGGCAAATGGCATCTGGGCGACCACAGCCCCTACCTGCCGAACGAAAAGGGTTTCGATTATTTCTTCGGCTCGTATTATTCCAACGACATGCAGCCGTATGCCTATTACCGCAACGACGAGATTGCCATTGAAGCGCCCGCCGACCAGACCCAGTTGACGCGCCGCCTCACCGATGAAATTCTCGGCTTCATTGACGCCAACAAAGACCAGCCCTTCTTTGTGTATTATCCGTCTCCGTTCCCGCATCACCCCGTTCACGCCAGCCCGCAATTCAGCGGAACATCCAACGGCGGGACTTACGGCGACTGCGTGCAGGAGATTGACTGGAGCGTAGGCGCCATCCGCAAAAAATTGGCGGAACACGGTCTGACCGAAAATACGCTGGTCATTTTCACCAGCGATAACGGTCCCTGGCACGAAGGCTCGCCTGGTCTGCATCGCGGGCGCAAGGGCAACAACTTCGACGGCGGGCAGATGACTCCCTTCATCGCCAGTTTTCCGCGCCTCATTCCCAAAGGAATGGAAGTGGAACACGCCGCCATGAACATTGACCTCTTCCCAACCATTTTGAAACTGGCGGGCGTCCCGCTTCCTTCTGACCGTGAAGTGGACGGCGTGGACATTTTGCCTTTGCTTCAGGGACAGGAATCCGCTTCGCCGCATGATGCGCTGTACTTCATCCGCGGCGCGGAAATCTTCGGCGTGCGCACCAAAGACAATTTCAAGTACATGAAAAAAGACCGCAGCGACAACAGTTTTTACGCCGCGCTGAAACACGGCCCCTTTTTGTTCGATTTGAATCACGACCCCAACGAGTCGTACAACGCCGCCGCGCATTTTCCGCAAAAGGAAAAGCAAATGCGCGAAGCGCTGGAAGCCAAACAACGGGAGATGAAAGCCAACCCGCGCGGCTGGCGCTAAATTTCCAAAGGAGCATCCCATGACATCCACCCGATTGCTCGCCCCTGGCGCAGAACCCTATCTTTTCCCTGGCGGCAAACAAGCCTGCCTCATCGTTCACGGCTTCAATAGTTCCACCCGCGAAAACCGCGAGATGGGACGCTGGCTCGCCGACCAGGGATTCACCGCTCTGGGGATTCGCCTGCCTGGGCACGCCACCACTCCCGCCGACATGCGCCGCGTCCGCTGGACCGACTGGCTGGCTGCCGTGGAAGACGGCTTCTCCTTGCTGAAAGATTCCAGCGACAAAATCTTCATCATGGGACAGTCGCTCGGCGGCGTGCTGACCATGACCGCCGCCAGCCGTTATCCCTTCGACGGCGTGATCGGCATCTCCACGCCCTTCGGCTTGCTGAACGGCTGGCAGGCGCAACTCGCCCGCCCTGGCTTGCTCAAATTCATCAGCCTGTTTGCCAAAGACATCAAGAAACCCTCGCTGGACGATAACGCCAGCAAGACGGACATGCGCGCCCCCGAAAACGACCTCGACCCCTATCCGCGCTACGTCACCCGCGCCCTGGCAGAAGTGCTGGAACTGGTCGGGCAAATGCAGGCGGGTTTGCCCAACATCACCGCGCCGCTGCTGCTCATTCAAGGACGGCATGACGCGGTGGTCGAAAAGAACGCCATGCAGCTATTCGGCGAGCGGGTCGCCTCCACGCGCAAGGAAACCCTGTGGCTCGAAAACACGGGTCACGTCGTCACCCTCAGCGACGAAAGGGAAATCGCCTTCCGCGCCATCGCGGAGTTCATCCGCAGCGTATGAGCGGCAAACACCTGGCGGTAGTAAAAACAACATCGTTCTTGCATTTTCAAATGTTAAAGTCAACTGTAGTTTCTCAAATTGCTGGGCGAAATGATGGGCGTGACGGGTCTTACCCGCAACCATCTCATCGAGTTGCTGCAGCACCCACCTAAGCGTCAGGCGCACCAACAGCAACGCCATAACAGTTACGCCGCGGCGACCGATGCGGCCCTGGAGGTGAGCGCATCGCCGCGATCCTGGCCGACGCCCTGCGCCAGCCCAACGCCGAGCGGGAGGTCTACCTGGGTGAAATGCTTTCCCCAGGCCCGCTTTCCCAGGCTCTCTTCGCAGCGTTGGCGAAAATCTGGGGCCTGCCGGCGTGACGGAGGAGCGCCCTGCCCGCGCCACAAGTCGGGGGATACGAAAGCCGCCCGGCCTTTCACCGGCAGCCGCGCGGCAAGTTCCGCCGCCTGCGCCGGGACGCGTGGACGCCACACGCTCGCCGCACGCTGGGGTGGGGGCGCGTGGCGTCTGTTTTGCTTTTGATGATATGGATTTCGTTGCCTTTTTTGCGCCGGAGCAGTAGCGGGTGCGGTCAGGCCGACGATCAAGGTGTTGGAAAGCCGAAATCCGTGCCTCCCTTCCAACCATGCCCCGACTTTACGGCGTCGAACGTGGGTCTTTGACAGCCTCGAGGATGTTACTATACTGAAGCCAGGGTAAAAAACGCCCCAAGGCGCTGCATTCGCCTGGGACGTTTGCCACGGCGCCTGGCTCGCCGCAGCGGAAGTCAGTATACATGATCCGCCCGCCGGTGCAAGCAGTTTTCTGGCGACCTCGTTGCCCGAAAACTTACGAAGCGCTGGCGGGTTTTGTATGGAGACGCCATGTGCTGGCGCACATCATTCAAGAATGAAAATAACGTGGGCACGTGTTTATTCTCGAAGCAGGAGGAAACATTTGAGCATGAGACTCGACCTGGGCACTCTCGAAACCTGGCTTTGGGAAGCCGCCTGCATCATCCGCGGCCCGGTGGACGCGCCCAAATTCAAGGACTACATCCTGCCGCTCGTCTTCCTCAAGCGCCTGTCGGATGTCTTTGAGGACGAGTTGCAGCAACTGGGCAACAAGGCTCGGCTCGTAGAGCAGGACCACGCCCTGGTGCGCTTTTACCTCCCCCCACAAGCCCGCTGGCCTGAAATCGTCCGCCAGACGACCAACCTGGGCGAGTATCTGACCAGCGCCGTGCGCGCTGTGGCGCGCGAGAACCCTAAACTGAGCGGCGTGATTGACGTGAAGGACTTCAACGAGACCGCCGCCGGCCAGCGCATCCTCGACGATGACCGCCTGCGCGCGCTCATCCAGCGCCTTTCGCAATACCGCCTCGGCCTGCAGGATGTGGAGCCGGATATTTTAGGACGGGCCTACGAGTACCTCCTGCGCAAGTTCGCCGAGGGACAGGGGCAGAGCGCGGGCGAGTTCTATACCCCCCGCGAGGTAGCCATGGTGATGGCGCATCTCATTGACCCCGAACCCGGCGATGACATCTACGACCCGACCTGCGGCTCTGGCGGCTTGCTCATCAAGGCTTATCTGCGCTTCCGCGAAAAATACGGCAGCGACCCCCGTCACAGACCGCCGCACTTCTACGGGCAGGAAATCAACCCTGCCACCTTCGCCATGGCGCGCATGAACGCCTTCATCTATGACATGGAGGCCGAGATCGCCCTGGGCGATACGATGAACCGCCCGGCCTTCGTCTCCGACGACGGCTCGCTGCGCCGCTTCGACAAGGTGGTGGCCAACCCGATGTGGAATCAGAACTTCGCCGCGTCCGTTTATGAGGGCGATACCTATGGCCGCTTTGCCTATGGCGCGCCGCCTGCCTCCAGCGCCGACTGGGGCTGGGCACAGCACATGTTCGCCTCGCTCAAAGAGGGCGGCAAAATGGCGATGGTGATTGATACCGGCGCGGTCTCGCGCGGCAGCGGCAACCAGGGCTCCAACCGCGAGCGCGACATCCGCAAGGCCTTCGTGGAGAACGATTTCGTGGAGGCGGTGATCCTGCTGCCGGAGAACCTCTTCTACAACACCACCGCGCCGGGGATTATCCTCCTATTGGGGCGAAGCGCCGCTGCACCCCGACCGGGCGAGATCCTGCTTATCAACGCTTCGCAGCGCTTCGCCAAGGGCCGCCCCAAGAACTATCTGACCGACGAAGATGTCGCCGCCATCGTGGAGGCCTATCATCAATGGCAGGCGGTGGAAGGATTTTCCGCCATCATCACCCGCGAGGAGGCCGCCCGCAACGATTACAACCTGAGTCCTTCGCGCTACGTTTCGACGAACAACAAGGAAGAGGTCCTGCCGTTGGAAGAGGCGGTGGTGTTGTTGGAGGAAGCCGAGGAGGAACGCGCCGCCGCCGACCGGGCATTGAATGAGATTTTGCAGCAGTTGGGGTTGAGGGGCC
>Ga0208824_1000744_pt1 | contig 32907 bp, 21 predicted proteins | sample AD_JPNTR3_MetaG_FD_184447 | JGI IMG/M metagenome (GOLD analysis project Ga0208824, IMG submission 184447) | Active sludge microbial communities of municipal wastewater-treating anaerobic digesters from Japan - AD_JPNTR3_MetaG (SPAdes) (version 2) | ecosystem: Engineered > Bioreactor > Anaerobic...
GTAGGTGGGGTGGCCGCCCGATCTGAAGTAGAAGTCGCCGCGCACGCCCAGCGCGAGGCGACCGAAGGTGGCGGTGCCGCCGTTGATGATGACTTCCGCGCCGCCGCCGCGCACGCCCAGACTGAACCAGTCATCGTCGGAAAAGATCAGTTCACCGGCGTCCACGATGATGCGGTCGGTGCCGTTCACGTCGATGACGGTGCGGATCAGACCGGTCTCGCCGATGTCGCCGCTACCGGTCAGGGTCAGGCTGCCGCCGTTCACATGGACGGTGTTCGATGGCCCCGCGCCGGTGTAGATGCCGCCGGCGACCACGACCGCGCCGGTCTCGACCGTGAAGGTGCGTCCGGCCGAGGTGATGTCCGCGAGATAGATCGTGTCGCGGATGTTCGCATTATTGAACATGATGCGGGCACCATCCGCCACACGGAAGTTCGCGGTGCGGAGGTTGATCCTGTAGCCGCCGGACTTTTCGGCCTGCCCCTTGAAGATCAGCGTTTCGTAACCAAACTTCTGGAGCGTTCTTTGGCCGTCGACCCAGTCGAGGCGTCCCGAAAAGATCATCGGAGCATCGGCGGCCAGCGCGGCGCCGCTGGCGGCGATCAACAGGTCGTTGGTGATCACGACGGGACCGGTGCCCACGCTGCGCAGACGGCCGTTGGCCTGTGCGTGCGTGATGGGGCCCGTGCCGAGCGAGGCATCTGCGGAGAGCCACAGTTCGCCGCGCGCGAGATACGTGCCGCCGGCGTAGCTGTTGTCGGCAGTCACCTTGAGTATGCCGTCGCCCTCTTTTTTCAGACTGCCGCTGCCAGAGAGGGGGGCAGCCAGCGTGAGCGTGGTGCCAGCGGCGGGCGTGACGGTCAGCGGCGCCGAGGAGGTCAGCGGTAGGTTGACAGTGTGCGCGCCCTGGTCGACGGTCAGCGCGGCGTCCGCACTGGCGTTGTCGAATGTCAGCGAGCCTGCACCAGAGAGCGTGTAGCTGTACGGGTTGACAAAGGCGACGCTGCCCAGCGTGAAAGGGGTGTCGAGCGTGACGGTGGTGGCAGCGGTAGGCACGGCGTCGAAGAGCACCGCAGTACCGGCAGCGGAGGCGGGCATCGCGTTCCAGTTGGCGGCGGTGGTCCAGTCGCCGTGGGTCGGATTGATCCACACGGAGGGGCTGCTTGTCGGGTCGATGCGCACCTGCGCTGTGACGGTGCGCGCAGCGTTATCGAGGGCGAAGGTGCAGGTGAAACCGGCGATGGGGTTCGCCCAACTCAGTCCGGAGAGCGCGGGGGCGGTGCCGGAATAGGTGAAGATCGGGAAGTCGCCTTCGCGCTGAATGCGATGTCGCGTGCCTTGCTGCACGAGTGCGATGCTCATGCTTTGAATCCAGGCACCGTTCGGGATATGCAGGGTGTCGCAGGCGTTGCCGGCGGGCGCGACCTCAAGTTCGAGCACGGCGGGCGTGCCGTCGCCCACGCCGAAGCACAACGCGGGGGGCGCGAAGGTGGAGAGCGTGCCGTCGGCCATCGAGAAGGTTGCGCCGGGTGCCACGATGAGGTTGGTGACGGCCAGCGTGCCGGAGAGTGCCAGCGTGCCGTTGGAGACGATCGTCGGACCTGTGTAGGTGTTGACGCCGCCGAGGGAGAGGCGGCCATCGCCAAGCTTCACGAGACCGCCGCCGGGGCTACTCGGGTCCTCGATCAGATTCAGGGTGACGCTGAAGTCGTTGCCGGGAGCGCTTGCGAGTCGCGCACCGCCGGCGCGCACGGCGGCGGTCACGTAGGCCGCGCCTTCGATCAGGTCGGAGCCGGTGATCACATTGGTGCCTTCGAGCGTGCCGCCGTCAAAGGTGAGGGTGCGCGTGACATTGGGCGATGAGCCGAACGCGAGCTTCTTGACGGCCCAGGTGCCACCGTTGAGGAAAATCTGTTGCGAGCCGGTGGAGGAGGCTACGTCAGTGGCGATCTGCGCGGTGCCGTTCGGTACTTCGAAGCGACCGCCGTTGACTACGATCAGGCCGCTGCGCGTGGCTCCTACCATAGCCTCGTCGAAGCGCGTACCCATCTTGAAGGCTTTATTCACCGGGCTGCTGTCGGTGACACCGGTGACCGAGAGCAGACCGTTGTTGATGATCAACTCATCAATATCATCAGAACCTTTCTGATTGGTTCCCAGCCGCAGGAAGGGCACGCTGAGGCTCCCGTTTTCCAGGTAGAGACGACCGCGCCGGGCGCCAGAGACGCCGATGAAGCTCGCCATGTTGGTGCTTTGCTTGCCGCGGATCGTGTGGGTGCCGTTGGAGACAATCAGGAGGCCGTCGCTGGTCGCGTGGGTGCGCCCGACAAAGAAGCGGCCGAGAGCGTCCGTCATGGTCAAGCCCGCGCCGTCGAGCACCAGCGTGCCGTTATAGACGCCAAGCGTCTCTTCGAGGCCCTGGGCCATGGTGACAGCACCGCGGAAGATCACGGAACCGCCCACCAGCGAGTGGATGCCGGGCAGCGTGGTGGTGCCGTCGTACACGGTCAAGCCCGCCTCATAGCGGCCGTCGTTGCAGATTGTGGTACCGGTCAGATGCAGGAGCCCGTCGCCTTTTTTCGTCAGATTATCGATCGACGCCGCGCCGTTTACCGTTACGCTGCGGTCAGCCGCGATGTTGGCCGTTTGGCTACTGCCCAATGTTACCGGCAGGTCGAGCACGAGATCCTGCGTCGCGAGTGACAGGTCGAGGTCGGTGGCCGCGCCGCCGTCGAGCGTCAAGCGGTTCGCGCCCTGCAACGTGACCGTGCCGCCGGGATTGGTGAGGCGGAGACCGTCCCAGGTGAGCGCGCTGCCCAGCGTGACCGTATTTGCGCCGAGGACCGTGTTGTCCCACACGGCGATGTTGCCGTCGCCGGGTACAACCCCGCCCGTCCAAGAGGCGGGGTCATTGAGTGGCAGGGAGTTGTTAGCCTTTATGATCTCCTGTGCACCCACACACACGGCGAACAAACCCGAACAGAACGCGACTACCCACGCGAAGCCTACTTTTTTCATGACCGGTCTCCTTGATTAAAACCACTGCCACTTTCTTCACGATGGGAGAATCGTATCACAGCATGAAAGCGCGTCCAAGTGTAAAACTTTGATAGCGCGCGAGCGCGGGATTTTGTGGTATGGTGCGTGCTGAATGCAGAGGTTTTGACCGAAAGGAGTGCGAGAGATGCGAACCAAGTTGTGCCTTGCGCTGGTTGTGATGTGTTCGTGCGGCGTTCGAGTTGCCGCAGATTCAAAAGTTTCGATGTTTAACGTTGTGTCGCAACAAGCTGTCTCGGACGCAGAGATGCGCGCCATCTACGAAGAAGTCAAAACGCCGAACAAGCGGGGCATGGTGCTCCGTCCGGCAAAAGGCGAGATGCTCGACAATCCGATGGTGTTCCGCCACGGAGACGCCTGGTACATGATGCACATCCGCTTCGACGGGAAGGGGTACGAAACGCACCTTGCGAAATCGTCCGACCTCATCGCGTGGCAGCCGCTCGGATGTGTCTTGTCGCGAGGCGCGGAGGGTGCTTGGGACTCGGCGCAGGCTGATGGATGGCCGTCGCTCCTTGATCCCCGTTGGGACGGCCCGAATACGCTGAACACATTCGATGGCCGGTACTGGATGATGTACCTCGGCGGCGAACTCCACGGGTACGAGACGGATCCGCTCTCGACGGGCGTCGCCTGGACGGACGATCCCTCCGCCGTGAAGGAGTGGACGCGCTATCCGGGGAATCCCGTCTTGAGTCCGCGTGACCCGGACGCCCGCGCTTTTGAGACGCTGACGATCTACAAGCATTTCACGGTGGAAGATCCGACGCGTTCCTGTGGCGGACGGTTCGTGAATTTTTACAACGCCAATCAGCGCGGCGTGCGACGCGAGGCGATCGGCATGGCCGTTTCGGACGACATGCTCCATTGGCGGCGCGTGGGCGACGGTCCGGTGATCGACAATGGTGACCCGTCGAAGCCCGGTATTTCCGGCGATCCGATGGTGCGGCGCATCGGAGACGTGTGGGTGATGTTCTATTTCGGGTTCAGGTGGCGGCCGGGCGTGTCCGGCGCATTCGATACGTTCGCCTGTTCCCACGACCTCAAGCACTGGACCAAGTGGGAGGGCGAGCCGCTCATACGGCCTTCGGAGCCTTTCGACTGTATCCACGCCCACAAGCCGTGGGTGATCAAGCACGACGGCGTGGTCTATCACTACTACTGCGCTGTGGGACGCGGCGAGGACGGCAAAGAAGTGCGCGGCATCGCCCTCGCGACATCAAAATAAAAAGGAAATCCTCGGGTCATTTCCGATCTCCTGGGATTCCGGCCTTGTCCGCCGACGGCACGACTCGTTCAATGAAGAGTCCCCGTTTTCTGAAGTCATCGCGCATCTCCTGCGTGACCGGCTTCCGTAGAAGCCAGCCCGCCGTATTGACAAGCAGTGCCGCATTGTCCGCGAAACCGATACGGAACGGCTGGAACATCATGAGGTCGGCGATCAGAACGACCCGCCCCCTGCCGAGTTCGAGCGCCATCATCGCCGACCGTCCCCCGCCGCGTTCGCAATCGTCCGGAATCTTGACTACCGGCTCGGCGCGCACCTTCCACCCCTTCGGCGCATCGATCGTCCGAAGATAATGAAGCTGCACCCGCTCCACCCCTTCCGTGAGCGGCCCCGGCACGATCGCATCGCTGAGAATCTGGCACGGATCCCCGAGAGCGCCGCGCTTCACGTCGTACGCATCTGTTCCAAGATCGACACCAAAGTACGGCGAGAACCCTATCCATGACGTCAGCAAATATGCGTAGATGTTCGGGGTGTAGCCGGTGTATGCCATCACCAGAAGCGATCCGCCGTTTCTGACATAAGCATCAAGTTTCTTCCCGAGCGCATCCATCGCCGCCTTGTCGCGGAACAGTTTCTGGGTGTTCGTTTCAGGCAGCACGACCACTGCGTACTCCGCGAGCAGTTCCGGCGTCCACATCTCAATGTCCTCCTCTTCGGCATGGCAGCCGAGGGCCGCAAGCCTGTCGAGCACGTACGGATAGAGTTCCTTGCCCATCGCCTGCCCGTAGCACTTGCTCCACTTCGGGAAGAGCGCCTTGGGACCCTTGTGGGCGGGCCGCGCTTCGTTGAGTTCGGCGATTCGCTTCAGCGTCGCGACCACCTTCGGATCGGCTTCCAGATCAAGCGGCGCCACCTTCGCCCCCGGACGCTCCAACATGAATGCGACGAGATCCTGCGACGGCACGGTGAGCGTGATCTCAGACGAAAGGCAAGAGACAGAGGACGGATTTCCCTCGATCAGCGTCGCCTGCCATCCTCGCACTTCCTCAGGCAACGTCACCTTGACCGTATGTTTCATTCCGCCCCAGTTGGCGAGATAGAGCACCTTGCGGTCGTCATTGCCGGCGAGCACGCGCTCGATGAGCGGAGGTTCTGTCCGCGCGGCCGGTGCAGTCGTACCCGCCACCTCCTCCACCTTCACCTTCGCCTCCGGCAGATAGGGCTTCAGTACCTTCATCAATTCTTCCATCTGCGGTTTGCCGCGGACGACGATGACGCGGCCCTTGCCGCAATCCGTGGCGAATTCGCCGATATCCGTCTTCGCATATCGCTCAAATGTCATCGTCAGCGCGTCGTCGGTGATGATCGCGGTGCCGCCCTGGCGTACGTAGTCCTTGAAATGCGCAAACGTTTCGCCGCGCACCATCCGCGTGTGCGGCACGACCAGTACCGGATAATCCTTCGGGTTCACTTTCTCAATGAAGTTCCGTTCGCCGAAGACGTCGGCACGGAGTCCCGAGAACTCAAGCGCGTCAAACCAGTTGAGATAATCGATATGGTTGCCGTCGGTGTAGCACGGCAGGCCCTTGCCGTTGAGAAAGCCGTAGAGATAGGCGATGTCGCCGCGCTTGAACCGCACGTCCGGCAGGACAACCTGCGACGCGGCCTCAAGGCGCTCGTCGTAGCTCAGCAGATAGGCGGGTTTCGCGGAATTGCCGTTCAACCATTCGCAGTTGTTATTCGACATGCCGGGCGTGCGTTCGTCCACGGCGAGCACTTCGTGCCAGGTGCCGTCCTCGCCGGTCGCGCTTGTCTCCAGCGTCCACTTCTTCGGGTTGCCATAGGTCCAGCTCGAATAGAGGTTGACGCCGTCGAGCGCTGTGGGGATGACATCCGGCAGTCGATAGTAGAGGATCTGGAAGTTGACCTTGTCCTCGGCGTTCGTCATTGCTCCGGTTTTCCAGACGGGAGGAACGCCGCCAGACGACCGAAACATGAAGAACGGGTTCCCATAGTCATTATTCGTCTGTGTCCAAACGGTATCGGCTGGCGCGGTCACTTCGCCTTTGGTCAGCGCCGATGGATGGGTGCCGAGGACAAATCGCGTGTTATAGCTGGACGAATCAAGGCAGAGAGCGGCACTCGTATCGTAGAAGACCACCCTCGTACACAGACCTTTTAACGAAGAGTAGCTCCCACCGTACCAGAACTGGAGCAGTTCCTTGAACGTCAGCTTGATGTAGCGGTCGCTCAGCCCCTGTTTTGAGAACTTGAGCGTTCCCTCCGCAGCCCGGACGAACCCCGAGAGCTGCGGATCGTAGAGCCGGAGTTCGCCCGCGCCCGTCTTAATGAGATCCCAGGACCTGATCATCTCGCCGCGCAAATCGGTCGTGGTCGCGACATCGCTCAGACGCACGATCTTGCCGCCGTTGATCGCATTGACCGTCGCGCCGTTCTCGATTTTCAGCGAATCGGTGACCGTCACCGTCGCGCCCGCAGCGACGGACAGCGTCTTCGCGGCGATTGTGCTCTTCAGGAGCAGTGTGCCTTCCTCGATCTTGAGGTGCGGGATGTTGGTGGTCGAACTGACCGTGAGCGTGTTCGCGCCGAGTTTGCGCATAGTAAGATCGGTGCCGTGGATCGGCCCCGAAAAGACGTGGTCGCCGGAGGTCGTGTTGAACGCGAGCGTGCCGGCGCCGTAGAGGTAGGCATTGTTCGTGAAAGTGAGATCACAGGGAATCACCGTCGTGGAATTGGCGGAAGAGAACACGCTCTGGGGGGAATTGTCGAACAGGATCTCGGTCACCTCCAGCCCGAAATGAGCCCCGCTCAGCTCGGCCTTTTCGTTGCCGGAGAACTTGACCTTGCCGACATTGTCGAACCAGACGTTCGTGCCGAGAACGCAGCAGGGGCTCTGCGCTTTGCCGTTTCCCATGATCGTGACCGGCGAGGCGCCGGTGAAGCGCAGCGAGGCGTCGTTTGTGACGAGTGTCTTCACCGTATTCTCGCGGTTGATCGTGATCGTCGCACCGTTCACGCCTCGAAGAGGAACGGCCCTTTCTGGAACATCGCACCGTACCACTGATGCGCCGAATAATAGGTGCCGCCCGCAACCATGACGCGCGCGGTGGCGGTCGAATAGTTATAGGCCTGGCGCAGATACGCGGCGCCGCCTTCGATCCGCAGGAAGTCGATGTAGCCGTTCGACTCCGGCGCAGTGTTGCCGCTGATCGAGAACTTGGAGCAGTGGAAGGCGCCGCCCTTCACCGTCACCTTGCCGCGCCCGCCGTCATCCCCGAGCGCGACCTCGTTCCCGCCTTTGAGGTTGGTATTGGACTCTCCGAACTTTCCGCCCTCGACGATGATCTCGGCGGGATTCGGCTCCCCGGACGGCGAGCCGAACGTGACCGGGATCGAGGTCACCGAGGCGTTCTACGAATGATTGCCGCTTTTGACCGTCACCTTGCCGCGGATCGTCACGTTGGTATCGGCCGTGTGCTCTTCGGCGCTCGTCAGCTCGATCGCGTCGCCGTAGTTCACGGTCGGCCAGATAGACTGCGCCCGTACGGTGCCCACGACACCCAACACCAGCGCGGCAGCGCCCTTGAGTATCGGCATCAATAAACCATCAAATCTTGTGACTTTCAGCATGGACCGTCTCCTTTCGGTTTACGTTTTACTAAAGCTCATTCCACATCATTTCCTATGCCTCAAACGAGCGGGAACATTGTTGCATATTCCGGGGCGTTTGTCCTCCCCCCCAAAAACCGCGCTTGTGCGCTTGACAAAACGGGTCGATTGTAATACATTGTCTAACATGAAAACAGCGACGCTTAGTATTCGTTTAGACGCTGATCTGGACCAGCTTCTTGGCAAGGTCAGTCGCCAGATTGGTCGCAGTCGCAGCGAAGTGGCACGCGACGCTTTGCGCCGCCAGCTTCGTCTGACTCAGTTTGAGGCCGTGCGACGGCGGATGATGCCCTTTGCCGAGGCCAGAGGGTTCCTGACTGACGAGGATGTCTTCTCCGATCAATCATGAGAATTTTTCTCGACACCAACGTGATCGCGAGCGCTACTGCCACTCGTGGACTTTGTGCGGATCTTTTTCGCACCGTAATCGCTTCCCATGATTTGATCGTTTCCGATCACCTTATTGAAGAGGTCAGACGTATTCTTGGCGATAAATTTCGCGCCCCACCGAGTCTGATCGATGACCTCGTCTGGCTCTTGCGGCAGGACACGGTCATGGCGAATGCGTTTCCGCTCGCAGCGTTGCCGCTCAGTGATCCTGCTGACATCGCTATTGTGTCCTCTGCTCTCAATGGCGGCGCGGACGTCCTCGTTACCGGTGACAAGGAAATCCTCGGGTTGAAGCAGGTCGGCCATCTTCGAATATTGACCCCCCGTCAGCTCTGGGATCTGGAACGTGCCGACGATGGGATGCGCGATTGACAAAGCGCCAGAAAAGAGAAATGATGATGGCGTGAACATTGGAATCGCTCTGAAACGGCGCGCGCGACGCGCGAGGTGTCAGAGAAACGCGAACAGGATGGAGAACAACATGTTAGTTCGTAAAGTTTTTTTGCTCGGTGCCGGCCTGAGTCTGGCCGGTTTCGCTCATGCTCAAGCAGCATCCGGTGTCGCGACAGCCGCGACGGCGTCCGGTGGCACGCCGCTCATCTGGTGGGTCGCGCCTGTGGGTTCGCTGTTGGCGTTGGTCATGGCCGTGTACTTTTACAAGCAGATGATGCGGGCCCCTTCCGGCAACGAGCGCATGGTGGAGATCGCAGGGTATGTGCGTGAGGGCGCGATGGCTTATCTGCGTCAGCAGTACAGCCGCGTCGGTGTGGTTTTTGTGATTCTCTTTTTGATCTTTGCTGTGCTGGCCTTGCTGGGCGTGCAGAATCCGTTCGTGCCGGTGGCGTTTCTGACCGGCGGCTTTTTCTCCGGCCTTTGCGGCTTCCTCGGCATGAAGACCGCGACGCATGCGTCGTCGCGCACGGCGCAGGGCGCCAGCGAGAGCCTGAACCGCGGTCTGCAGGTGGCCTTCCGTTCGGGTGCGGTGATGGGGCTGGTCGTGGTCGGCTTCGGCCTGTTGGACATCTCGCTGTGGTACTGGATTCTCGATCGTCTGGTCTACACGACCGAGCACATGCAGAACGGCTTCGGCAACATTTGGCGCGATGTCTGGCTGGTGCACCCGGGCATGAATCCGGCCGACAGGCTGGCTGAAATTACGACGACCATGCTGACCTTCGGCATGGGCGCCTCCACGCAGGCGCTGTTTGCGCGCGTGGGCGGCGGCATCTACACCAAGGCGGCGGATGTCGGCGCGGATCTCGTCGGTAAGGTCGAGTCCGGTATCCCCGAGGATGACCCGCGCAATCCCGCGACCATCGCGGACAACGTCGGCGACAACGTGGGTGATGTGGCGGGCATGGGTGCCGACCTCTATGAGTCATATTGCGGTACGCTTCTCTCGACGGCGGCGCTGGGTGCGTGCCTGCCTGCGACTTGTGCGTTGACGGGGGTGGACGCGGTCATCGCGCCGATGGTCATTGCGGGCATTGGCATTGTGCTCTCGGTGGCCGGTATCTTCGCCGTGCGCTGCAATAACGACAAGGCGAGCATGATGGGGTTGCTCAAGGCGCTACGTCTGGGCACTTGGGGGAGTTCTGCGTTGATCGTGGTGGCGGCAGCCGTGCTGGCTGCGGTCGGTGTTATCACATGGGGCGTTTTCGGCGCGGTGATCGCGGGGCTGATCGCGGGCGTGATCATCGGCTATTCAACCGAGTACTACACCTCGGACGAGTATAAGCCCACGCAGGGAGTGGCGCGGCAGGCGAAGATGGGCCCGGCCACGGTGATCATCGATGGCTTGGCGGTCGGCATGATGTCGGCGCTGGTGCCGGTCGTGACCGTGGTGTTCGCGATCATCTGTGCCTTCGGCTTGGCTGGTGGCTTCCAAGATACGATGGCTGGTCTCTACGGCATTGCGTTCGCGGCGGTGGGCATGCTGGCTACGTTGGGCATCACGCTGGCGACTGACGCCTACGGACCGATCGCCGACAATGCCGGCGGCAACGCGGAGATGGCGCACTTACCGCCGCAGGTGCGCGAGCGCACCGACGCGCTGGACATGCTCGGCAACACCACGGCCGCCACGGGCAAGGGCTTTGCGATTGGCTCGGCTGCGCTGACCGCCATGGCGTTACTCGCGGCCGAAGTGCAGGAGGTGGACGTCTGGACGCGCAAACTGGCCGCAAAGGGTGCGGTGTCCTTCGATTTGGCGGCCTACACGGCGGCACCCGACAAACTGCGCTTCTTTATCGAACTGCTTGATCTCAGTATCCTTAATCCCTTCCTGCTATGCGGCATCTTCATTGGCGCTATGATGGCGTTCGTCTTCTGCGCGATGTCGATGAAGGCCGTGGGCCGCGCCGCCGGTGCGATGGTGGAGGAGGTGCGCCGCCAGTTCAAAGCACTGCCCGGCATCATGAATGGCACCGACAAGCCGGACTACGCGCGTTGTGTGGCGATTTCGACCCTGGGTGCGCAGCGCGAGATGTTGCTGCCTTCGCTGTTGGCGATTTGCGTGCCGGTCTTTGTGGGGCTGGTGCTCGGCATATCCGGTGTCATGGGACTGCTGGCGGGCGGGCTCACCACTGGATTCGCGCTGGCCTGCATGCTGAACAATGCCGGCGGCGCTTGGGACAATGCCAAGAAGCATATCGAGAAAGGGAACTTTGGCGGTAAGTTTCTGGAGGATGGCAGCAAGAATCCCGCGCATAGCGCGGCGGTTATTGGCGATACTGTGGGCGATCCTTGCAAGGATACCTGCGGCCCCTCGCTCAACATCCTGATCAAGCTGATGAGCATGGTGGCGATCGTCTTCACGCCGTTGATCATCAAATTCGCGCCGATCGTCCAACGCGCATTGGGCCTTGTGGCCAACTGAGCGAGAAGACGGATGCGGCGGCAAAGCGTATGGATGGCGGTGGCAGCCGCAGGGTGCGCGTTGCTCGTTCAGGCGGGCGAGACCCTGCCGGGCGGGGGTTACCGCGAAACGTTTGAGGCTGAGGACGCGCGTGCGGCTTTCAAGTTGCCGCCGCATGCGCGCTGGGTACAGGTGGAGGGGCGCGGCTACGTGCTGGAGGTCGTGAATCCGCAGCGGCCAGGCCGTGCCCCCGGCACGGTTGCGGTGACCGCGCCGTTCGATCTCAGGCCGTACGCCGGCAAACGGGTGATCTGGCAAGCCGACATCCGGCAGGAAGACGTCTCCGTTCCGCCAGACCGCTGGAACGGCGTGAAGTGCATGCTCAGTTTCGAGACGCCCGCGACCGGTAAGCACTGGCCGCAAGTCGCGTGTCCCACGGGGAGCAGCGACTGGAGCCGGCGCACCGGCTGGTTCGAGGTGCCCGAAGACATTGGCGACGCGCTATTGAACATCGGCTTGCAGGACAGCACGGGCACGGTCTGGGTCGACAACTTGACCCTTACTCTTGATCCGCGGCAGCGTATCAAGCATCCGCCGCCGATGCGTGATCCGCCGCTGGTCTCGGCCGGCCACGACGGGATCGACCGCCTGCGTGGTGCCATGATCCGGCAGACGTATGACCCGGAGGCTCTCAAAACGCTCGCCGCATGGAACGCGAATCTGATCCGCTACCAGATGACGCGCAACTGGGATGCCGTGGGCGACGTCAACCGCGACAAGGCGGATTTCATGCAGTGGATCGACAGCAGCCTCGCTACGCTGGATAAGATCTTGGTCGACTGTGAGAAGCTCGGTATCTTGGTGTGTATCGATCTGCATACGCCGCCGGGCGGGCGGTATGAGGACAAGAGCATGCGCATGTTCTTTGAGCCCGAGTACGCCGATTTTTTTGTCGAGGTATGGCGGCATATCGCGCGGCGTTACGTCGGTCATCCGATGGTCTGGGCGTATGACCTGATCAACGAGCCGTGCCAGAACCGGCCTTCACCCGAAGGCTGTGACAACTACTGGACGTTGCAGGAGCGCGCCGCGCGGGCGATCCGCGAGATTGATCCCGACACGGCCATCACGGTGGAGGTGGATCAGTGGGACGACCCCGGCGGCTTCAACTTCGTCCGTCCGATGAAGGTGCCGGGCGTCATCGTATACCAAGCGCACATGTACCGTCCTCATGCCTACACGCATCAGGGCGTGCATGGTGCCAAGGCACGTTGGGCTTATCCCGGTATGATCGACGGACGGCATTACGATAAAGAGGCGCTGCGACGCGAACTGCAACCGGTACGGGACTTTCAACTGGCCTACAACGTGCCCATCTACATCGGCGAATTCAGCGCGATCCGCTGGGGTCAGGGCGCCGCGCGTTATCTACAGGATGTCACCGAGATTTTTGAAGAGTATGGCTGGGACTGGTCATACCACGCTTTCCGTGAATGGAGCGGCTGGAGCCTAGAGCATAGCGACAACGAAGCCGACACACAACCGGTCGCAATGCCGCCGGAGCGCCAGAAGGTGATCCGGAAGTGGTTCGACCTCAACCGCAAAGCGACGCGATGAACGAGGCCGATAGGGTGCGTATTGTCCGTTGCGTTTGGTGCGGGAACGATCCGTTGTATCAGGCGTATCACGACCGCGAGTGGGGGGTGCCGCTGCACGACGATCGGCGGTTGTTCGAATTCCTGATCCTCGAAGGCGCACAGGCTGGATTGAGTTGGCTGACGATTCTGCGCAAACGCGAGAACTACCGCGCGGCGTTCCACGATTTCGATGTCGCGCGCGTTGCCCGTTACGGTGAGGCCGACACAGCACGCCTGTTGGCCGACCCCGGTATCGTGCGTAACCGACTCAAGATCGCCGCCGCGATTCGCAACGCGCGCGGCGTGCTTGGCATTATGGAGACGCACGGTTCGCTCGACGCTTTTCTTTGGCGCTACGTGGATGGCACGCCGCAGCAGAATGCCTGGCGGCGGCCGGAGGAGGTCCCCGCGCGGACGCACACGTCAGACCTGATGAGCCGCGATCTCAAACGGCTTGGCTTTGCCTTTGTCGGCTCAACCATCTGCTACTCGCTGATGCAGGCCGTCGGCATGGTGAATGATCACACGGTCGATTGCTTCCGCCACCGTGAACTGGCGGGAAGTACGGATAGCGAATAGTGGGGGCGCTGGCACGGACTTTTGGTCTCGCTGATCGCGCGGGCTTCTGGCATGATTACAGCCGGATAGGAGAGCGACGGACGGATGGTTTGTGGAGGATGAAAGATGAATGCGTTTGCGAGAGGCCTGCTTGTGGCCGTGACAATGATGGTGGTCCAAGGACTGCGCGCTGCAGATGCGATGTTGATCGAGGCGGAGGATTTTCAGTTTTACGGCGCATGGACGAAAAACGGTGACACCGCCGCCTCTGGCCGCGCCTTTCTGCTGGTGTCCCAAGACGCACGCGACGGCCGGTTTGACGCCGTCACGCGTATTACGCTGGATGCTGACGCTGAATACGCCTTCTGGGTGCGCTCGCGCGATTTCGCTCATGACCGTCCGAAAACGCGGCGTTTCGCCCTCCGAGTCAACAATGTCGCGTTTGAGAAAGAGGCCGGTACGCATGGCCGCGAAGGCTTCGCGTGGCAACTCCTCGGCAAGCGCACGCTCGCTACGGGCGATCATCTGCTGTCCTTGCACGACACCGCGCGCAACTATGGACGTTGTGATGCGATCTTCATCACCCGCACGGACAAAGACCCCGGCACCCTGTCCGGTGCCCAACTGAGCCGCCTCCGCGTCCGTCCGAAAACGGTGCTGCTTGCCGGTTCCGAGGCGTTCAATACGGTGGCTGTGGATTGCACGGAGGCTAAAACGCTTGTGCGACTGGAGACGCCCGTCCTGCGCGTCACCTTCGCGGCTGGCCGCGATCCGCAAGGCAAGCCTTGGATCGTGCGCCGTACCCGCTTGCTCAGAAACGGTGCGTGGGTGGACCTGCCGGATGCGGCAGGCGACGAAACGCTCTTTGTGCAGTATGCTGCCGATGCGCGTGCCGACTTGCGGCGCGTCGCGCTCTGGAAGGGCTCGCGCACGCCGATCCGCGTGACGCTCAACGATGTGACGATCGAAACCAGCAGCCAGACCACCGACCCTTACGCCGCCGCGCCGGCATGCCGTTTCGTACCGCGTGTGTTGCTGTCGGCCGATGCCGCGTCGATCGAACTGCGCTACGAATCAGCGGACGGCGAGGCACTGCCGGTGCGCTGGAGTATCGACCCCGACGACCCTTACACGCTGCGCGTTCAGGCGCGCCTCACTGCCAAGGACGGAGGCTCATATGCGCTCGGCTTCTCCGCCTTCGTGCCGACCGCGCGCGAACAGGTCGCGTTTGTGCAACTTCCGCCGCTCTATCAGTTCCAGCGGTTGCCGGCGACGGCGGATCTGTTGTGCAACACCCTGACGCCCCATCCGTTGGCACTGGCGCAGGTGCCGTGGCTGGCGGACGGTGCGCCGCTCTCGGTCGTGGTCGCGGCTGAGCCGGCCGACCTGCCGTTCGAGTGGCCGAACGCCACCAACGCGGTGTGCGGCTTCTCGCTGCTCAACAGTCGTGCGCAGGTGCAGCCCGCTTTCTTCAGCCCTGTGTTGGGAAGCCCGTGTTCATACCTCGCCGCCGGTGAAACGCGCCTCATCAACTGGCGTGTCATGACCCGTCCCGCCGATTGGAAAGAGACGCTGGAAGCCTGTTGCCTGAATATCCTGAAGGTCACCGATTACCGCGAGCCGCTCGGTGCCTCGCTCACCGATGCGGTGCTCAACATGACCGACCTGATGATGAACGACGAGTTCGGCGGCTGGAACAGCCACCTCCGTGGCTTCTATGACATCGAGAGTGCCACCATGAGCAAGCATGCCGCACCGTTGGTGCTACTCTCGGCCGCGTTGTTGTCGCGCAGCGAAACCTTCTGGCAGGCGCGTGCGTTGCCCACGCTTGAGTTCTTGCTGAGCCGCAGAGGATCGGACATTCTTCAGAGCGGGACCAACCGCGTCGGCCGTCCGGTCAAACAGCAGATCGCGATACCCGGTACTTTCTATGGCACCACCTGCTGGGAAGGCGCACTGCGCCTTACCGGCGGACTCAATCCGTGGCTCCGCGAATTTGCGTTGCCCGAGGGAAAATTCCGCCATGCGCGCAGCTACAACAGTTCAGCCCCTTGGACCGAGATGCTGGCCGCGCACCGTCTCGCGCCGGATCTGGTGCGCCTCGATGCCGTCATGGCCGACGCCAATGAATGGCTGGCCCAGGCGGTCTACGGACGCCAAACGCAGCCGATTGATTTCAGCGCCTTTTACAACATCAGCTTCTATCCGTATTGGTGGGATGTGGTTGATCTCTTCGAGGCAACCGGCGACACGAACTACCTCGCGGCGGCGGTCGAGGGCGCGTACCACACTGTTGCCGGCCAGTGGTCGCACCCGCGCGCACCCGCAGGCGAGGTGACAGTGCATCCCGACGGCTCGCAGGTTACCTATCACCGGATCTGGCACAAGAACGACCAACTCTTTCGCTTGGGCTGGCCACGACAACCCAACGATACGCCGACCCGCCGCGTTCCCGCGTGGCAAGTCTCGCCGGTTGGGCTCGGCCTTGAACAGCCCTCGACCTACACCGCCTTCAACGGTGCGATGAACAACATCATGCAATCGACCTGGGCGCCGCATCTGCTGCGCGTCTACCGCCATACCAACCGCACGCTCTTCCGGACCTTCGCGCGCAACAGCGTGATCGGCCGCTTCGCGAACTATCCGGGCTATTACCTGACCTGTTTCACCGACCTCGTCCACGATCCTCGCTATCCCTATACCGGTCCCGATATCACCAGCATCTACTACCACCACATCCCGGTACACTATGCCTTTGCCATGGACTACCTCGTGGCCGATGCCGAGGCGCGTTCCGGTGGTCAGGTCGTCTTCCCATGGGTCAAGCAGAAGAACTACGCTTGGTTCAACAACCGTGTCTATACCGCCGAACCGGGAACGGTTTACAGCGACCGCAACGCCGTGCTCTGGCTGGAACGTGGCTTGGTGACGACCGACCTGCAAACCGACTGGTTGGCGGCGCGTAGCCCTGACCGTTTCTGGGTGATGCTGATGAATCAGACGCGCGCGCGGCGCACGGTGCGCGTGCAGCTCGATACCGCAAAGAGCGGCGTCACCGCCGGCGACGGCCTTCTGTTCGAGGGTAATGCCGATCCGTTCCAAGCGGCTCGGGAGGCTACTGCCCGTCCCGCTCCGGCGTTGCAGGAGGGCGCCTTCACGGTCGAGATCGCGCCGCTCTCGATGGTCACGGTCGGTTATCCCGCCGCCACGCGCACGGTCTTCCCCGCGTCGCAGCCGCTCGCCACCTCGCACCGCACGGCTGCCGCCGGTGCGTTCGGCGCGGCCCACGCTTTCACGATCCGCTCGCCGTGGGGCAAAGACGCCGTCTACGCCGTGCTCACCGCCGACCCGATTTCCGGCGCGCGCGTGGTCTTTACCTGCGACGGTCAAACCCGCGTCTGCGAGCGCTTCCCGTATGAGGCGAGCTTCTATCCGGTAAGCGCGCCGAGTGCGGCCGTACGTATCGTCACGCACCTTCCCGGCCAGCCGGAATCCGTTATTGCGTTACCTTGAATCGCACGTTGAGAGAATCCATGAGAATCTATTTACGAGATCCCGCGCAGTTTTTCAGTTGGCTTGAGGAGAACGGTTTCGCCTATGCGGTGTTACGCGGCTACCTCAACATGGGCGAGTGTCCGGCGCGCGGCAGCAAGGATGACATGGACATCCTGCTTGAAGACCGCGCGGTCGAAGCGGTTGCCCGCTCATTTCGCGGGGTGCCGAAGTGGCAGGGGATCAAGTGCGATCTCTACAGCGTGACGGCCGGTCATGGCGCGGACTTTGTCGGCGGGGCTTACTTTCCCGCCGCATTGGCTAATGCGATCCTGCAACGCCGCGTACGCTGGCAGGATGCGTTCTACGTGCCGTGCGATGACGACCTCTACGTTTCGCTGCTCTACCATCTCGCTTACCAGAAGGCGGAGGCCTGCCGTGCGGACGCCACAGATCCGCTCGCCTTCCGGGCGTACAAACGTTACGGCTTCGTGAAAGAACTGGCGCAACGGCTCGGACGCCCGTACGACCTCTCGCTCTTCGACATGCACCGCCTGTTGGCAGAGCAGGGCTTCGCGATTGATGCTGAGACAGCGGCGCGTTATCTGCAGAATCAGTTCAAGCACCTCTTCAAAAGCCGGTTCTTCGCGCTGCTGACGGCGGCGCAGCACCCCGGCGAACTCAACCTGTTCGTGTTGCGCGCCAAGGCGGTGCGCAAAGGTTTCCGGCAGATGATGCTCGACGAACTGGCCCAGCACTACACATTGCTCGCCGTCAAAGACATCCCTTGGCTGACGCGGCTGACGCGTGCGAAATACATGCGCGGCAACAAGTGGCGGCGGGGCGGCTGGCCGGTGGTGGCGGTGGTGGTCTTCGATCCGGAACCGTGCTGGCGCTCGGTTGAGGAACGCAGCAAGGCGCACCCGCTGGTCCTCAACAGTCGCCAGTTCTTCAAGCCTGAGTTGCGCGAGCGGATTGTGCGCGAGGGGCGGCTCTACCACAAAGACAACGCCCTGCACTCAACAGACAACGAGGCCGAGGCGGTGGGCCACCTCGACCTCTTTTTCACGCCGCAGGAGGAGCGCGCGATTTACGCGCATGCGGCTGAGTTACGTGCCTCGCTTACCTCGCCCGCTTTCCCGGTCGAGGAGTGAACGGACGGCATTATTCCAGCGGGATTTTCGCCGCTTCAGCTTTGGCCTTGGCCAGAACCTCATCGAGGCGCACCGGCACACCGCCGCGGCGCTTGCTCTCGTCGGCGGCCTTCATGAAGGTGAACAGCTCGATCGTCTCCTCCGGCTTGACCGGCGCGACACCGGTCTTGAAGAAGGTCACGATCTCCGCCAGCATCGGGCCGTATCCCTTGAAATCGTCAACGCGCTGCAGGCCCTTCGCCAGAAAGACCGTCGCGCCGTAGCCATTGCGCGATTCGCGGTTGCCGCGGAAGGTGCCGATACGTCCCTCGCGCCATGTGCCGATCGCCAGATCTGTGCCGGGCGAGGAGACGCGCACGACCGACTCGCAGCCGGTGCCCATCAGCGTGAAGAGCGTTTCCACGCCATGGATGCCGTACCAGAAAAGATCGGGATGCGTGGCTTCAAGTGCACAGGGACTGTAGGCGTCGACTCCCACGATTGCACCGTGCTGGCCGTTGCGCAGGGCTTGGGTCTTGGGCGTGTAGCGTAGCGACGAGCAGGAGAACATCGGCACGTTGTAGCGCTTGGACGCCTCAAAGAGCGCCAGCACATGCGGCAGCGAGCCGGCGATCGGCTTGTCGATAAACACGCGCTTGCCCGCCTTGAAAACCGGTAGCGCCTGCTCCAGATGGACACGCCCGTCGTTGCTCTCCAGCAACACCACATCGACCTTTTTCAACAGGGTGTCGATCGAGTCGACAATCTCGACGCCGAACGGCTTGACCTTCTCGATGTACCCCGGCACGCGGTTGGTGCTGGAGGCGATGTCGCGGCTGCCCTGCGGATAGGCCGCCACGATGCGGCAGCCTGCGTATTGCGGCTCGACGGTGTCGGCGTTCAGGAGTTTGGTAAACTCGACGCTGTGCGAGGTGTCGAGGCCGATGATACCGACCTTGATGACTTCGGCTGCCGAGACCGTGCATGCGGAAATGAGCGCACCGAAAAACAAAACATGCTTAATCATAATGGATTTCCTTCCTTTCATAGTATTCACTGTAGCAAGACCAAGAAGCCGCACGCAAGCGCAGGCGGCGTGCATCTTTCTCAAGAAAGGTGCAAATAAAATCGTCACTACTCCAACGTCTTGATGCGGATATCCTTAAACTCCGCCCACATCGGCCGCCCGGCATGCAGTTGCAGGCCCAGCACGCCGTCCAGCAGAGCCAGCGCAGGGTCGTCGGTAAAGTCAAGGATCAGTCGGCCGTTCAGATAGTGGCGCATGTGGTTGCCCTTGGCTACGATCACGACATCGTTCCAGTCGTTGAGTTTGAAAAGCGCCTTGAACGCCTCGCCGTCGATCAGTGACGCCTGCACCTGCTTTTTGCCGTCGGTCCATATCGCCTGCTCGCCGACCAAGCAGATGCGGCCGCGCTTGCCGCCTTCGTCGTAGATGAACCCGGCGACATTCGGCAGTTTCTGCTCGTTGCGGATTTCGTGCTGGTAACCCTTGAGGCGCCACTGGTTCTTGGCACCGGGTTTGCTCTGCAGACGCGTGGAGCGGTACTGGATACCCGAGTTGTTCGCGGCAGTGCAGCGGAAAGAGAGGCGGAGTTCGAAGTCCTTCGTGGTGCCGTCTTTCCAGATCAGGAACGTGTTGCCTTGGGCTGGATTCTCGGCGGTTGTCTCGCCGCGGATGGCACCATCTTTGACCGACCAGAGCGAGGGATCGCCCTCCCAGCCGGTCAGGTCTTTGCCGTTGAAGATGCGGGTCATGCCGGGCGTCTCGGCCGGTGCCGTCTGGGGCTCGGCCGCTACGGTGTGAAGGACAGCCGCGAGGGCGGCGAACAAGAAAAGGGTCGTGCGCATAAAAATCCTTTGTTCAGGGTGTTGGCAATATGGTCAGGTGGCGCTTTTTACAGCGCCTCTTTGACGGCGGCCACCAAGGCATCCGCCTGCGTGAGTCCGGTGAAAGACTTGACGGTCTTGCCGTCTTTCAGGACCACAAGCGTGGGAATGCTGCGGACGCCGAACGTCTGGGCGGTGGTCTTCGCCTTATCGACATTTACTTTGGCGACCTTGGCGGTGTCGCCAAGCTGCTTGGCTACGGCATCTATGATCGGTCCTTGCGCGCGGCAGGGCGGGCACCAAGGGGCCCAGAAATCGACAAGCACCACGCCTTGCGCGGTCGCTGCGGCGAAGGTCGTGTCGTCAAGATCAAGCACACTGCTCGCGGCGGCTCCATCGGCCGCAGGTGCCGCACCGGCTTCCGCCGCCGATTCTTTCTTACAGCCGGCCATCACCAGCAGGGCACAAGCACAGATAGACAACAGTACACGCATCGTTTTCATCATTGTGTTCCTTTCTTCCGTTAGTTAGGATGCTTTCAGAATAACAAGTCCGTTGTTCCCCCGTCAATTTGGGTTTCAGGGTTTCAGGGTTTCAGGGTTTCAGGGTTTCAGGGTTTCAGGGTTTCAGGGTTCCACCCCAATCGGGATCGGGATCGATCGTTGCGACCACGCAGTGGCTCGCAACGGTGGGGTAAAAGCATGGCGCTGTTTTTTATCTGACATATCCTATATACTAAAACCCACATGCCAGAGATTTTCTATAATGCCATGGTCTTGCGTGAACCGTATTCCGGTGTGGAAGTGACGGTACATCAGTTGGCATGCGCATTGGCGCGGTATGGTTCGCTCCGAACCTGCGTCTGTGTTCCATCCGGACACCGCGCCATCCCCGTTGCGCCGCATGTGCGTCTGCGGACGATCTGCGCGGCGGCTTCGCGCTCGCGTCTGTTGCGTATCGCGTGGGAACAAACCGTGCTTCCGTTGCTTTTGTTGCGCGCCCGCGCGCCTCTGTTGCACGCGCCCGCCTATGTCGCTCCGCTGTTGACGCCCTGCCCCTTGGTGCTCACGATCCATGACCTGCATGTGATGACTCACCCCCAATTCTGTCGCACGCGCAATATCCTGCATTACAAATTGCTGATTCCCCCTTCGGTCAAAAAAGCTGCCGCGATCATCACCTTCTCGTCCTATATCAAAAACACCGTCCTGACACGCTTCCCCGCGGTGCGCGAAGAACGTATCCACGTCATATCGCCCGGACTTTCACAGGCGATGACGCATTGCACCGATCACGCGCGCTTGCAGGCCGTGCGCCAGCGTTACGACCTGCCCACCTCGTTCCTGCTTTTTGTCGGCGACCTGACATCACGCAAAAACATCCTCAGTCTCATCGACGCATTCGCTATCGTACAAAGCGAGCGGCCGGATCTGCATCTCGTGCTAGCCGGTGCGGCCGATTCTGCTGCCGCTGCGGTGATCGATGCGGCCATCCACCGGAACGGTGTGCGCCATCGCGTGATTCTCACGGGTTATGTCAGCGCTGAAGACCTGCCCGTGCTCTATTCGCTGGCGCAGGCTTTCGTCTTTCCCTCCCATGATGAAGGATTCGGCCTGCCGCCGATTGAAGCCATGGCCTGTGGCTGTCCGGTGGTCTGCTCGGGCGGCGCGGTCCTCGAAAATTGCGGCGCGGCGGCTGTCACCTGTGATCCGAGTGACCGCACTTCCATTGCCAGCGCGGTGAGCCTGTTGCTCGATCAGCCGGCTTTTCGCGAGGAGAAGATCGAGGCCGGCTACCGCAAGGCTGCCGAATTCACTTGGGAAAAATCGGCTCACGCCACAGAGGCCGTCTACCGGAGCGTATTGGACGCTTCCGCGTCGGCCCGACAGGAGATTCCAACATGAACGTACGTCCTCTTTTCTGGCTCGCGCCGCTTGTCTTGGTCAGCGCATGCCGTACCGCCACGCCGGTCGCCCCGACGCCGACCACTGCAGAACAGTATGCCGATGCGCTGATGGATATCGTTCCGCCGGAGATCATGATGGCGCAATTGGCGCGGCCCTACGCCGCAACCTACACGCGACCCGAAAAGCAGACGCGGGCGCACGACGCTTTCATGCGCAACGTTGATGTCATCGAACTACGCCGCATCATCCGCACAGCGCTGTTGCGCCACTTCAATGAGGCGGAGCTGCGTGCGCTAGCCACCTTTTATACCACGCCGGAAGGGCGCGCCTGCATGGCCAAGAGCGCCGCCTTTGCGGCGGAAGTGGTGCCGGCCTGCTCGCACGAAGCCGCCCAGGCCTTCCGCAAAACCGCAGTCGACGCAGCACGCGGCAGACTGCCGTAGCCTACGCCTACTCCTCGATCACGACTGGCGTGCCGTGCTCTACCATCGCGAGTAGCTTGACCGCGTTCCAGTTGGCGAGCCGGAAGCATCCCTTGGATTCGGCACGTCCGATATGTTCCGGAGTGGGGGTGCCGTGGATGCCGTAGCCCTGTAGCGAAAGGCCGATCCAGGCGAGCCCCACCGGATTGTTCGGCCCCGGCGGAATGAGGAGTTTGGTTTTTTTAGAGCCGCCCGGTACAAAGAGCTGAGGGTCGTAGGTGTAGTTGGGGTTCTGTGCGACAGCCTTGACCGAGACCTCGCCGTCAGGCCGCTTGGATTTTTCACGCGCGATCGAGCATGGGAAAAGCGCGACAAGCTGTCCTTCAGGATTGAAAACCGTCACCTCGGTGCGTGAGAGCGAGATGCGGATCGAGCCGGCCTTGGCGGGCTTGTCATACGCGCAGTTCGGCAACACGACTTCACTGCCCACCGGCGGATTCGGCCAGGACAGGCCGGGATTCAGGCGTTCGATAACCCGCTGCGAGGCGTGGCCTTTTTCGGCCAGGAACTCTTGCAGGGTCTCGTAGGGCAGTGCCTTGAGTCGCGCACGCTCTTCCCAATCCTGCGGCACCCGGCCTAGGGCAGCCACATCGGCGGCGGTGATGGTGTAGCGCGTCAGCACGTCGTCATCGCCGCCGAGTGCTTCCAGCACGGCGGCGTCGGGGATGCCGGTGGGGGGCAGGCCATTGAGCGTCTGCCAGGTCACCAGCGCGATTTCTGTTCGCAGTCCCCACACGCCGTCAACGCAGTTGCAGGAGAGGTGTTGGCGGTCGAGCAGGATCTGCAACGCGAGCGTGTCGCGGTTAAAGCCGGAACGGTATCCCACGAAGCGGTTGGCGGCCGGTTGTGCGTTCCCGTGCGAGAAGGCAAGCATCCCGCAGACAGCTAACAGAAGACACAGGAAAGGGGAGTGCGGCCGAAAGATGCGCAGTCGGGAGCGCGGGCGTCCCCGCCCGCAGAGCGTTGAGCGTTGAGCGTTGAACGTCGGGCGTTTTTTTAACGCAGAGACGCAGAGGCGCAGGGATCTCTTACGGGGTGGCGGCGTGACCGCCGCTGGGAGGGGCAAGCGTCTGCTTGCCCGCGGACGAGCAGACGCTCGTCCCTCCCGGTGCTCCGCAATGGATCCTGAAACCATCCTTCCGCACAGCGGAAGGCGGCTCGTGGGGACACTCGCCCTCCAAATCATGTCAGTCATGTCAGTCATGTCAATCATGTCGTTTATGCGCCCGCGTAGCGGGAAATCATGTCAAAGAGGTGTCAGTTCAAAGCGGTGCGGCTTGGGTTTGCGCGCGACATCAATCTGCGCCTCAAGGTCGGCGATGCGCAGGTCCAGTTCGGCCATTTTTTCAGCCGGACCGTTTGCGAGTTGCACCTTGCGCCAGCGCTCGAAATAGGCGTCGTTCTTTTTGAACACCAAGTCCAGGACTTGGAGCGCCTGTGCGGAGTTCGGCGTGGAGTAATTCACTAGGTCTACCCCGCGGGCAAGATCTTCGCGACTGAAATCGGCGACGTGCAGACCGTCGATGGTCAGGGCGTAGTTCGCGGCCTTGAGGCCCTCGACCTTTAGCTTGTAGCGGTTCAGATCATCGGTGATCGGTGCCAGCGAGAGGGCGGCCGTGGCTCTGGTGTCGATCGGCATCGGCAGCGCGTGGTCGAGCCGGTCAAAGCTGACAACGCCGTCCCTGACCTGCACATCGGAGAGCGTGCAGTTCCTTTGGCGTTTGATCTTGCTGAGGAAGAACCAGCGCGACACATCCACTTCGCAGCAGGAGACCAGCATCGGCGCTTGGAGTTGCTTCAGGATGATCCATGCCATCAGCGTATGACCGACCGGCCCCGGGTGTACGGCGTCACCGCCGCCGATCATGGCGTCCGGCTTGGCAGCGCGCGCGGTCAGCATGAGTTTCATATAAGGCTCGAACAGGTTCACGAACCACGCATTGCGCGCAGCCGCCACGTCGTACAGGGCGGCGGAAAATTTGTGCAGCGATTGGTTCTTCACGTTCTTGTCGTGTTCGACCGGGGACTTGTCCTCGATCGGCTGCGGAGTGATCAGGGCGACGCGGGCGCCTTCCTTCATGAGGGTGTCCACGATTTCGCCTTGGCTGCGTACATATGCGCGGCAGATGTCTTCGCGGAACGCCTGATAGGCATGGTCGTTCATGCCGAACTTGACCGTGACGGCCGTGGGCTTGTGCGGCAGTACGTCGCGCTTCAGGCCGGCCCGTACCGCTTTTTCCACCATCTCGTCCAGCACGGCACCTGTCGCGGAGAAGAGCGCTTTCTCATCCGTCTTGAAACGCTGGCGTAGCCACGCGGTATCACCGCCCCAGCCCACGTTGCGGAAACAGAAACGGTGGTCCGGGAAGCGCGTCAGCGTGTAGGCTTCGATGTAGGTGGTGTAGAGCTTTTGCTGGGTGATGCTGTCGCCCAGAAAAACAACCGAGTCGTTGTTCTTGAAGAAAAAGTCTTTTTCAGGCTGGCCGAAAGCCAGCACTCCGACCAGTACTAAACATCCGATTCCCAATGTACGCATGTTCATCAAGCTTCCTTAGGTTGTGTGCATCACCGATAGTGCCTAACGCGAGCTTAGCCCGTACCCCAATTCAATCTCACACAAAGGCACAAAGAACACAAAGGTTTTTTCATAACACCCTGTTTCCTTTAGCGCCTTCGTGTGAGAAACAACTCGTTCTTTGTTGGTTTTCCCAGCCCGATGGGGTGCCAGAACACAGAAAAGAATGGTAACGGGCGGAAACCCGTTTGTCGAGTCGAGAGAACGCGCCGATTAAATACACATATCAAACGAGCCTTTACAAGACATGTCAAGGGTGGACGTGTATGATTTAAGTGTATTCTGTTTGGTCTCACGATTTGTAAGAAAGGGAGGTTAGCCATCATGGGCGCTCGATCAGTAAAAGAGTTGAAGACTGTCAAAAAGAATGTGAATAGCGTTGCGGATGCCGCGCTGAATGCGGGCAACGGCGTGTTGCGGTTGACACCGAACTGGGTGCCGCGTTCGTTCTGTTATCCCGGACGCAGGTTGAAGCTTCACCCGGATGATCTCTATGCCTTCGGACTTAACCGCGGCGGTATCGACGAGCGCTGGTTCGGCTCGACCACCGAGGCGGCGAACGAGGGGCGTCTTCCGGATGAGGGCCTGAGCTATGTGGTCTTCGAGAACAAGCGCGTGCTGTTGCGCGATGTGGTGGCCGGGTTGGGTGCCACGATCGTCGGCGCGAAGATCTGGAAGAAGTACCAGCGCTGGCCGGTCTACAGCAAGTTCTTCGACAACCTCGGACCGCTGCCGCACCACCTGCATCAGGACGACAAGCTCGCTAAGCTGGTGGGGCAGGAGGGCAAGCCGGAGTCTTACTACTTCCCGCCGCAGCACAACAACTTGGGCGCGCGTTTCCCCTACACCTTCTTCGGTCTGGTGCCCGGCACGACCAAGGCGGACATCGTCCGCTGTCTCGAGCGCTGGAACCAAGGCGATAACGGTATCACCGACATCTCGCAGGCCTACCGCCTGAAGGTCGGTACCGGCTGGTTTGTGCCGCCGAACGTGCTGCACGCGCCGGGTTCGCTCTGCACCTACGAGCCGCAGTGGGGCTCGGATGTGTTCGCGATGTTCCAGAATTTGGTCGATGAGAACTACGTGCCGTGGTCGCTGCTGGTCAAGGACGTGCCCAAAAACAAGCAGAAGGACTTGGACTTCATCGCCGGCATGGTCGATCTCAAGGAGAACACCGATCCACACTTCTACAAGAACCACTTCCTCGAGCCGGTGCTGGCGGGAGGTTCTGAGCAGGACGGATATCTGGACTACTGGATCAACTACGGCCGCGTCAAGGGCTGGCAGTGCGTCACCGCAAAGCGCCTGACCGTGCTGCCCGGCTGCTCCTGCACCATCAAGGACAACGGCGCCTACTGCCTGATCACTGTGCAGGGCGAGGGTACCATCAACGGCCAGCGCATCTCCAGCCCCAACATGATCCGCTTCTACGACATCACGGACGACGAGTTCTTCGTGGTGCACGATGCCGCGCGCGCGGGTGTCACCTATGTGAACGCCTCGGAGAGCGAGCCGCTGGAGATCCTGCGCTACTTCGGCCCCGAAGTGAATCCGGACGCGCCGGAGATCGGCCAGCAAAGCTGAACTTAACCTCACACAAAGGCACAAAGGTTTTTTGACATGAGGCTCATCCAAAACCCTTTGTTTGCAGGTGTAGCACGGGCATCCTGCCCGTGCTTCATGGGCGGGACGCCCATGCCACGAAGTGTTTTACAAGAGCCTTGTGTGAGAAACAATCTGCTTAAGAAAGGAGAATATTATGTCTAACACTTTTCCGAAACTGCATAATGCCGCTTGGCCGGGTGTCGTAGGCAAAGGTCCCGATACGCCCGAGCCGATCATTGAACTCTCGACCATGATCGATCTCACCACGGCGGCCTGCGTGGACGGTGCCCGGTTTGATGGCATCGATCTCTTCCTCAGTGCGCCGCATGTCGATATCGATTCGACGGATGACGACCTCAAGCGCCTCGCGGATACCGTGACGGCCAAAGGGTTGGCCGTCGGTTCGCTGGTGGCGCCTGTGTGGAGCGGTTGCGCTTTTGGTGGCGAAGAGAAACGTGCCCACTGGCTGGATCAGGTGCGCAAGGCGTGCCGCATCGGTCAGCGGCTGCGCGAACTGGGTGTGCGCCCGTCGGGCGTCGTTCGCATCGATTCATCGGGCGGTGTCGCCGACTGGGCCAAAGACCCCGCCGGCAATACGCGGATGATCATCGACTCCTTTAAGCAGGCGTGTGACATCGCGGAGGATGCTGGCGAGTGGCTGGCCGCCGAGGGCGAGATCTGCTGGGGCGGCATGCATTCATGGCGTGCCATGCTCGACGTGCTCGAAGGCGTAGACCGTCCCAAGGCTCTGGGCTTCCAGGCCGACTTGGCGCACACGATGCTCTATCTGATGGGCTACAACGCGCCCGAAGCGCGTATCCTGCCGGAGAATTTCGACTGGTCCGACACCGCGACCTTCCGTGCCGCCTACACGAAGCTCGCCACCGCCCTGCGCCCGTGGACGATCGACTTCCATGTGGCGCAGAACGACGCCACGGTCAAGGGCCAAGGCTCGCACGACAAGACCGGCCGCCACTGTCTGCCGGACGACCCCAACGGCAAGCTGGACATCGTCTGGTGCGCGGGTCAGTGGCTGCGCGATGAAAACGGCGAACTGACACAGACGATCCGCCACATCTGCTGGGACGGCTGCATGTTCACCAACGAGGTGATGATGCGCCCCGGCACTTGGAACAGCATCCTCGGGGCAATGCTGAAGGTGCGCGAAGCCCACGGCTGGGCAGAGTGATATCACACATGAGGCTCTTGCAAAACCCCCTGTGGCATGGGCGTCCCGCCCATGAAGCAAACACGGGCAAGATGCCCGTGCCACATCCTTCGTGGCATGGGCGTCCCGCCCATGAAAGAGCAACGAGGGTTTTGCAAGTGCCTCGACATTTTCAAAAAAAAGGAGACCCAAAATGGCAACCAAAAAAAAGCTGAATATCGGAATGATTGGCCGCGGATTCATGGCCAAAGCCCACTCAAACGCCTTCCGCCGGGTCGGCAATTTCTTTGACCTCGCCTACGAGCCTGTGCTGAAGACCGTTTGCGGAACGAACGAAGCCGGGACGAAAGCGTTTGCCGACAGTTGGGGATATGAGTCCGTCGCGACGGATTGGCGGCGTGTGGTCGAAGACAAAAACATCGACCTCGTCGAGATCTGTGTTCCCAACAACCTCCACGCCGAAATCGCCATCGCGGCGGCCGAGGCTGGTAAAATGATCATCTGCGAAAAGCCTCTCGCCCGCGACGCTGCCGAAGCGCTGACCATGACCGAAGCGGTGGAGAAGGCCGGCGTGCTCAACTTCGTCTCGTTCAACTACCGGCGGATTCCGGCCGTGACCTTGGCGAAAAAGCTCATCGACGAAGGGAAACTCGGCAAGATCTTCCACTACCGCGCCAACTTCCTGCAGGACTGGACAATTAGCGCCGATGTGCCGCAGGGCGGTAAAGATACCTGGCGTCTGGACGCCAAGACGGCCGGCTCTGGTGTGACCGGTGACCTGTTGGCCCATTGCATCGACATCGCCCTCTGGCAGAACGGCCCGATCACGGACATCAACGCGATGACGGAGACGTTTGTGAAAGAGCGCAAGAGTGCCGATACCGGCAAAGTCGAGCCGGTCAAGATCGACGATGCCTGTACCTTCTTCTGCCGCTTTGCGAATGGCTCAATGGGCAACTTTGAGTCTACCCGTTATGCGCGCGGTCATAAGGCGCTCTTCACCTTCGAGATCAATGGCGAGAAGGCCTCAATCAAATGGGACCTGCACGACCTGCACCGCTTGCAGTACTTCGATCATCGCGACGAAGGGATCGTGCGCGGCTGGCGCTCCATCCATGTCAGCGATGGCGACCAGCCCTACATGAGTCACTGGTGGGTGCCTGGCCTGCAGATCGGTTACGAGCACAGCTTCGTGCATCAGGTCGCCGATTTCCTCGAGGCCGCAGCCAAGGGCGAGAATGCGCGTCCGACCTTCCGCGATGCGTACGAGACCTCCCGGGTCTGCGACGCGATACTGAAGTCGGCAACCGACGGACAGTGGGTCAGCCTGTAACCGAGTAATCGGTTGGTGGCAGAGGCGCGCGAAGCTCGCGTGTTTCTGATGAAAGGTGGGATGGGTGAGTCGGGGGCACGGGCGTCATCGCCCGCTTTCCTTGAGCGTTGAGAGTTGAGCGTTTTTTAACGCAGAGACGCAGAGACAGAGACGCAGAGATTTTGCTGGGCGGCGGCATGGCCGCCGCTGGGAGGGACGAGCGCCTGCTCGTCCGCGGGCAAGCAGACGCTTGCCCCTCCCAGCGCTTCGCAATGAAATCTGAAACCAGGCACGCATTCGACTCGCGTCACCCCTGCCGCTAACCGATTACGTAACCGGGAGAGTGACAATGACACGACGGATTGTAATGTGCACGTTGATCGCCGCGACAGCGGCTGGTACGGTCGCGGCGGCGCCTCGGCCGGGTGCGGTGGCCGACGCGCTAGCCGTGCCGGTGTTGGTCACGGCCGGCCTGGCCTCGCACGAGGCGGTGTTCAGCCAGGTGCTCGCCGCAGACGAGGCGGCTGACAGGGCGTGGGGCACATTGACGACCAAAGAAGCACTTGCCGCACACCAAAAACAGTTGCGTGAACGCTGGATGGCCTCGTTCGGCGGCTTCCCAGCACGCACGCCGCTCAATGCACGCGTCACCGGCAGCGTGGATCGCGAAGGCTATAAGATCGAAAAAATTCTGCTCGAAAGCCAACCCGGCCACTTTGTCACTGGGCACCTTTTCTTGCCCCAAGCTCCGGCTTTCAAACCGCCTTTTCCAGCGGTCCTAATCTGTTGCGGTCATAGCGGTAACGGCAAAGCCTCCAAAGATTACCAGCGCGGTGCGGTGCTGGCCGCGCAGGCGGGCCTTGCGGCACTGATCTATGACCCGATCGATCAAGGCGAGCGGTTGCAACTGCCCGGTAAAAAACCGCCCCACAATGTCCATGGCCACAACATCACCGGCGTCAGTGCCATGCTGTTGGGCTGGAACACGGCGCGCTTCAGGATCTGGGACGGCATGCGCGTGCTGGACTATCTGCAGGAGCGGCCGGAGATTGACAAGCAGCGGTTGGGGGTGATGGGTAACAGTGGCGGTGGCACGCTCTCGTCCTACATCATGGCGTTGGACGATCGGATCGGTGCTGGCGCGCCCTCTTGCTACATTTCCACGCTACGCGATGTCTGCGACCGCTGCGGCCCGCAGGATGCCGAGCAGAATTTCTTCGGGCAGCTTGCTTTCGGGATGAACCACGCCGGCTATCTGTTGGCGCGCGCGCCGATGCCGGTCTGCATGAACTGTGCGCACGGCGACTTCTTCCCGTTCGCCGGCAGTGAGAAAAGTTACGCCGTAGCGCGTGCTGTGTTCGAGCGCTTCGGTTGGGGCGAACGCGTGGCGATGTTGGACGTGCCCGGTCCGCACGGCTGGAAAGAGGGCAATCGTGTGGGATCGGTCCAGTGGATGCGCCGCTGGCTACGTGACGAGACTGCGGCGCTGCCGCTGGATCTGCCGGCACTGCGTGCGTCGTGTGCATCTTACGATGCCAAGAGCGCAGACTGCGGGCTGCAGGAGCCGGATGCGTGGGTCACGTCGACCGGCCAAGTGCGCGACCTGCCGGGGGCGCGCTCGGTCTACGACATCATGCGCGACGAACTGGCCGCCATCGAGAAGCAGCGTGCGCCGCTGGTCGGTGATGCGCGTGTCCGCAAAGTCCGCGAGTTGGCGGGTATCCGTCCGCTGGCCGAGTTGAACGCCACACGCACAGAGACCGGCCGTCAGGCGGGCGAAGGATTTACCACCGTTCGCCAACACTTCGCATTGCCGGGCCGTCTCACTTGGCCGGCGGTCACATTGCTTCCGGAAAAAGTGTCCGGCGCGCCTGTGCTGGTGCTTGCGGAAGGCGGCCGCACGCAGGCGGTGGAGACGGTCACGTCCTATCTGGCGTCCGGCCACCCCGTGATGGCGACCGACCTGACTGCGGTCGGCGAGATCAGCGCGTGTAAGCATCGCTTCTATGGTTCGAAGCACACTGACGAGGGCATCGGCGTCATGCTCTATCTGCTTGGTGAATCGTTGGTCGGACGACGCGCGGAGGAGATTATCGTCTGCGCACGGGCGCACGCCGCTGCGCACGGGGGCGCTCCGGTGATCCTGCATGCGCGGGGCGGGTTGGCTGTTGCCGCCGCACATGCCTTCGCCGCCGAACCGACGCTGTTCGCGAAACTCGAACTGGCGGACGCCCCGCTCGCGTGGGCAGAGGTGATCCGCCGCGCCGATCGCTTCAACTTCGCGCTGTGCGTGCAGAACGCGCTCCGCTTCTATGATTGGACCGATCTCTGCACGCCGGCTTCCGCGCTCCGCGCGGAGTGAGCGGAGTGAGCAGTGAGGAGTTAGGAGTGAGGATTTAGGATTTTTTCTCACACAAAGGCACAAAGGCCACGAAGGTTTTTTTAGGGGGGCAGGGCTGGCCACAAGTCGCGGGTCGCGGGTCAACCTTTCTTATTGCGACCACGCAGTGGCTCGCAATGATGAGTGCAAAAGGGGCGGCGAGCCGCCCCGCCCTTCGCAAAACTCCTAACTCCTAAATCCTAAATTCCAACTAGCTCAATGCCAGCTCGCCATCTGCGGCGGTGACGTGGATCGTCGCGCCGGGCGCGTAATCGCCGCCGATGATCTTGCGGGCGATCGGCGTTTCAAGCGCACGTTGGATGGCACGTTTGACTGGGCGCGCGCCGTAGACCGGATCGAAGCCCTTGTCGGCCAGCCACGCCAGCGCGGCGTCGTCGATCTCCAGCGCGAGATCCTGCTCCGCCAGACGGGCGCGCAGGTCTTCGAGCTGCAAGCGCACGATCGCGGCGATTTCGGCTTGTCCAAGCGGCTTGAAAAGCACGGTCTCGTCCAAGCGGTTCAGGAACTCCGGGCGGAAGGAGGTCTTGAGTAGATTCATCACCTTCTCGCGGATCTCGGGCGAGATCTCCGGCGATTCCGTTCCGTCCCATTGATCCAGCGCCAGGAACTCTGAACCGATGTTGCTGGTCATGATGATCACGGTGTTGCGGAAGCTGACGGTGCGTCCGTGGCTGTCGGTGAGGCGTCCGTCGTCGAGCACCTGCAAGAGGATGTTGAAGACGTCGGGGTGAGCCTTTTCGATCTCGTCGAGCAGCACCACACTGTACGGCTTGCGGCGTACGGCTTCGGTGAGTTGTCCGCCCTCTTCGTAGCCGATGTAGCCGGGAGGCGCGCCGACCAGACGCGAGACGGCGTGTTTCTCCATGTACTCCGACATGTCGATGCGTACCATGGCAGCTTCGGAATCGAACAGCTCTGCGGCGAGCGTCTTGGCCAGTTCGGTTTTGCCGACACCGGTGGGGCCGAGGAAGAGGAATGCGCCGATCGGCCGCTGGCGGTTCTTGATGCCGGCGCGCGCGCGCAACACGGCGTCCGCCACGGTGTCGACTGCCTCGTCCTGACCCACCACGCGGCGATGCAGCACACCGGCCAGATTCAGCAGTTTCTCGCGCTCGCCCTCCAACAGGCGCGTCACGGGAATGCCGGCCCAGCGCGAGACGGCTTCGGCGATTTCTTCGGAGGTGACCTCCTCGCGCAGCATGACGGTGCCGTCGGCGGCGTGCAGCCGATCCTGGGCCTCCTTGAGGCGTTTCTCCAAATCAGGGATGATGCCGTACTTGAGTTCGGCCGCGCGGTTGTTGTCGTAGGCACGCTCCGCCTGATCGTAAGCGGTACGGGCCTCCTCGAGTTTCTCGCGCAGCACACGCGTCTCATCAAGCACCTTTTTTTCGGATTGCCAACGCGCGGTCATGGCGTCGGCCTGCGTTTTTAGTTCAGCCAACTCTTTGCGCAACTCTTCGAGGCGCACCTTGGAGGCGTTGTCCTTCTCCTTCTTGAGCGCGGTCTCCTCGATCTGCAGGCGGGTCACGCGGCGCGTGATCTCGTCCAGTTCGGCCGGCATGGA
>Ga0208824_1000748_pt1 | contig 32676 bp, 26 predicted proteins | sample AD_JPNTR3_MetaG_FD_184447 | JGI IMG/M metagenome (GOLD analysis project Ga0208824, IMG submission 184447) | Active sludge microbial communities of municipal wastewater-treating anaerobic digesters from Japan - AD_JPNTR3_MetaG (SPAdes) (version 2) | ecosystem: Engineered > Bioreactor > Anaerobic...
CCAATGGGCTTAAAGCTGTAGCCGTGGCAAATTTGAACGGGCCTGTGGTGTTTGCAACCCATGGCATCTATGGGGTCTATGCCCTATCTTTAGGTGAAACTGCTGCTGCATCGAGTGCTTCTTCGGGAACTTCTTCTCAGACGAAAGGGACCTCCGTGCTTAAATGGATAGCCCTGAACCAGGGACTTGAGCTGCATGAAACCACGGACAATCCCGACGAAGTCGGGGATATTCTTGTGGATCAGTCCTCCGGTAAACCCAGAGTTTTTGCCCTGCAGACCTTCCGGGAACGGCTCTATGAACTCGATTGGGATGCCAAACGGTTTAATCTGCTTTATAAGGGTAGTGATGAATTTAAAGTCCAGGATGGGCTAATCAGGCTGGATAACAGGCTTCTGTATGTTCAGCAGGGGAAACTTGCCCTGTTTCCCCTTGCGATCACGCTTCCCCAGGAAAAGGATACACTCCGCTGGAATGCAGAACCGGGCCAGATCCTGATGACACTTAAAAAAGCGGAGGCGCTGCTTACGGAAAAACCGTTGGCCGCCGCCCTTGTCCCCTCATCAACCTGGGCAAGCTCCGGAGCGGTACCGGTCATTCTTTCTGAACTGTGGCTCCTGCAGGAACCCTATGGGCAGAACGACAGCAAACCCAACCTAAAAACCGCATTGAACCGGGAAGGCTTGTATCTTCCGGTGAATCACGCCCTGGACCAGAAAACACTGAACCGCTATGTGCAGATTTTGGAGACAAAAAAGCTCAACATGGTGGTTATTGATATGAAGGATGATTATGGCAGACTCCGCTTTAGTCCTCAGAATCCTGGGATTTCCGCCAAAGGACGGGTTTTTAATCCCGTAAATCTGGAGCAGTTCGTGTCTACCATGAAGGCCCACGGGGCCTACCTGGTGGCCCGGGTTGTAGTATTCAAGGACCCGGAACTCTATAAAAAAGAAGGGGGCAAGTATGCGGTCTGGGATTCGTCCCAAAACACCCCCTGGCAGGGATACTATGAGAACCCGGATGGGACCAGGACCGAATATGATGAAAAATGGGTCGACCCCTATTCGGAAGCAGTGTGGGATTATATCACCGCCATTAGTAAAGAACTACACGAGCGGGGGTTCGATGAAATCCAGTTTGATTATATACGATTCCCCACCGACGGGGTGAATCTGAACCAGGCCAGCTTTCGCTGGCGGGATCCGGGGATGGACATGGAAAGTGCGATCCTTTCATTCTTACGGTATGTGCGAAGCCATGTGAATGTTCCCATCTCCATAGATATATATGGAGCAAATGGCTGGTACCGGACCGGCGCCCGTACTGGACAGGAGGTTGAGGTCCTTGCCCGCTATGTGGATGCAATCTGCCCCATGTACTATCCCAGCCACTTTGAGCAGACCTTCCTCGCCAACAACCCGCCAGAACTGCGTCCCTATCGGATTTATAATCTGGGGACCCTGCGGGCCATGGCAATCGCCCGGAACCTGGCGGTGATACGGCCCTACATGCAGGCATTTTACATGAATGTTTCCTACGACCGGAAATACTACAATAACGATTATGTCCTTAGGGAACTCCTCGGGGTGCAAAACGCGGGAAATTTTGGCTATACCTACTGGAACAATGTGGGCCGCTACGATGAGATTCCTTTGCCGGAGACCCGGCTGACCGCAGGTCCCGCCCTCCTCTTTAAATCCACAAAAATTGATTGACGCCCCGGTGAAACCATGATTTACTTACTTAATGTAAGTAAATCATGGAGTAACCAATGACCAACGAACAGACGCTGCTGCAAGTCATTACTGAAGATAATTCGCTGCAATTACTTTTTAAGGGTATAGAAATCTTCAGGCATTCAGAGGAACACCCCTTTGTATGTGCCGGCCGTGGGAAGGCAAATTATCGTATGTTCCGGGGTAATTTTCACATTTCGGAACGGCTTAGGGAACTTGTGGGTCTAAAGGACTGGGAAGTTTTGCAGTCGGGATCGGACCACCCTGTCATCCGCTTCAGCAATAATTCCTGCAGTCTAATCATCGAAGCGGCTATTGTTGATGACCGCCTGGTGCTCTCCTGCAAGGCTGACCCAGAGCATACTTCCCAACAGCCCTTTAACAGGTGGCGTTTTCATTTTTCAGCCCAGGTTGATGAACGGATCTATGGCTGCGGGGAACAGTTCAGCTATTTTAACCTCCGGGGCAGGTCCTTTCCACTCTGGACCAGCGAACAGGGTGTAGGCCGGAATAAAAAAAACTATGTTACCTGGCTTGCCGATGTGGCTGAGGGTGCGGGGGGCGACTACTTCTGGACCTTTTTCCCCCAGACCAGCTTTGTAAGCTCCTGCAGATTCTGGTGTTATGCGGAATGTTCCGCCTATTCTATCTTTGATTTTTCCGAAAGCGATCATCATGAACTCTATTTCTGGGACCTGCCTGGCCGCTTTGTGTTCGGCAGCCAGTCCAGCATGCTCGAAACGGTCCAGGATCAGTCCGCTTTTTTTGGCCATCAGGGGGAACTCCCCGATTGGATCATGGTGGGGGTAATTCTCGGGATTCAGGGAGGCACAGGGATCTGCGAACAGAAACTCCGTGCCGCCCGCAGAGCCGGAATTCCCGTTACCGGTATCTGGGCTCAGGACTGGGAGGGTATCCGCATTACCAGTTTCGGCCAGCGGCTCCGGTGGAACTGGGAGTGGGACAAGGAGCGGTATCCCGGGCTTGTCCAGGCAATAAAAATATGGGCCAGTGAAGGGGTTAAGTTTTTGGGCTACATCAATCCCTATGTTTTGCAGGATCATTCCCTGTTTAAGGAAGCCGAACCCCGGGGTTACCTGGCTAGAACCAGTGAAGGCCGCACCTACCTGGTTGATTTTGGGGAGTTTTTTGCGGGTATCATAGACCTTACCAATCCTGAAGCCTTTGCCTGGTTTAAGGGGGTGATTAAACGCAATCTGCTTGCCCTGGGACTTTCGGGCTGGATGGCCGATTTTGGGGAGTACCTGCCTACCGATACGGTCCTCTTTTCGGGCCGTTCTGCGGAGCTGGCCCACAACGAATGGCCCGCCCTCTGGGCACGCTGTAATTATGAGGCAGTCCAGGAGTGGTACCTGGAACACCCTGAAACAAAGGGACAGATCGTCTATTTTATGCGGGCCGGCGGGCCCGGATCCCAGAAATGGTGCCCCCTCATGTGGGCCGGCGACCAGAATGTGGACTGGTCCGAAGATGACGGGCTCCCCTCGGTCATTCCGGCAGCCCTGTCCCTGGCCATGTCGGGCCATGGGCTCCATCACAGCGACATCGGCGGTTACACTACCCTCTTTGGCATGAAACGTACCAAGGAACTCTTTATGCGCTGGGCAGAATTTTCTGCCCTGACGGCGGTGATGCGGGGCCATGAGGGAAACCGCCCCCGGGACAACTGGCAGTTTGATAGTGACAAAGAAACCCTCTCCCACCTTGCCCGTATGGGACACCTGCATCGCACCCTTCTACCCTATCTCAAGGTTCTAGTAAAAGAAAATACAGAAACAGGCATACCGGTCATGCGGCCCCTGTTTCTCCACTATGAAAAAGACCCGGAGGCCTGGCATCTTAAGGACCAGTATCTCCTGGGTCAGGACCTCCTTGTAGCACCGGTGCTGGAACCGGCCTGCAATGAACGGAAGCTGCACCTGCCACCGGGCTCCTGGAAGCACCTCTGGAGCGGTGTAACCTATGAAAGCCCTGAGCCTCATGGTATGGCATGCTCCGTGAGGGCCTTTTTAGGAGAGCCGCCGGTGCTGTATCGTGCCGATTCTCCCTGGGCAGAACTCTTTCAGAAGGCTGTCCAACAATGCGAAGCCCTGTATCCAGGCAGGCCCACAGGCAAACCCTATGCCATTACGGTCCAGGAAGGAAACCACCAATGAGGAACGGCACCATACAGCATCTGGAGACGCTGAATCCGGAACTAACCATTATTTCGGTAGAGGATAAACGTTTCAAAGGATACGGAAGGGTTATTGTCCATCCCTATATGGATAGACTGCTCGAAAGAGCAGCACCCCTAATCCCCTCGGAACTCCCGGAAAACAAATACATTGCCTCGGTCCCGGAACTGGAGGCCCTGCCCGGGAAGGAACTGTATAACCTGGTGTTTGGCGACACCGACATTCAGGTTGGTTATGTGGCAGGTCCAAACATGACCTTAAATGGACTTGAGTACCATAAATCACCGGAAGTAATAATAGCCCTGACAGACCAGATGCTGCTCCTGGGGAAATGGGAAGATATTGATGATAACTGGCACTATGATGCAGGCAGGGTCCTTGGACTGTACCTAAAGGCCGGTGAATGTATCGAACTGTATCCCCGGGTTCTCCATTTTTCCCCCTGCCGACTTTCGGACCAGGGTTTTAAAACCCTAATCGTCTTACCCCGGGGAACCAATACCCCCCTTTCGGAAGAAACTCTGGCAAATCGTATTTCCGGAACCGAGTCCCAGTGCCTTTTTATGAAAAACAAATGGCTCTTAGCCCACCCTGAACGTTTCCCCCTGATACAGAAGGGAGCCTATCCAGGTATTCGTGGAAAAAACATCCTGGTGCAGTACAAATAAGGGAGTACAAATAAGGGAGTACAAATTAAGGAGGTCTAGCATGGCAGAACAGAAAAAAAAGATCGGTATTGGATCCCTCATTTCCTATGGGATGGGAGACCTTTATGGCGGCGGTTCATTTTTAATCATATCAACCCTGTTTATGTATTTCCTTACCGATGTGGTAGGCCTTTCTCCCTTTCTGGCAGGTATGGTGGTCATGGTCGGGAAAGCCTGGGACGCCATCTCGGATCCGCTTATGGGGCTCATATCCGACCGTACCAGGTCCCGCTTTGGCCGCCGGCGGGTGTACTTCCTCGCAAGCATCGTCCCTGTTTTCATCAGCTTCTGGATGCTCTGGATCACCCTCCGATTCCCAAGCCAACTGGCGACCTTCTTGTATTACCTGTTCAGCTATATCCTCTTTTGTACGGTCTACACCATCGTCATGGTCCCCTACTCATCCTTACCCACCGAGATGAGCGGTGATTATCGTGAACGGGCCCGGCTTTCTGGAGCGAGGATGCTTTTTTCCCAGCTTTCAGCCCTGCTCGCTGGTACTATACCGGGCTTTCTCGTAAAGAACCTTTATAAGGATAATCCTTCACAGGGATTTTTCCTTGTGGGACTTATGTTCGGCCTCCTCTATGCGCTTCCCTGGCTCATCGTCTTTTTAGGAACCTGGGAAGAGGACATCCCCACCGCCAGGGTTAATAAGAACAGCGGCCAGCAGAGCGCTGGGCTTCTACAGTCCTTTAAGGATCTGCGAAGTCTCCTGGCCTGCCGGTCCTTCAGACTTCATATCGGTATGTACCTGCTGGGCTATACCGCACTAGATATCCTCTCCGCATCCTTTGTATATTTTGTTACCTACTACATCGGCCGGGGCAGCATTTATACCCTCTGCCTTGGATCCATGCTGATATTCCAGTTATTGTCCCTGCCTTTGCATATTACCATATCGAACCGTATCGGAAAGGGCCGATCCTATGCAATCGGCGCAGGAATCGTATTTCTGGTATCCCTCATCTTTGTAACCCTGTCACCGGAAAGTCCCACCCTGTTAATTCTTATATCCTCCGCATTGCTCGGCCTGGGACTTTCCCCCGTTGTAGCCATGCCCTGGGCCATGCTGCCCGAATCATCCGATGCGGATGAACTGACCAACCACATTGAACGGGCGGGCTCTGTTGCAGGAGTCTTCACCCTTTGCAGAAAACTCGTGCAGGCCCTAACACTCTGGATATTCGGACTCCTTCTGCAGGGCATCGGTTATGCCGCCGGAGCTACTCAGCAATCCGCCGGAGCAATTCAGGGCATCCGTTATATTTTTGTCTTCGGCCCCCTGGCCTTCGTTGCTCTCGGCACCATCCTGGCAATCCTCTATCCCATAACTCCTAAAACCTTCGCCCTTATGAGAAAGACCCTGGAGGCGTCCCGGGCCGGCCAAACCTTTCATTGTGATGAAGCAGACGAGAATCGGCTCTTAAAAATTACCGGAAAACACTAAAAGAATAGTAAGGGGGGAGCACCATATACGGCAGGCATAAGAATAGGCTCGGGAAGAGGGGGGCCACTTTCCGACGCGGCTCCCCCTCGCTGCGAATTATTGCCGCGGCAATAATTCTCCGCTACCCCCACTCCGGGGGTGCGGAAATATGATACATTTATTTTACGATTTCCCAGCCTTCTATGTGGGCAAGGATTTCAAAGGGTTTTACATAGGTTCCATAGACGACCGACGCATGGTGGGCTATGCCGTTATTGACCACCGTGGCTAGCACATCGGCCACGTTCCGGTCAAAGACAGCCTTCATATAGGTACCCTTAAGGAGCTTATCCATGGGGACTGCCCGGGCCGTATCCAGGAGCATCCTGAATTTCCCATCGCAGGAATCGAGGCGCAGAATAGAAAGATCACCGCATTTGAGAACAAAATCTGCGGTAACTCCTTTGCCGCCGGCAAAATAGGTATCCAGGGACCGGACACAGCGGCCATCCCAGAGGTTACAGGGGGCAACGCCACAGTGCCAGAAGAGGGCAAAATTCTCTTCCAGGTCAATCTGGGAAAAGTCAAAGAGGAAGGGAGTTTCGGCCCCCACAGCCCGGTGGGCCAGCATGGAAAGGGCGCCCTCCACATCCCCTTCACAGGCGAGGATCCGGTCCTCCGACTGGAGGAGGCTCATGGCAGCACAGGGGCTGATCCCATAGGTGGCGGCAAACTCGGGCCAGCAGCGGATAGCCAGTGCGGTAAGCCGCTTGGCGGTGAGGAATGCATCGAGTTTTGCGGAGAGGGCTGCCACCCTATCAAGCTGGTCATTCGTTATTCCGGAAACATCAAAGACCCTGGTAAGCTGCTCCTTCCTGCGGGCCACCTCAGTATCCGGGACCGGGTAATTAAAGACCTCATCCAGTTCAAAGTGGTCCACCAGAACCCCAAGCTGATTGTACAGGGCTAAATCGGCGGTACTCAGGTTAAAGAAGCCATGGGCCCGATACCCGATAATTCCGACCCGGGCGGTAGACAGGGCGACCCGTACCCGGATCGCATCGAGCCAGTCCTGATCCATATCGGGGCGGACCACCACCCGGTAGTTCCGGATGCCCCCCTTATAAAGGTTTGACGCATTCAGGTTTGCACCGCATACGGAATTGAGCCGAATTTTGCCCCCATCATAGGGCAATTCAGGGAGCGCCCAGAGCAGTATGGGCTTTTTTACCTGCTTGGCAATCACCAGCGCCAGATGCCCCAGATGGAAGGTGCCAGAAATGATCGCCACCGCATCAACCCGTTTTTCCGCAAGCAGCGCTGCGGCAGCCTCCGCTTCTTCCACCTCGATTACCAGTTCTTCAGGGGCAACGAGGGTCACCGCTTCCAGCTGGGCCAGTTCCTGCCGGAGCTTTTTCCACATCTCTCCTGCAGTTTTCCAGTCATAGGTCTTCCGTGCAAGGCAGACCACACCGAGAGTAATATGTTGTTTCATAGTAAACCTATCCTTTAACCGCTCCTGCGGTCAGACCGGAGATAATCCGGTTATGGAGCATCGTATACAGGGCGATGCTTGGAATTATCGATATCATAATGGCGGCATACATGGAGGTATAATCCGTCACGAATTGGCTCGTAAAAAAGCGTATACCGAGCTGCAGGGTTCTGCTTGAGGATGAACTGGTCAGCAGGAGGGCCATGATAAACTCGTTCCACGCGTAGATAAAACAGAAGGTCCCCGCCGTAACAAGGCCGGTCTGGGCTAAGGGAAGGACGATCTTGGTATATCGCTGTACAAAGGTACATCCATCAATCACTGCCGCTTCTTCCATTTCTTTGGGGATAGATCGCATAAAGGCGGTCACCAGAAAAATTGAAACCGGTATATTGATGGAAGCATAGACAATAATCAGGGCGATCAGGTTGTCATAGAGCTTTACCCTGGTAATAAGGGTAAAATAGGGAACCATGAATGAGATGATAGGCACCAGTACACCAGCGGTAAGCAGGGTGTACACAAGTTCCCTGCCCCGGAACTGTTCCCGGGAAAGCACAAAGCCGGCGAGGCTTGTAACAAGTAGGTTTAAAGACACCGCACCAAAGGCCACATATATGGAATGAAGAAAGAGGGCGGGAAGGTTTGCCATCTTAAGGGCATTACCATAGTTTGACCATTGCAGAACCTTTGGAAGCGTAAAGGGAGATATTTGCAGTTCCAGATTAGTTTTAAGTGATGAAATAAAAAGCCAGACCAGGGGAAAGGCGGCAATGATAAAGAAAAAGGCTAAAACAATAAAAACACCGGCTTTCCCAAGTACTGAAGCTGTTTGTTGTTTGAGTGTTCTTTGTACGCTGTTCATTGGGCAGCCTCCGCCATGGGGTCATTCTTAGAAAGCAGGGACCGGATAAGGACAATGAGGACCGTTCCAAGCAGGATGAGGATCGCGCCTATGGCGCTGGCCTCACCATAACGGAAGGCGTCCATCTTGTTGTACAGCTGAATTCCCATCGTGGTAGTCGCATAGGCGGGCCCGCCGCCGGTCATAAGGAAGGTAGCTTCGAAGTGCCGCATTCCATAGGCCATAGCGAGGGTAATGCTCGTAACCAGGGTTCCTGATATCATGGGGAGGGTAATCCGGAAGGTCTGCTGAACCACCGAGGCCCCATCAATCTCGGCTGCTTCGTAGAGGCTGTCCGGGATATTGGTAATAGCTGCGAGGATAATAATCATGAAGTAGCCGATATAGAGCACCGACTGGGCAATCACCGCCGTTAAAGCGGTGGCCGTATCTCCCAGCCAGTTGTGGCCCGGAAGCCCCAGGAGAGACAGCAAACCATTCAGCAGGCCATAGGCGGGGTTGTAAATAGCCTTCCAGAGCATGGCCAGGGCAACCGCAGAAATAACATTTGGGAGAAAATAAAGGGTCCGCAGGAATTTCCAGAGGGGGGGCTTCCGGGCCAGAATAAGGGCTACCAGGGTAGCCAGGGGTATCTGGATAAAGCCGGAGGCAAAGGCCCAGATAAAGTTATTCCGAATACCTATGATAAAGGTGCTGTCAGAAAACAACTTCTTATAGTTTTCGAACCCTATAAACTGGGCCTTTGAGATTCCGGTCCATTCCATCAAACTGGTGATGCTGATGAACACCAAAGGATACAGAAAAAAGGCCACATACAAGATAAGGACGGGAGCGAGAAAAATCCCGATCCCCAGTCTGTGACGGCCAGAGACACCGCTCCCGTCTCGTCTCATATTACCGTTTCTCCTTTGCTGCAACAGCTTTCATAAACTCTTCCGGGGTAGCCTGGCCGAGGGCCATCTTGGCCAGCTGCTGGCCGAATTCGGCCACAACCTCAGCACCCTTGGCGCCTTCCAGATGCATCACATTGAAGGCGGAGCTGTTAGAAAGCTCATAGAACTGCTTCATCAGGGGGTCTACCGGGTCCGCTTCAGTTAGATTAAAGGAAACTGCGAACATGGCTCCTGAGGAGAGGGCAATCCGTTTTACATGTTCCGGCTTGGTCATCCATTTAAGGAAGGCGATCTGGGCGGCCTTCTTTGCGGGATCCTTTGTATTCCCCGCGGCAATATTAGCCTGGAGGAAGCCGATCATTGCATTCTTATAGGTTCCAGCAGCAGGTGCAGGGGCTACTTTGGTATTGGCAAATACTTCGGGGGCTTCCTTCTTTACCCGGCCAATATACCAGGGACCGTTGCTGAAGAGGGCGGTACGACCCGCGAGGAAGTGGCCGCCGGATACACCCGCGTCCCCGCCAACCGCATCGGGGGTGGTATACCCGTTTTCATACATCTTCTTGAGCAGTGCTGCGGCCTGAACAAATACGGGGTCCGTGAGGGGTTTATCCCAGACTTTTGGGCCGCCGATAGAGGCAGCAAAATGGGAGAACCAGAGCATACTGGTCCAGGCATTGGTACCGCCGGTCATCTGGCTGGCGGGGGTAACACCCGCGGCCTTAAGTTTATCAAAGGTGGTCCACATCTCATCGACCGTTTTGGGGTAGCTTACGCCAGCTTTTTTAAGGAGGGCTTCATTATACCAGATAGGGGTAATGGCAATTTCGTAGGGTATCGACTTCATAACCCCATTAATGGTTGCCTGTTCCAGGGTTCCCGCTTTAAAAGAGGACTTCCAATCGCCAGCAATTTCTTTAGAAAAGTCCATGAGAAGGTCTGACTTATAATATTCCGCAGTAGTGGGATTCAGTTTCAGGGTAAAAATATCCGGAACAACGCCGGCAGCGATGGATGTACGGATTTTCTGTTCATACCCATCGTAATCGGGCTGAGGTTCTATTTCGACCCGAATTTTACCCGCATTGGCTGCATTAAATTCGTTGACCAGCTTTTCTACTTCCGCAGCCTTGGAATCCTTGCCGACCCAGATACAGGGCCACTTCAGAACCACTTCTTTAGAACCGGTTTCACCCTGTCCATTTGCCATGGCAAAAAAAGAAACTGCCAGCAAAAGAACGCCCATCATTCCTAGTGTTCGTTTCATACCGAACCTCCTTTGATTACTTTCACTAAGTAAGTAAAACATGGATATGATGAGTTGTCAATAAAAAACTATTCCGTTCAATTTTAAGGCAGTTGCAAAAACCCTATCCTTTTAAAAACTGCTCTATGACCAGATCGGTGGCTCCCCGGCCGATACGGCGGGAATCATACACATCGGATACGATGCTGACAGGGCTATCGGCTTTCATGATGAGATCCTGCAGTCGGTTTTGGAGCTCTTCCTGCAGGAGCCGGGCATAGCCAGCGAAACGGCTGATTATTAGGTATCGCTCCGGTGAAAAGAGGGTGTGAATATTTCGGACCGCAAGCTCAAATATATGGAGTGGTTCATCCAGGGTTGCCCGTATTGTATTTGCATGGGGAGAGTCCAGAAGGGTGTCGAGTTCTGAGAGATCCCGTATAGGGTAGGCCTTCTGAATAAAGGGTAATACCGCATCTTCGGCAATATAGGCTTCTAGGCAGCCCTGGCCTCCGCAGGTGCAGTGGGGCCCTTCGCAGTTAAAGGAAAGGTGCCCCACTTCCAGGGCTGTTTTGCCGAGCACAGTAAAGGGCTGAGAGCCCTCGATATAGGCACCACCAACGCCGGATCTTACTAAAAAGGCAAACAGGCTTTTTGCACCCTGGGCTGCTCCATACTTTAGTTCCGCCAGGGCGGCCAGGCTTGCATTGTTATGGAGATATATCGGAACCGAATAGAATTCCTGTAATTTTGCTACCAGGGGAAAATTATTAAGTTTGGTGATCCGTGGATAGGAAAGAATCCGGCCAGATTCCAGATCGATACGGCCCGGGGCTCCAATACCAAAGCCCAACAGCCGGGAAACATCGATGCGGCTTTTCTCTAAGGCCCTTTCTATTAAACCGTGCAGGGATGTGACCAAAGCATCCGCATCAATCTCTTCAGGGAACAGCACCTCATCAACATAACGGACCGTTCCTGAAAAATCACTCACCGCAAGAGTGGCAGATCGGGACCAGAAATCTATGCCGATACTATAAAAGGCTTCCGGCACGACCTCATAGTATTGGGGTTTCCGGCCTTTTTTTTCCTCTGTTCCATTTGATACGGGAATGACCTCTTCTGGCCGGGTAGTTCCCACGGGCCGTATAAGTCCCTGTTTTTCCAGTTCTGTAAAAATACGAAAGACCGTGGGCGCCCTAAGCCCGGTGATACCCACAAGCTCCGATTGGGAGATATACTTGCGGCTTTGAACAAAACCAAGTATAATTTTGGCATTCCGTTCGCGAATATCTGCACTTCTTAAGGGGACCCCACTCATAGTTACTTCCAGTAAATAAGTATTACCCTATTTTACTACCAGCAGCTCCTTTTGTACAGGGAAAACCGAAAAAAATCTTACTTAGCTTCTTTTTATGTTACGCTGCAGCAGGTCCCGGACCACCCAGGATGCGATGAGGAGCCCCGCAGCAGGGGGGACAAAGGCGGTACTTCCCGGCAGATGTTTCCCCGGGTTTCCGACTTCAGTAAAGGCCCGTTCCCCATTTTGGAGTAGTGCCGGGGATTCCCGGGAATAAACCACCTGCAGTTGTTGCACTCCCCGCTTTTTTAATTCCCGCCGGAGCACCCTGGCAAGGGGGCAGACCTCTGTTTCATAGATATCGGCCAGCTCTAAGCGGGAGGGGTCCAGCTTGTTGCCGGTGCCCATGGAGCTGATGATAGGAACACCCAGGGTCCGGGCTCTTACAATAAGATCGATTTTAGCGCTTACCATATCGATCGCATCCACCACATAATCTATATTCAGAGAAAAAAAGCTGTCCCCCCTCTCCGGGGTATACTTTTCCTGCCGTGTTTCGACCTGGGCTTCCGGATTGATATCCAGGATCCGCTCCTTCATCACCTGGACCTTGGGTTTCCCCAGGGTAGAGTGGAGGGCTATTACCTGCCGGTTCAAATTGGTAAGGGAAACCACATCAAAATCGATGAGCAGAAAATGGCCAATTCCAGATCGGGCCAGCGCTTCCGCGGCCATCCCCCCTACCCCGCCAAGCCCAAATACAGCCACCCGGCTCTTTTTAAGTATATCTAAAGCTTCGGAACCAAGGATAAGCTCGGTTCGAGCAAATGGATGCTGCATAGGCCGGGATTCTACCATAAAAAAAGTAGATCTGTGTAGTTGTCCCGCCCATTGTTATTGCAGGAAAAGTTCGTTCTCATCTTCATTTTTTCTACTGAAGTCTAAATTCTCCAAAATTAATTTTCTTGACATATAATGAATGTCATTCAATTATTTAAACACATTAACTTCGAGACATCGCAGCTATTGTTGAGCATCAAACATTCAAAGGAGGTTTAGAATGAAGAAGATCCATACTCATCTGTTGAAGGGTGTCGCCGTATGTGTTGGCCTGGCACTCTCTTTTGCATCCTGTTCGAACCCACTTATAACAGATGGAGAATTTTCTGCCGGAATCGGCAGGGGGCTCAATCTGAACAAAACATTCACCACAAGCCCCAGTGTGTACAGCTATGTCTGTGATGGCTATAACAGCACAGTAGGTCCAATCTCTATAACCCAGGGACAGCTGATTGCGAACGGAAGTACCAAATCCATCTACCTGGTTACACTTTCAGGAACACAACTTAAATCTAATCAGGCCACGGGTATCGTCAATGACTTGCAGGCTGCAATGAGCATCGAAGGTGCCTATGTGAATGCAATCGTGAATGCAATTCGGAGCTCCGTTCCTAAAGGGTCTAACCTTATCCTTGCGGGACACAGCCTTGGGGGTATGGTAGCTCAGCAAGTTGCTGGCAATGGTACTATTAAAAGCGAATATAATGTGTTGAATACGGTCTGTTTTGGTTCTCCGCTCATCACGTTCATTTGGAGAGAAGGAACAATAAAACGTCTGGGTGACACCAGTGATATTGTACCTATACTCAGTGTAAGCAGCTTATTTGTGATTACCGCAGTCTGGAATTATACGGGGCTGAACAGGGAAAATGGTGGCTATGGAACTGACCTCCTTGGTGCGCATCTCCGTAGTTATGGACGGGACGATGTATGGGGTCGTTATGATGCCGTGGGAGTCAAGTATGGAAATGCCACAATAAAAGTTGATACTGCTACAAGAAAGTGGTTTGCTGCGCCAGCCGGCTTTAATTGGAAGTGGAGCTGGTAACTGATACTAAAATAAATACTAACATTGCGAACACCTCTAATAACTCGGTCGGTTATTAGAGGTGATAGACCTGCTGCACATTGCTCAATGCTTGCCCGGAACTTCCTATGCGGTAAAGCCGATGCTGGTTCCTGCCGGTTTCCGGTGACGGCTTTCCTCGATCAGGGTTTGAACGATGAAGTCGGGGGTAATGTCCGCGTCCGGCATCGCAGCTATCATGCTGTGTACGACGGCAAAATCTCCGGGCACATAGGGGCCCTTAGCGGCCAGGCTATCCAGCAAAGCAGCGCTGAAGTTCAGGTCGGGGAAATAGGTCCGCAGAAGTTCTTCCGTACCAGACCGATGCAAGGGCTGGAATTCGACCTTGAGCTGAAACCGGCGAATCACGGCCCTATCCAGGCTGCCGAGCAGATTGGTGGTGCAGATCAGTACACCGCGGAATTCTTCCATACGGGTCAGGAATTCATCAACCTGGGTAATCTCCCAGGAACGATGGGCCCGGCTGCGATCGTAGAGGAATGCGTCGGCCTCATCTATTAACAGTATATCCCCGGAATCTTCCGCTTCATTAAACATGGCGGCGATATTCTTTTCCGCCTCACCCACATAGGGGGAGAGAATGTCCGAGGCGCGCCGAATATCCAGCTTGCATCCGACCCGTTCGGCGACATGGCGGGCCAGTTCGGTTTTTCCCGTCCCTGGCATACCATAGAAGAGGATGCGAAGGCCCCCGACCTGGCGGCCTGAGACGTTTGAACCGGCCTGTGCGGTTGCGATATGATGGGCCACGGCATGCAGAATCCGTTCAGGCGGCTGGGAGAGGTTTAACACATCCACATTGTAGGTGGTTCCCGTCCGCTCCCGTACCCTTTGTTTACCGCCGACCAGCTCGCTGTTGGCGGAGAAGAGGGTATCCACATATTTGATAAGCCGGTCTTCATCAAGTTGATGGCCGGCCAGTTCCTCCAGGGCCGCACGGAGGTTGGCTATTGCGGCGCCGGTCAGTTCCCGCTGGGATGCCAGTTCCGCAGCCCGCTGCTTGACATCTTCGCTTAAGGGGAGCGTTTCCAGGGCGGTCCATACCCGTTCAGCCAGGATCTGCGGCTTCAGGGCCCTGAATTCTACGGAAAAGGTAAAACGCCGCAGGGTTGAGCTTTGTATCCCCGCGATGGAGTTAACAATCCAGATAACCGGGCACCTGACCTGGTCTAACAGTATGTTGATCCGGGCCTTCTGGTCCTTGTTGCCCATCATGAAATCGCCAAACCATAGTTTACCACCATCCAGAATAGACTCGGCCTCATCGATAATGACGATAGTATCTGTTGAGGACAGGGCTCCCAGGGTCAGGCTCAGACGGGTCAGATTATCTCTCCGGCTATCTTCGCTTCGGATAAAGCTATAGACCTTTTTTCCTGTAGCTGCCCCCAGAGCCCTGGCAAACTCGGTTTTTCCCGTACCTTCCCTGCCGTACAGCAGGATTTGTACCGGTCTGGAGCCGCTTAACAGGGTCCGGCACAATTCTTGTTGATCCCTGCGAACCGGGAAACTATCCAGAGGATAGGCTCCGCTGCCAGCGGGTCTTAAGAAGCGTTCGTAGAGGCTTCCCATTTCAGAAGCAGCAAGATATTCAACCACTTCATCGTTCAGTTCAAGGATGAACCGCTGGTGTGGAGTAATCTCTACCAGATTATAGGTTCGCAATTTTGAATTGGAGCTGATGAGTGCCCTGAGGCGGCCTTGGGCAACACCGGTGCAGATGCTCATCCCCCGGAGCATTTCCGAGGTCTTCCACTCCGATACCAACGATAATAGTTTTTCGTTTATACTTACAAGGAATAAAAACAGGATCAGGTGCAGCTCATCCGAGTCCAGCCCATAGGCGTTGACCAGAGAAGAGAAGCTTTCCATTTTTTCCACCCGCTCCATGGGCTCCCTGACAAAATTGGAAAGTCCTTCCAGGATCTCTATGGCTTCCCCCTGCAGACCCTTTGCTTCCGACACATACAGCATAGCATTGATTATCTCTTCCGGGTCATCATCAATCTCAAGACCGCAGCCATAGCGTTCGGCGCTTTCCAGAACTTCGGCGGAGACGAGCTGTTTCGGAGCGAGAAAATGATAAAGTTTTTCCGCGATCGCCCGCATTCGGTTTTCATCAAGAGCGGAGTACACCAGTGCCAGAAAAGTACTCGTGAATCGATGTTCCGGCAGGAGACGTCGGATATACAGTTCCAGATAGGAATCCAGGACACGATCTGAACGGCTCCGAGTCCTCAACCTGGTCTCGTTGATATTATCTTGGATAAAAAGAGGTCCATGTCTTCTCATAGTATCCCCCTGTACGATGTTATTATAGGGGGGAAATCCGACAGAAACCGTCGTATTTTCAGTGGTTCAGGGCCTATTCATAGTTGGCGCAGGCTCCCTGTAGCTCTTCCCTGACCATGGTTACCAACGATTCTGGACCTATAACCTTCACGGCTGAACCGAAACTCAGGATCCACCGTTTTATCTCTTCCCGGCCGGCAGCCCGGAAACGGAGTATGAGGCCCCCATCTTCACAGGCTTCGATGCTTTGCTCCTCTGCCCAGATCCGTTCCCGAATGTAGGGTGCGGCGGCGGCACTAAACTTGAGCTCCACCTGAATGGGATCTTCGATAAAGATACCAAAGCTTGCGGCCAGAAGCTGTTCAGGATTATACCCGGAAGGGGGCTCGAAATGTTCAGCCTTTGCCGAAAGATCCTGGATGCGGTCGACCGCAAGGACCCTGATATCCTGCCCATGTTTCGGTACCGCCGCGAGGAGATAGAGTCCGTTGTCGTATTCCATAAAGGTAAGGGGATGAATATCGTAGGTTTTTGTCAGCCCTGTAGAAAGGGCGCTATAGGTTACGGTGCAGACCTCCCGTTTTTCCAGGGCGGTCAGGATCGTCCGGATGATCCGTTCCTTGCCACTGTAGTCCTTGCGCCGCTTAAGACTTACATGCAGATCTCCGGCTCGATCGGATTGATGCAGAATTCCCCGACGGCCCAGCTTCCATGTCAGCTCATCAATCTTTTCTTTTAGAGATCCTGTTTCAAACAACTTGGTGTTCTGCAACGCCAGGGAAAGGATTAACCGTTCCTTCTGGTCCAGCTGAACCAGCCCATCCCGTTCACGTTCACCGATCTTACCCATCAGTTTCCAGCGCTTCTGGTTAGTGGGCCCGTACACATCCAGCTCGTTGTATACGGGGACACCCTTGTCCTGCAGGGAATCAAGCACCCGATAGACGGTACGATCACTTACATTTCCCAGAGCCTGCTGCAGTTCCTTTATTGTCGCCCCCTGGGGCCGTTCAATCAGTTCTAAGGCGGTGAGGTATTTAATGGCAAAGTCTTTACGCATGATGCCCGCTTCCTTGGTTTAGAGTTGATACCCTTTCTACATTTATCAAAACATTGTCCGGTACTGCTGAGAAAGATATCGCTCCATTTGATCCTTCGGATTAAAGCTCTGACATTCGATCAGGCTTTCGGCCAGACAAAGGGCCATGGAGGTGTCATCTGTCCACTGGCCTGGTGCTAAGCCGAAAGGACCGCCGCCAACCATATCCTGCAGGGGCGCAAAACTACCGGGAGTTTTAAACTCTAAAGCTGCTCCCAGGGCATCCCCAACTGCAAGACCAAACAAAGCGCCTTTATAACGATCGAGTATATCCACAACGGTGGTAACTGTAATTCCTGGTTCTCCGAAACCATCCCAAATTTTATGTAAACAGGAATTCTCTAAACGATGATAATCGCAGTGATACCCGATCACCATAATATATGCAACATTGATGCATTGCCATACCCCTATCTCGGATAGGCATGGTCCATTTCTTGGAGATATTTAGTAATATCCTCCGGTCCCCGATACTCTTTAAAGAGTTAATCCAACACTGCTTTCATAATGGCCATTATAATGAGACAGCCGCAAGGTCGGTTGCTTTTTCATTCCGATCGAGGTGTTCAATACTGCTCGGCAGCGACACTTCCGATGTTGGTTAAGAACATGTCGCGAAGAGTCAATTGCTAGGACAATGCTTGCGCTGAATCATTTTATAAGACCTTGAAAAGGGATGTGGATGATCTTGACGGACGTACAATTCGTAATAAAGTCAGATCAGCTATCTTGGAATACAGCGAGGTGTATTATAATCAGATTAGTTATAATCGGATTAGGCTGCACTCACGGAGCGGAGACAAAGCACCCGCGATGGTTGCAGGGAAAGGGGCTTAACTACATCTCTATGAAACCGGGGCAGGTCCAGTTAATAATAATTAAACGTAAACATGGTCCCTCCTGTGGTTAGTGTTATGTATAGTAATGCTACTTGATTTCGTTGACTTCAAGTAGCACCTTGGGGGGGGACCATCTCCCTTCGCTGATCAATAAAAATTTAAAACAAACTTGACAGTTTTTACGAAAGCCAATTTTTCTGACAATGTAAAGCTAAAAAGCTGCAGCTTGGCAAAGAAAAGTAATAGACCTAAAAGTAATGGAGGTATAAAATGTATGAAAGATTTGATAAAGCCCTAAAAAGGGCTATTTTGTTCATTGTTTCCTTCCTTCTAGCATCATGTGTTTTACCATTTTCAGGAAATAGGCAAAATATTAATTTTAATGCAGTATCAACTGAATTTCGCTCCATATCTCAAAAAGGATTTATGGGAGGTAGTGTGATCTATAACCCCGATAATCCTGCTTCTGGGCATCTTTCTTCTGGTGCAAGTCTTGCAATCAGATTGGGTAGGATAGATACAAAAGTTGCTTCTGACGGTACTTTGATATCGGAAGATAGACCTAATGATGCCCAATATGGAGTGCTTTTGGTACGTTCAATAAATAAAGATGAGGTGGTATTTTCCATAAAATTGTATGATGTGAAAGGAGTGGAATTGGGCGAGGAAAGTTATTATCTTGCTAGAAATGAGTCGGTAGATATTAACAGAGACGGCAAATCGGATTTAAAATATGCACCACCGGTACAAAAGCGTCCAGGGATGGAGAATGCGGTATATTTAACCTTTATAAGCAGTCAGGAAGATGGCTATACCAGTATGTTTGCAGTATTAGCAGAACAGTACAGTCGTGGAATATATCCGAGTGGGATTATTGGTGTAAATCCCGAGGGGAAGTTTATTATCAATAAATACGAAGGAACTAGTGGAAACCGATCTATGGTATTAGGGGTAACAAATGGTGATTATGTGCTCGATAATACAACAGGTAAGTATCAACGGGTGCGCAAGACGGTGAGTAGTCGTAGCGCTAGAATAATTGATGAAGGAGAACTGGAAAGTGCTACTCATACAGAAGATTTTTATTTTACGCAAGACGAATTTAATGAACTTATAACGCCCTTATCATTGTTTCAGAGTTTGCCTAAAAATATACAAAAACGTGTGCAACTCTCTGAAAATGATAAACCTAGCGTTGTCTCGGCTTTAAACCAATTACTCAATGAACAAGATTTAATAAGAACAATCGCTTTTGAAACTGGGGAGTCCTTAGATCCTGAAGTTGCTGCTTTTGTAGCGGATACTTCTGCGCTTTCGGAAACAGAGCTAGTTGCCCTGAACAGGTTGTATTTAGCATATAAATATCCATCGGTCTGTCCACAAAAAGATGGTGGTAGTAGCGATATTACCGAAATCCTACCCCTTTTCAGTGTTCGCTTAGGTTCTCAAGATTCCGAAATACAACCTGAAACAAATCGTGCAGTCACACATACAGATTATAAAAATCAGAAGGCTGTTCTGCAAGCTAAGTTTGATTCTTACAATAAGGTTCCAATAATTCGGAAGACTTATGATGATTTATTTAATTATATTACTCAAAACCACAATATACCAGATTATTTAAGTAATCTGGGAATGGATTTTGGCATTAAGGGTACCTTTTCAATAACTTATTCTAATGTCAATGCATCTTTTGATTGTGCAATAAATTTACTGTCTGAAAATGTATTTACCCTTAAAAAGGGATATTCAGCAAGCCTTATTGGGGGTAGAAAAGATGTACAGGTCAAAGTACCTGTGCCTGTTGGACCGGTAACTATCAATCTTATACTAAAAACTAGTTTCGATATCCCGCTAACTATTAGCGGTGCTGCATCTTTTTCGACAAATATGTTCTGCGGATACAATGGGATCTATGGTGCAGGATTCTGTATTGGTGCGAATTATGGAGCAAATCTCGTAAAATGGTTTAAGGTTTTTTTTGCTTGGGTTTACCGTCCGGAAGTCTATTTTTCCCCCTACGCAAACGGGAATTTTGTTAATGAAACTGTTTATTATGTTGGACCTCAGGATGCAAGCCTCAAGCCTGAAAGTGGAATCGTAAACGGGGCAAGTGCTTCTGTTTCTATCTATCCTTCATTAAGCATGGGAGCCGGTATAGGAGTTTCGGTGTTGCAAGCTACTTATGAACTTGAAAGTGGTTTGGATACCAAAGCAGCTATAACATTACAAGATTCAACCATCATGAATACCAGTATCGACTTAGTCGGAAAGGCAAAGGTTGTCCCTGCAATCTCTATTGATTTACCATTTAACCTTGGTAAAAAAGATTTTTCATATCCAATTGTGCTCGGAGAATACCGGAAAAATTTATATAATGCGGTATTAATGTATTAAAGCTGATTTTAATTAAATAAGTTAGTTGATTTATACAAAAGACGCTCATGCGAAAACATATTGTTTTCGTTTGAGCGTCTATGTTACAAAAGTGATTGTCTGGAGGTTGACAAAATGAAAGGAGTTATTAAACAACTTGTTGTACTTAGTAGTGGAATATTGCTCAGCTTAAGCTTCTTGATTTCTTGCAGTTCCTTAGGATATGGTAGAAGAGTAGAGCAAGTAGGGGATTATTCATATCCCCCAGCGGGACCTTTGTTGGATAATGGAGAATTAAAGCTGGAGTTCCAAGACTCCCTGATTTCCCAATTAGATGACAAGTGTTTAGAAGATCACCAAATTATTTGTAGAGGAAATATCAATAAATTTGATATGAAACCTTTTTCTTCAGAATTTTATGAAAAAACATTTAAAAAATTTATTTTTTATGGAAATATAGTAACAAATAATCAAAATGTCTTTATTAAAGGATTACCTTTTGTAGTTGCTGCTGATGATAAGCCTAAGGGTTACGGTGAACAGGGGTATGGAGAAAAGCGAGTTTGGTTTAATTTTTCATCGGTATCTGAACAAAATTTTTCTGTGAATTATAATAAATCTTTAGATAATTATAATACAATTCCGAATTATCCAGTTGAACTTATGATAATTACTATGAACAGCAATCAATTTAAAGTCTATGCAGTATATGAACCATTGTATGAGACGGTTCCTTTTTGGGGAAAGGGCCCTTCAAAGAATCCATTAAGAAATATGGATAATAGCCTTGCTCAATTAAAAACAAACGACCAGAAATATCAAATTGTTAATCGCGATGGCAAAGCGGTTGCGGAAGTTTATAAGCACAGGTACCAGATCTTTGACGGCGGAGATCCGGTGATCAATAAAGACAGTGCAATTATCGCTGGGCTCGTATATACAACTATTAATGTGACCAATATGCTTGAATCGAGTAAGTATTGGTATAAATAAATTCGATGATGTTCTTTATTCCAGGGAAATATCCGGACCGGTAATATCCTCCGGTCCCCGATACTCTTTTAAGAATTAATCTAACACTGCTTTCGTAGTGGCCATACCGACGCCTTCTTGTAGTATAGCCGTTTACACAAAATTTATTACAGGCTAAAAATTGCCCCGCCCCCCTTTACAAAGCCCCAGGGCAATGGTACTCTTTTATTACTTTCTTACTGAAAGTAATTACAATACACACTGATCACTGGAGCAGTGATTCAGGGGAAGTTTTATAGAGGCAGGAGTTGTTATGACAGCAGAAGAACGGGGAGCCATAGAAGCCTTTGCCCGTGAGATACGGATCCATACCATCCGTTCAATCGGGACCTTGGGAGTCGGTCATATTGGGGGCGCCATGTCCATAGTGGAGGTTCTGGCGGTCCTGTACAGCAAACATTTACGGCATGATCCGGCCAATCCCGCATGGAGGGAACGGGACCGGCTCGTGCTTTCCAAGGGACATGCGGGGCCCGCCCTGTATGCGACCCTGGCTTTGCGGGGCTTTTTCCCCCTGGATTGGCTTTTGACCTTGAATCAGGGCGGGACCCGGCTGCCAAGCCACTGCGACCGGACCAAAACACCGGGGATCGATATGACCACGGGCTCCCTGGGCCAGGGACTTTCTGCGGCCTGCGGTATTGCCTACGGCAACCGGATCGACGGCCTGGATTCCTACACCTATGCCATTATCGGGGATGGGGAAAGCGACGAGGGCCAGAACTGGGAAGCGGCCATGTTTGCGGCCCATAATAAACTGGACCACCTGATCGCCTTTACGGATTACAACAAGATGCAGATTGACGGATACACCCGGGATATTCTGGACCTGGGGGATATAGAAGGAAAATGGCGGGGTTTTGGATGGAAGGTCCTGCGGGTAGAGGGCCACAATGTGGAAGCCCTGGATGCGGCCATCAGCCTGGCTAAAACAAGCAAAGAGCAACCGGTGATGATCATCATGGACACCATTAAGGGTAAGGGATGCAGTTTTGCCGAAGGGAACCTGGGTAATCACAACATGAATGTAACAAAAGAACAGATGGAAGCAGCCCTGGCCGCATTAGCCGGGGACAGCCGGGAGGGAAAATAATGGAAACCAGGGAAATGCGCACCGTGTTTATCAACACACTTATCGAAACCGGTAAACGGGATGAACGGATCCTGTTAATTGATGCAGACCTGGGGAAGGCCGGCGCAACCGCCTCCTTTGCCCAGACCTTTCCTGAGCGGCACATCAATGTGGGTGTTGCGGAGGCAAACATGATCGGCGTTGCCGCAGGACTTGCCAGCGTCGGGAAAATTCCCGTAGCCCAGACCTTCGGCTGTTTTGCAAGCCGCCGTGTCTTTGACCAGTTCTTTATTTCTGTCTCCTATGCCCACCTGCCGGTAAAACTGGTGGGAACCGACCCGGGGATTTCTGCGGCCTTTAACGGGGGCACCCACATGCCCTTTGAGGACCTGGGAACCATGCGGCTCATACCGGGTATCACCATCGTGGAACCCTCGGACCCGGTATCCCTGGCGGCCCTGCTGCCCCAGATTTTGGCCGAAGATAAACCGGCCTACATCCGCCTGCATCGGAAACCCCTGCCGGTACTCTATAACGAAACAGAACAATTCCAGATTGGAAAAAGCAAAATCCTCCATCAGGGAGGGGCCGGTTCGGTCCTCCTCATAGCCCTGGGGGGAATCATGGTCAATGAGGCCCTGGAAGCTGCAAAAGCCCTGGAAACCCAGGGAATTCCGGCGACGGTACTGGATGCCCTGAGCCTTAAACCGCTGGATGCGGAGGGTATTCTTTCCGCCATGAAGCAGGCTCGGGCGGTCCTTACCTGCGAAAACCATCAGGTCCATGGCGCTCTGGGCAGTGCGGTGGCGGAACTGATGGCAGAGTATCGGATAGCCCTGCCCTTCTGCCGGATTGGTATTAAAGATGAGTTCGGCCAGGTAGGAACCGAACAGTGGCTTAAACTTCACTACAAGCTGGATAGCGGCTCCATAGTCGAGGCGGTAACAACCCTTCTGAAGGGCTAAAAGGAGCCCCATCCGTTCATCAATATAAACCTATAGAGAGGAGTATCCTATGGCAGAAAAAATTACCCTGGCGATTGCCAGCGACCTTTCCGGTTTTCCCCTGGCACGGGAAATTGTTAAGCATCTTACCGAACAGCACCCGGAGATTACCCTTATCGATTACGGGATCATGAGTGCCGATAAGCCCGAACCCTACTTTGTGCAGGCTCCCAAGGTAGCCAGGGCCATACAGCGGGGCGAAGCCCAGAAGGGGATCCTGATCTGCGGGACCGGCCAGGGTATGGCGATTGTGGCGAATAAACACAGGGGCTTGTACGCCTGCGTGGTGGATGATATCTTTTCCGGAGAACGGGCAAAGATCATCAATAATGCCAATGTCATTACCATGGGGGGCTGGATTACGGCCCCCTTCCTGGGCTGTCAGATTGTGGATGCCTGGCTTGCCATGTCCTTTACCCAGAAAATGGAGTTTAAAAAGGACTTCCTCACCAATGCCTTTAATCAGGTCGTAGCTTTAGAAGCAGAGAATTTCAAATGATCGGTGCCATTGCTTCTCCTACCAAGATTATCGAGGTACCCCAATGTACCGCCAGAGCCCTGGATGAGGTTCTGGTGTACACCACGGGACTTGCGGGCAGCGGGGATATACTCTGCATAATCGATCCGCGGCCCTTCCCGGTGCGGGATCAGGCCCTGGCGGAGCTGGGCAAAACCTGGAAACTGCGCATCATGGACCGGATTGTGCCGAATCCTGAAAGCAAGGATATCATGGCCATGGTGGAGGAGGCCCGAAACAGGCGGCCCGCGGCGGTCATCGGCATCGGAGGGGGCTCCACCCTGGATTCAGCCAAGGCGGTTTCCATGTTGATTGAGAACCCGGGAGATCTGGATGAATACCTGGGTCCTGAGGCCGCACGAAAGGCCCAGGCCCGGACCATCCCCCTCATTCTTATCCCCACCACCACCGGCACCGGTTCGGAGGTGACCCGCTTTGGGGTCTACACGGCCCGGTCGGGCCGAAAATACACCCTGAACAGCCCGGTCCTTCAGGCCGAGGTAGCCCTTCTCGCCCATAACCTGGTGGCGGACCTGCCACCCGCCCTGGTAGCGGCCACGGGCTACGATGCCCTGACCCATGCCCTGGAGACCCTGTGGAACAAAAACGCCACACCCCTGTCGGACCGGCTGGCGGAGGAAGCTGCGGCAGCGATTCTGAAAAGCCTGGAACCGGCCTGGCAGGCAAGCGTGGAGCGGCAGAGTTCGGCACAGACCGGAAGTATGGCACAAACAGGGGCATCACTACAGAATGCGAATGAGCCCCGGACCGGAGCTTCAGACCCAACCGCAAGTTCGGCACCCCTGGTGGACCTGCAGCGGGCAGCCACCCTGGCGGGCATCGCCTTTAACAAGATCGGGACCGCCGCGATTCATGCCCTTTCCTTTATCTTATCCGAAGAATGGCACCTGAGCCATGGGGCAGCCTGCGCCTTCTTTACCCAGAATGTGTATGACCTTAACATGCAGGACCCTGCGGTTCGCTCTAAATTCGTCGGCCTTGCAAAACGGGTTTACACCGAAGCACTGAATACTACAGCCCGCAACGGGGAGGCGGGTGTAAAAAATAGGTCAGTAAAGGACATAGATGGGAAGGACTCAGCGGGCCTCTCCGATGAAGGGTACCTGGCATATCTCCGGGACCGGCTGGTGAACCTGAAGGAGCTCATGGGACTACCTGACCGTTTTACTGAAATACCGGGCTTCGCACCACCGGCTGATGCAGAGGGCAAGGAAAAGCTCGCAGCCCTTTTTGATAAGGCCCAGAACGACTTTAAGCTTAAAAACAACCCGGTTCCCTGTACACCTGAGCTGGTGCGGCGCCTGGTGCTGGAGAAGCTTTCATGAGCCCCCTTATCTATGTACTGGTTGGCATAACGGTCTTCACAACCCATGCACTGGAGGCCATCACCGGCTTTGGCTGCACCGTCCTGGCCCTGCCCTTTGTTACGGCCCTGGTGGGGGTAAAGACCGGAGTGCCCATCCTCGCGACCCTGGCCTGGATTCTGGCCCTCTATATTGTCATAACCAAATGGCGGTTCATCAATTTAGAAGAATTTGGGATTATCGTCCTCTTTGTCGGGATCGGGCTACCCTTTGGGATGCTCGCCTTTAAAAATCTGGATGCCAAGATCTTAAAAAAGATACTCGCCCTCTTCATCACCCTGACCGCTTCCTGGCAGGTCTACCGCCGTATTACCAGGCCAGGGGTAGTATCGAATTCGGATGCTAACGGAGAAAGCGTTAACTGCCCCGCAGCCCCTGAGGCGGCAATCTCCAAAACCTTTTGGGGGAGACTTCCCTATTATCTCATCCTCGTAGTCGGCGGCATGGTCCATGGAGCCTTTGCTTCCGGCGGCCCCCTGGTGGTGCTCTATGCATCAAAAACCTTAACCGATAAGGGGAGCTTCCGGGCGACCCTCTGCCTCCTCTGGACCACATTAAACACCCTGCTCCTTATAAACTACCTGCGGTCCGGGGTGTTCACCGCCCCGATTGTAAGCGGTACCGCAGGGATGCTGCCCTTTCTCGCAGCGGGAATAGTAGCGGGGGAAAAAATCCATCATAGGGTTGATGGGGATCTCTTCGGAAAGCTGATTTTTCTGGTCCTGTTGATTACGGGACTTTTTATGTTGATGTTTTAAGCCCCGATATGGCGGGCACGTTAATGCCCAACTCCGCGGGCCATTTATTCCGAATCGGCCCGCGGCAATTCTATATCACCCAGTCGCTGAAACCCAGGAAGTGCTGACTTTCACGGGCCAGGTCTTCCAGAGTCCGGGACTCCAGAACCTTTACAAGGGAAGTCTGGAGCAGGTTCCGGATGATCTCCAGAGCCCGGTCCAGCACCTCCTGGGCTTGGCTCCCCGAAGGAGCTTCGAACTCCAGGATTTCCCCTTCCAGAGCCTGTACCGCTTCGAGCAGGGAGATTTCCCCGGGGGATCGGGAAAGGTAATAGCCACCCTGGGCACCCCGGCTCGATAGAACCAGAGGAGAAGCCCGGAGGGTGAGCATAATCTGTCCGATATATTTTTCTGTGGTCCCCGTCACCGCCGCCAGTTCTGAGGTCTGTACCGGATCCCCGCCATAACGGAGTGTCAGATAACAGAGGATCTGGAGACCTAACTGGGTCCGGGATGAAACCTTCATAGATCCTGAAACAGCACTGTCGAAAGGTACCGTTCACCCGTATCGGGGAGCAGTACCACAATCCGTTTCCCCGCATACTCGGGCCGTTTTGCCACCTGGGTCGCCGCATAGGCCGCGGCCCCGCTGGAGATACCTACCAGAACACCCTCGGTTCTCGCAAGCCGGCGGGCGGTACCCACCGCTTCCTCGGTCTTAACCTGGATAATTTCATCGATAATGGATGTATTTAATACGGCTGGTACAAAACCCGCCCCGATTCCCTGAATTTTGTGGGGCCCGGGCTTGCCCCCCGACAAAACCGGCGAATCGGCGGGCTCCACGGCGATTATTTTGATTGCTGGGTTATGCTGTTTCAGTACCTCCCCGACTCCGGTGATGGTTCCGCCGGTGCCAACCCCTGCCACGAAGACCGCCAGGTCCCCATCGGTGTCCCGTAAAATTTCCTGAGCGGTGGTTTTCCGGTGAATCGCAGGGTTAGCAGGGTTAGCAAACTGCTGGAGTATCAGACTGTTCGGTATCTGGGCATGCAATTCCTCGGCCTTGGCGATGGCCCCCTTCATACCCTCAGGCCCGGGGGTAAGAACCAGTTCGGCCCCCAGCATCTTTAACAGGGCCCGGCGCTCGATGCTCATGGTCTCCGGCATGGTAAGAATAAGCCGGTAACCCCGGGAGGCTGCAACAAAGGACAGGGCAATTCCCGTATTGCCGCTGGTTGGTTCAATAAGAACCGTGTCGGGCTTAATGAGGCCCCTTTCTTCCGCATCGGCTATCATCGCATAACCGATACGATCCTTTACACAGCCCAGGGGATTAAAGGATTCCAGTTTTGCCACCAGGCGGGCCTGGAGTTTTTCCTGGCGACCATAATTTCCCAGTTCCAGAAGGGGGGTATTACCGATGAGATCCGTTAATTTGCTTGCAATGTGGGCCATGGGCTCCTCCATACACTAGTATAGTTATAGTATATATATTCATTATTATTTTTGTCAACATTATAGGTATAATTTTTTTATAAAGAGGCTCTTTCAAACCTCAGAGAGTTCTGAAACAGCAATCTTAGATGTAGGAGGCTTTTGCAAAAGTAACGAATTTTACAAAAGCCCCATTGCTATGAAAATAGCCAGCTTTCTTGCTGCCACCCTTGTTGTATTTGCATTTTCCCGTATTAATATTATATAGGCTGTGCAAAATCAGCCTATAAAAGTTCCAACTAAGGCAGGTACTACCATGGAAGCTGTATATCAATGGGGTCTGGAAGTAATTCGTACAATCCAAAGGATTGAATCCCCCGCTCTCACCCTATTAATGAAATTGATAACCGCCCTTGGGGCAGAATTTGCCTATCTGACCCTCCTTCCCCTTATATACTGGTGTATTGATGAAAAACGGGGCTTTAAGCTTGGAACAGCGGTCCTCCTTTCCGCATGGCTGAATAGTACGGCAAAAAACATCCTGAGACAGCCAAGACCCTACCAATTGGACCCTTCGGTTGGCCGGGCAGTGGAAAACTCTTATGGCATACCCTCAGGGCACGCCCAGGGCTCATTAACCTTCTGGGGGATCATCGGTGGATGGATAAAACAGCCAGCGGGGCTTGTTCTCGCCATTGTACTCCCCCTTCTTATCGCCTTCAGCCGACTCTACCTGGGGGTCCACTTCCCCACCGATGTGTTTGCCGGATGGGCGCTGGCTCTCCTGGTGGTGGGTATCTATTATTTTGGCTCTGCCAGTATCGAAGCCCTATTTAAAGCCCTGAACATTCGGTTCAGGATTCTCGTGGTAGCCCTCATCTCTTTTATTATGAACGGCTTAAATCCGGAGGATACCAGCATGGGCGGAGCTTTCTTTGGGATGGCGACAGGTTACATCATCATGACCGAATGGTTCCCCTTCTCTGCCCGCCTTAATGCGAAAGGTGAACAGGCCCGTTTTCCGGTACTGCTCGGCCGTTATCTGATTGGTATGGCTGGGGCAGCCCTGCTGTATGTGGGGCTCAAGTGGGTATTTCCCGGTGAAGCCTCCCCCTGGTATGCCCTGGGCCGTTTTACCCGTTATGTGTTACTCGGTGCCTGGATCTCCGCCGGCGCCCCCTGGGTATTTTTAAGAACTGGTATTGCGGGGCAACACAAGAATTTGGTAACCGAATAAATATCGAGAGCACATTATTATGGGCTTGCGAACCAGATACCAACAGCTCTTACAAAAATACAAACGGGTGCTTGCCTATGCAAAAAAGGCGCAAATTGTAAATCATCGGCTCTATACCAATAATCTTAAACTCAGACAGTATTATAACAGGATACTGAAACGAACCGCCGATGATACAAAACGCCTCATAGAAAACCGCATTAAAGAAAAATATCCCCTCATTTTAGATCATCAGAAACGGGTCCTCCATATAGCAAACGTCCTGCTGCAGGATATGGAAATGACACGGGATGAGTTTTCAAGCTCCTTCTATATCGACCTTCTGTTTGAGAAATATTTACCTATAGATTTTACCCATACCAATGAAATAGCTATCGATGAATTCCATTTTCCTATCATGCTTCAGAATGTAGGTACAATCCCAACAAACTATCTTCATCTACACCCATTCCGGCACCTGGGGATCAGTGGAAAACGGGTATACAATAAACAGAAAAAGCTTTTTTACTATTTTCTTTCGATACGGGACATCAGTCCGGAAATTGAATTGAGCTATTATGAGAAAACAGATCTCATCATCGAAACCCTCACCACAGTGAACATGCAGCTCTTGCAGGCCCAGAAAACCATCGAAGCCCATAAATCCTTGCTTATCTCCCTTGTTTGCTCCTTAGTAGAGGAACACAATAAAGAAACGGCCCAGCATTTACAAAACCTGCGGATTATCACTACCCACATGATAGAAGAGATTCATCGACTTAATTTGATAAAACAAGCCCCCTATGATAAATTCCAATACTTAAAAGATATTGCCTATACCTCGGTCTTGCATGATATTGGCAAGGTCCATGTAAAAAAAGAAATAATAGAAAAAAACACAGAACTCATTACAGAGGAATTTAAAGAAATGCAAAGCCACACCATTGCAGGGGCAGCCTATATTAAAAAAGTTATCATCCTCTTTAACAGGGATCCAGGATATTCACAATATATCGACTTTCTCATGATCCCCTACCAGATCTGTCTATACCACCATGAACACTGGGATGGTACTGGTTACCCTAAGGGACTAAAGGGCACGCAGATTCCCCTGCCAGCCCGAATCGTTGCAATCGCCGATGCCTATGATGCGATGCGCTCTATGCGTTCCTACAATATTCCCTGTACACATCAGGAAGCAGTGGCGGAGATTCGCCGTTGCAGCGGCACCCATTTTGATCCTAACCTGGTACGGGTATTTTTAAATATCGAGCGAAAACTGGAAGCCATTCCCTATACCTAGTTTTTACAATTTTGTATTATTAACCTATGAATCTTACACAGAATCTTTCCGATTTTATTAAATCCGCTCCGACTGCCTATCATGCGGTAGGGGCTATTGCAGCAAAACTGAAATCTGAAGGGGCCACCGAGCTTGATGAAAAGGCGCGGTGGACCCTGGAGCCAGGAAAGTCTTACTATGTTAGCCGTTCCGGTTCATCCTTAATTGCCTTCCGTATGGGCCGTAAAAATCCCGCTGAATCGGGCTTTATGATCCAGGGGGCCCATACGGACAGTCCTGCCTTAAAGGCCAGACTGGAAAAACTGCTCTCCGGGAAAGGTATGGACCGTGCCCCGGTAGAAATCTATGGCGGACCCATCCTATCAACCTGGCTTGACCGGCCTCTGGCCCTCGCAGGACGGGTAATTATGAAAAACCAACGGGGCCAGACAGAAAGCCGCCTTGTGCATACTAAAATGCCCATTGGGGTAATTCCGAACCTGGCTATCCACCTGAACCGGGATATCAACAAGGGCTTTGAATATAACGCCCAGACCCATCTCCCGGTGTTGCTTTCCGCTTCAGGAAAAACCGAGGCCGCTACAGTCTCGGGTCTGCAGAAACTCCTTTCGGAGCAATTTCAGATTGCCCCGGATGCTATCCTGGGCTCAGATCTCTATTTTGTGGATGCACAGGGGCCTGCTATCCTTGGCCCCGCTCCAGAATTGATAAACTCCTACCGTCTTGACGATCTCCTGGGGTGTCACGCCATCCTGGAAGCCTTCTGTTCAACAGATGCGGCGGAGCATACCCAGGTAGCCTGTTTTTTAGATAACGAAGAGATTGGCTCCCGTACCGCCCAGGGGGCGGATTCATCCTTTTTACGGGATATCCTCAGTCGAATATCGGCTCTTCAGGATGAAAGCCCCGAAGACTTTTACCGGGCTCTGGCAGCCTCCTTTTCTATTTCGGTGGATGTGGCCCAGGCCTATCACAGCTCATATCCGGAAAAGTTTGATGAGGACTATGCGCCCATACTAAACGGTGGTCCCGCGGTAAAAGTAAATGGTAACCTGAAATATGCCACCGATGGAGACGCTGAAGCCCAGTTCCATCTGCTATGCGATACTGCGGGGATACCTTTCCAGAAATTTATGAGCCGGGCCGATATGGTACCGGGTACAACAATCGGCCCCCTCACATCTTCCATCACGGGAATTAAAACGGTGGATATTGGCGCCCCCCTGCTCTCCATGCACTCCATCCGGGAAACCGCGGGTATCCTGGATCATGAGTACATGGTTCAGGTATTAAAGCGGGCCTTTGCAGGCTAACCGGGCTTACTTACCCATTCGCTCTGCCATATAGGCATCGAGCACCTTGCGGAGGGAGGGGACCGTATCGGCATAGCGCAGAATGGCATCCAGATAGCCCTCGGGTTCCCCCGTATCAAGCCGCTGACCACTGCAGCGCCGGTACACAACCTTCCCTTCGTTCATCAACTTATTTAATGCATAAATATGATAATACTCACCACCCTCGTGCCGCTCCCAGCCCTCTTCCAGGTAGTTAAAGAATTCGGGGGTATAAAGATACCTACCGATAGAGACCTCATGGCTCGGTTCGGTACCCCGGCCGGGTTTTTCCACTATGGCCCGCACATGTTTGCCGTCGGCTGCAATGTCCAGGACTCCGTAGCGGCTCACATCCCCCGGCTCGTACACGCTGGCCATAACCGAACAGCCCGTCTCCCTCCAGGCTGAGATGAGCTGAGCCGCCAGGGGCGGTTCGCCCAGATGAAGGTCATCGGGATAGGCCACCACACAGGGGTCGTTGCCAACCAGCCCCTTTACCTGGAGCAGCGCATGGCCCGTTCCCAGCATCCGCTGCTGCCGAACAAAGGCAAAACGAACATTGGCCGGCGGTTTAATCCGCTCAAGCCGGTCCAGTTTGCCTTCCTTTTCAAAAACCGTTTCAAGTTCAATTTCACGGTCAAAGTAGTCTTCCAGGACCTTTTTACGGCGGGAACTGATAATGATAATATCTTCGATTCCGGATTTAACAAACTCATCTACGATAAATGCGATGGATGGCACATTGACCACCGGGAGCATTTCCTTGGGGACCGTCTTGGTTACGGGTAAAAAGCGGGTCCCGTACCCTGCAGCAACAATAATTCCTTTCATAGGGGCTATAGTAGCAGGCCCCGCTGGCCTGTGCAAGATCGGGAGCCCCTGCCAAAACACCGTGAGTCGAAAACATAACTCTCTGAGTACACAAAAAAGGCTGCCCGGCGATAATACCGGACAGCCCTTCATCAAACTGTAATCTGTAAAATGTAAACTGTTCAGGTGGGGCCTGAGTTTGCCCTAGGCCTTGAAATCAGAGCTTAAAGGCCACACCAGCAGCGATGCCATAGCCGCCATAACTCTGGAAGGGGCCGCCAAGGCTATGCGCCAGGCCTAAGAGGTAGTCCAGTCCGACATTTGCGAAAATTCTCATATCCCGGCTGATAAGATAACTGGCACCGGCGTTGAGCTTAATACCATAATGGGTAAACCAGGGGTCATCGCTTTCTGATAGATTCTC
>Ga0208824_1000754_pt1 | contig 32617 bp, 32 predicted proteins | sample AD_JPNTR3_MetaG_FD_184447 | JGI IMG/M metagenome (GOLD analysis project Ga0208824, IMG submission 184447) | Active sludge microbial communities of municipal wastewater-treating anaerobic digesters from Japan - AD_JPNTR3_MetaG (SPAdes) (version 2) | ecosystem: Engineered > Bioreactor > Anaerobic...
TTTTATGTTTTTTATTTGTTCATCAGTTCCACTTGTATGCGAACAGATTCTTCGTGGATAGCTGCGAGTATGGTGCGCATAAATTCGTGGCTCATACCGAGTTTTACACCGTTGGCGATACGTTTTTCAAGTATTTCATTGAAGCGATTGGTTTGCAATACCGCAATGCCGTGTTCTTTTTTGTAAATGCCAATTTCAGTGGAAACGCGCATACGTTTGACCAAAACTTCTAACAAATCGTTATCCAAAATGTCTATTTGTCGCCGCAAATCAACCAAATCTTCGGTCGATTGTTTCATTTCACGAATTACCAGTCTGCGAAGAATAAGGTCAAGACTATCGGGCGTTATTTGTTGTTCTTTGTCGCTCAATGCTTTGTCCGGTTCGCAATGGCTTTCGATAATAAGACCGTTGTACTGCATATCCATAGCTTGTTGTGATAACGGTGCAATTAGTTCGCGCTTACCGCCGATGTGGCTGGGGTCGCAAAACAACGGCAGGTCGGGGAAACGACGGTGCAATTCTATCGGAATGTGCCATTGCGGCTGATTGCGGTAGAGTTTTTTCTCATACGAACTGAAACCGCGGTGAATGGCGGCTATTCGGTGCAGTCCGGTGTTGTAAATGCGTTCTATGGCACCTATCCACAGTTCCAAATCAGGATTGACGGGGTTTTTTATCAGTATCGGCACATCTACGCCTTTCAGTGCATCGGCTATTTCTTGTACAGCAAAGGGGTTGGCAGTGGTGCGAGCGCCTATCCAAAGTATATCTACGCCGTATTTTAAGGCTTCGTAAACGTGCTTAGCGGTGGCTACTTCGGTGGCGGTGTACATGCCTGTTTCTTGTTTTACACGGCGCAACCAAGGCAATCCATCGCTACCGACGCCTTCAAATCCACCGGGTTTAGTGCGCGGTTTCCAAATGCCCGCACGAAAAATGCGGATACCGTTAGCTGCCAACTGTTTGGCTGTTGTCAAAACTTGTTCTTCGGTTTCGGCACTGCATGGTCCTGCAATGACAATTGGTCGCTTCATATCGACATCGGGTAAATTGATAGGTTGAAATTTCATAGTCGTACTTTATTTTGTAGTTTGATAAATAGTTTATTTTTCTTGTATTCGTTTCAAAGCTTCATGTAACTGTTCTTCTTTACAACAAAGTGAAATGCGGATGTAGCGTGAGCCGTTGCTGCCGAAAATAAATCCGGGTGTTATAAACACTCGATTTTCGTGCAATAATTTTTCGGTCAAATCTTCTACATTGTTCCAACTGTCGGGAATTTTTCCCCACAAGAACATACCGGTTTGCTGTTTATCGAAACGACAGTCGAGTGCTTCCATTATCTGTTCGGCTATTTTTCGGCGTTTGCGGTAGAGCGTATTGTTCATTGTTTCGTGCCATTCGTCGCTGTTGTTGCAAGCTACTGCTGCGGCTAACTGTAACGAGCGAAACATACCGGAATCGATATTGCTTTTCACTTTCAAAATCCACTGAATGTAGGTGCTGTTAGAGACAGCCATTCCGATGCGCCACCCCGGCATATTGTGGCTTTTGCTCATCGAATTAAGCTCAATACAATTCTCTTTTGCGCCTTCAACTTGCAAAATGCTCAACGGTTTATTGTTGAGTATAAGACTGTAAGGATTGTCATTAACAATAACAATATTGTGGCGACGACCGAAATCGACCAATTTTTGGTACAGTTCAATTGTAGCGTTGGTGCCGGTGGGCATGTGTGGATAGTTTGTCCACATTAATTTTACGCGACTTAAATCCATTTTTTCCAATGTTGCAAAATCGGGCAGCCAGTTGTTAGCTTCGGTCAAATCGTAAGGCACCACTTCTGCACCCAATAAAGTGCTTAACGACGTATAAGTGGGATAACCCGGATTAGGCACCAATACCTGTTCGCTCGGATTGACAAAAGCCAGCGTGATGTGTAAAATTCCTTCTTTGGAGCCTATTAATGGCTGTATTTCGTTGACAGGATTGAGGGTTACACCGTACCAACGTTTGTAGAAATTGGCAAAAGCTGTGCGCAGTTCGGGAATGCCCGTATAAGGTTGGTAACCGTGTACGTCATTTTTTACAGCATTGTTACACAGCGTTTTAACAGTCGTTTCCGATGGCGGCATATCGGGACTTCCAATACCGAGTGAGATAATATTTTTGCCTTCGGCGTTCATTTGCGCCACTTCTTTGAGTTTTTTTGAAAAATAGTATTCTTGCACGGCGGAAACTCTATCAGCGCATTTTATTGTATCTTTCATAATTTTTCTTTTTTAAATCGTTTGAGAACCTTCCTTGTATTCGCCTAATATTTTAATATTGCTTGTAAGCGGTCGAATAGCTTCTAAAGATTGTTGGTAGCGGTGGTAGTCGTCAAAAAGCACATCAATATAAAAAAGGTATTCCCACTCTTGACCTACAATTGGCAACGATTGTATTTTTGTCAGGTTGATGTTGTAGAAAGAGAGAATGGTCAACACTTTGGAGAGACTGCCTTTTTCGTGTGGCAGCGAAAATACCAGCGATGCTTTGTTACACTCTTCTTTTTTTGCATAATGCCACCCTTTTTTCACGTTAGCTATCATCAAAAAACGGGTAAAATTGTGTTTGTTGGTTTCAATGCTGTCGGCTAAAACTTCCAAACCAAATTTACGTGCCGAATTTGCGCTGCAAATGGCTGCCACGCCCGTTAGCTTTTGTTGAGCAATTTCAAAGGCGCTTTTTGCCGTGTCGTCCGAGCCAACCAAACGCAGCCAAGGGTATTGCGACAAAAATTCTTCGCATTGCAGCAAAGCCATGTAGTGCGAACGCACTTCGGTAATATCTTTCGGCGTCTGTCCGGGCAGTACGGCAAAACTGTGTTTTATCCGCAATTTGTGTTCGCCTACTATGGTTAAAGTGTTGTCTCTTATCAGGTTATAGTTTTGCAACAAACTTCCGGCTATGGTGTTTTCAATAGCAATGACCCCTAAAATTTCGGGATTCATTTTTACCGTTTCTACCAACGCTTTAAACGTGTCGCAAGGCACTATCTCTACCGCATCGCCGAAAAAAAGGCGTGTCGCTTGGTCGTGGTACGAACCTTCAAAACCTTGTATGGCTACTTTTTGCATATATTAAAAATAAAAAAATCCTGCTTGTTCGGCAGGATTTATGGTAAAATAAATGAATGGTTCAATTACATATGTGAAATCCTGCTCTTACAGCTCATGTAAAAGTAAAAATAGAGGTAGCTAAAAAACAAAGATTTCATATAGATTTATATTTTTAGTTGCTGTTCGCAACAAAACGTTGCAAAGGTACACCATTTTTTGGAAACCGATGTATTTTTTTCAAAAAAAATTGCGAAAAACGAAAAATATTACTTTAATGTTTAAATTGTTCTTTAAAATTATATTTGTTTCGAACAAAAAAAACTATTACCTTTGCATCCGCTTTTCGAGAAAAAGCAATTTAGGTATTAATATTTAAAACAACAAAGACATGGCAACTAAAATTAGATTGCAAAGACATGGACGCAAAGGGTATGCCTATTACCACATTGTAATTGCAGACAGCAGAGCTCCACGCGACGGTAGATTTATTGAGCGTATCGGTTCGTATAACCCGAATACCGACCCCGCTACGATAGATTTGAATTTTGAAAGAGCATTGTATTGGGTAAACGTTGGTGCACAACCAACGGACACCGTACGCAACATTCTTTCCAATGAAGGTGTAATGCTGATGAAACACTTGCAAGGCGGAGTGAAAAAAGGCGCATTTGACGAAGCTGCCGCTCAAAAGAAATTTGACGCATGGAAAGCCGACAAAGAAAAAGTGTTGGCAGGCATTAGCGAGAAAAACAAGTCGGCGGAAGCTGCCAAAGTAAAAGCTCGTTTGGATGCTGAAAAAGCTATCAACAAAGCTAGAGCCGCCGAGTTGTCCAAAAAGCGTATGGAAGCCCTCGAAGCTGAAGCCGCAGCCGCTGCTGAAGCCGCCAAAGAAGCTGCAGCCGAAACGGAAACAGAAGCGAAAGCGGAAGAAACTTCTGAAGTTTCTGAAACTCCCGAAGCTCCTGCCGCTGAATAACGCGTCGTGAGTGCTCTACGAGCATAAGAAGCCCGATTTTATCGGGTTTTTTTTATGCGTTTTTTTACGTACCTTTGACAAAATTTTCTTCCAACATCCGATTAAGCACATGTTATCATATAAACACGAAATTGGAGATACTGTTTGGTTAATGTTGATGCAAGGTTTAACCTATCTTGCTCCGTTGCTGGTTTGGCCCTATTTAATGGCAACACTTGGTGCCGAAAAATTTGGTTACATTGGTTTTTCGCAATCGGTTATGCTGTTTTTGATGCAGTTGGTCGATTTTGGATTTAATTTCAGTGTAACAAAAAAAATAGCACAAGCCAAAGATAATCAGACGGCTGTAAATCGTATTGCTTCAGCCACTTTGTTGGCACGCGTCTATTTGCTCGGAATTGGTGCGCTGATACTTGGTATTGTGTTGTGTGTTCCGCGTTTTGCCGTCTATCGCTCTGTGCTGATGATTATGTTTTTGATGGTGGTAGCCAATGCTTTTTCTTTTGTGTGGCTGTTTCAGGGATTAGGAAAAATACGAATTGTATCCATTGTTACGTCGCTGTGTAAATTAACTATTCTACCGCTCACTTTTTTCTTTGTTCATTCCGGCAACGATGTTACTATTGCGGCGGCATTGCAAGCTGCGGTATATGTTGTTGCAAGTCTGATAACATTCGGTTTTATTGTGGGTAAAAAATATGTTACACAATGGAGTTTGCATATTGAAAAGTCGGAAATAAAAGAAATTTTTTCTTCGTCATTTAATATTTTTTTGTCCGGTATGGCAACAATGTTCTACACCACGTTTTTTGTGATAATTTTAGGTTATATTGCCGCACCTGACGTAGTGGGAAAATATACGGCTGCTGAAAAATTAGTCCGTATGGCTTGCTATTTTGTTTTTACACCTTTGGCACAATCGTTTTTTCCTAAAGTAAGTGCTATGGCTCCCCAATATCCTCAAAAATGTGTTCAGTTAATTAATAAACTACTGATTGTCTGTCTATTGTTGATGAGCGCAATCGGGATAGCGTTTTTATTGGGAGCTGATTTAATTGTAGATTTATTGCATCGACAGGAATATATCGGTACGGAAAAACTCATTCGCATCATGGCATTTTTACCTTTGATTGTGTCAATTGGCGGCATTTCAGGACAATTGGGGCTATTGGCTTTGGGCGATGAAAAATCAAAACTTTATTACCGCAACGTCTATTTTATAGCTGTCGCTATCGGCTTGCCTTGTTTATGTCTGCTAACACCGTTGTTTGCGGTCAAAGGAGTTGCTTTAAGTTTAATGGTTTCCGAAATATTCATTTGCTTAGCGATGTATATTGCATATAAAAAGTTAACAAATAGACTATTTAGACAATAAAAATTGCGTTGGTTCTGTTTTTATATTGTTAATGAGAAATAATTCAGCCATTGCAAATAATTCAGTAATCAGTTTTGAAAATATGCACACACCCTTAGTAAGTGTCATTATTCCTAACTATTGTCACGAAGCTTTTTTGAAGCAGCGTATAGAAAGCGTGCTCCAACAAACTTACCGACATTTTGAAATTATTTTGTTGGACGATTGTTCTACAGATGGAAGTGCTACCATTTTAAAACAATATCAAACACATCCGCTTGTAACACAAGTGGTAATTAACACAACAAACAGTGGCTCTCCATTTCTACAATGGCAACTTGGTTTTTCGTTAGCGAAAGGCGACTTGATTTGGATTGCAGAAAGCGATGATATTGCACAGCCTACATTTCTCGAATGTTTAGTAAATGCCATGAATAAAAGTAATGCCATTGTAGCTTTTTCAAACTCTCAATGGATAGACGAATATGGACATTCTATTAAAAGGCGTACGACTAAAACATGGTCACGAGATTTTACAATGAACGGTATTGATTTTGTCAAGAAATACCTGTTGGGATATAATTATATTTGCAATGCCAGTGCTGTTTTGTTCAAACGTACAGCCCTTACTGCCGTTACAAACGACTACACGCAATATAAAGCAAGTGGCGACCGACTTTTTTGGATACAAATTTGTTTGCAAGGAAAAGTTTGTTATGTAGCCGAAAAGTTGAATTTTTTTCGTCAACACACCCATAAAGTCTCGGGACACGCAGCCGAAACCGGTGTCAATATGGTAGAAGATTTTAGCATCTACCAAAAAATAAAAACGCTTGTTCCGTTCAATTTTTGGGAACAAAGCCTTATTTGTGGCTATCATTATCACTCCATTCATTATTGCCAGCAATTTGTTGGCAATGGGAAACAATTTGCATTGTCTGCTTGGGAGCAAACACGTTTTTTCAATATGTTTTCTTATATAACATACCTCTTTTTCAGAGCCATAGAGATAGTACGATGACTTTAATTATCTTAAATATTTTGTTTGCAATTACCTCAATAGTTTTATGCTGTTGTGCACCGACTTCTTATAACTATCACTTTTGCCTTGCAATTCTCATTCTGTATATAGTGCAAAATGTTTTATTTTTTTATTTTAACAAACGTCGTAATTGGTTGGGATTTGAATTCTTTTTTGCAATTTCATTTGCTTTTACAAATTTTATATATCCGGTTTTCTATTTTCCAACACGTCCCGATTACTTGTTCTTTTCCATACCGTTCAATGTTAATGTAATCAGCCGTGCTACCGCTATCGCCTATTTTGCTTATGCTTTTTATATGTTGGGGGCAACTAAATTGCTTAAAATGAAACGTGAAGAGCCCGTTAGCCCTACTTTTAAATTCGGAATAAATCAATTTTTATGGTTGTTTGTCATCACTGTTGTAGCCTTTGCTTGTTATATAGGTTTGGGTGGCTGGGGTGCTTTACAAGATGTTTATTCCGGCACTGCAAATATTCGTGACACAGGTATTTACTCTTATTTTAACAACATTTTTACTATTGCTTGTTACCTGATGGCGATATTTGTATTTCGGATAAAAAAACAAAAGCAATGGTTTTACCTGCTGTTTATATGCGTATGTATGTTTTTTATTATTAGTACCGGCTCGCGTTCTTTAGCATTAGGGCTTGCTCTTATTCTCATTGTTGGTTTTAATAATAATGTTCGTCGTTTTTCGATTTTAGAAATTTTTTCTTTGATTTTTATTGGTGCATTTTTGCTGTTTTTAGTCATGCGCATACGACACTCGCAAATCAATAGCGAAACAATTACAGCAACCATACAAAATATTCGTATTGAAAATATAATGGATATTTTTGGCGATTTAATCGTTAATAATCGAAATTTGTATGTACTAGTAGATTATGCAGATACACATGAACTAACTTTTTTTCATGGCATGTTGATTGATATTTTTTCGCCCATTCCAAGAGCATCTTCATGGTTGGTCAAAATATTCAACGAACCTATTGAGTTGCTGCATGGTGGAGATTTGCCAACCTATCTGTATTTAGGCAGTGGCTCTGTGTGGGGTTTGGGTACGAATATGGTTGGCGAAGCATTCCGCTCCTTTGGTTATGTGGGCACTGCCATTTCTATGATGTTAATCGGGCAAATTATAAAATCAAGTTATTATTATTCATATAATAATTGTTATGCCTACGCCATTTATTATCTATTTGTCTCTCATGCTGTGTTTTATCCCCGAGCTCCGCTTTTGTTCGACCCGCGCACATTAGTTTGGGGAATGTTACTGATATTCGTTGTTTACTCAATTACTCCAAAAAAGTCAATTCAAGACGAAAAAAATAAATGAAACTGCTCTATTGCATACCTGCTTTGTACAATACCGGAGGCATGGAACGCGTGCTGACCGAGAAAGTGAACTTTCTCGTTAATATTCAAGGCTACGACATCACCATTGTTACTACCGACCACAAGGAAGAGCAACCCATTTGCTTCCCTTTGGACAAGCGGGTAAAATTGGTGCATTTACAACTCGACTACGTTGGTCATTTTGCCTATCCGTTGATAAAAAAATATATAGCACATACACGTAAACAACGTGTTTACAAAAAACTTCTAAAACAATTGATAGACGAACAAGGGTTTGATATTTGCATCTCGTTGTGTGGTAAAGAAGTGGATTTTTTGGGAAAACTTGATGTGGCATGCGTAAAAATGGCTGAAATACACTTTGCTATGAACGTGCGTTCACAATTTCTTGAAGCAAGGCACATCGGACTATTATGGAGGTGGATTGGGGATATTCGAACCGCCCAATTGGTGCGTTCGGTAAAACTTCTCAATAAATTTGTGGTGCTTACGGAACAGGATGCGCGTCAGTGGCGAAACAAAGGTTGCACTAATGTTGCTGTTATACACAATCCTTGCCCGTTTGTCAATCCACCAATCGGCACATTGGAAACGAAACGCGTTATTTCTGTTGGTCGGTTAGAACCACAAAAAGGCTACGATATGCTGATAGAGACTTGGCAAATTGTTGCGAAAAAGTTTCCGGACTGGGAATTGGTGATATTTGGTAATGGGCAAGATTATGAAAAACTAAAACAACAGATAAAGCGATGCGACTTAGAAAGTATAGTACATCTGTGCGGTACTACGGACACTTTGGAAACGGAATACGCCAAAAGTTCTATTTATGTGATGAGTTCGCGCTACGAAGGATTACCCATGTCGTTGATAGAAAGCATGTCGTGCGGATTGCCGGTTGTGTCGTTTGACTGCGAGCAAGGTCCGCGGGAACTGATTACTGACGGTGAAAACGGATTTTTGGTTGCGCCAAATGATACAAAAGCATTAGCCGATGCACTTTGTCGTTTAATGGCTGATACTTCACTACGTAAAACGATGGGTGCTAAAGCAAAAGAATTTTCCAAATCATTTACTACCGATAAAATCATGGCTCAATGGACGGATTTATTTAATCAACTTAAGAAAAAGACATGAATGTAATTTTTGACAATATTATTTTTTCTCTTCAACGGTCGGGTGGCGTTTCTAAAGTGTGGTATGAATTGTTAAAGCGCGCCGCTATTGACACTTCTTTTTCAAAACTTTACCTTGAATATTCTCATCAAAATATATTTCGGCAACATTTAGAATTGCCTATCGCTGAAACCGTGTATCCGTCTCAACGTCCATTTATAGAACGTTATTTGACACCACAAATACGAACTCCATTTCCAACTACCATTTTTCACTCGAGTTATTTTCGCATTTTACCTCAAAAAGGTGTGCAGAACATTACCACTATACACGATTTTACTTATAATTATTTTCGTAGCGGATTGCCTAAATTTGTACATCTATGGCAAGAGCGTTACGCTATAAATCATTCAGCGGGCATTATCTGTGTGTCGGAAAACACAAAAAAAGATTTGTTGGCTTTTTATCCTCATATTGACGAAAATAAAATAGCAGTGGTTTACAATGGTGTTGATGAATGTTTTCGGCAATTACCTAATACTGAAGAACTTAAAAAGTTTGTGCCGTTTGAGTCCGGTAGCTATGTGCTTTATGTAGGCAATCGACAAGTTGCTTATAAAAATTTTGCTGTCGCTGTGAATACTGCAAAAAATGTAGTAGTGCCATTAGTAATAGTTGGCACCAAACTGACCGAAAAGGAAGAACAATTTTTGAATGCGACACTTGGTAAACACCACTTTGCAGTAGTGCCTGATGCTAGCGTAAAAACATTGAATTTGCTTTACAATGGTGCACTCTGTTTGCTTTATCCATCACTGTATGAAGGTTTTGGAATTCCCGTATTAGAGGCGCAACGGGCGGGGTGTCCGGTTGTTTGTTTCAACGTAGCTTCATTGCCTGAAGTGGCAGGGGACGGAGCTTTGATTGTTGAATACAAAAACTCAAAACGTGACGCTGACGCTATTGCAGAAATAGTGAGTGACTTAAAAAACGGGCGTGTAAACATTGATGATTTGCGCCAACGAGGCAAAACAAATGCACGTCGTTTTAGTTGGGATAAAACCTATCAACAAACGCTTGAATTTTACAACAAGATAAAACTAATTTAAAATTTGCTGAAATAGCACACTAAAAACAGATATTGTACGTTATTTGGAAGATATGTCACCTCTATGAAAGTTTCAATTATCACTGTAACCTACAATAGTGCGCAAACTTTAGCACACACTATGGATAGCATAGCTAACCAGACCTATCCTAATATTGAGCACATTATCATAGACGGTGCTTCTACCGACGGTACAGTAGATATTGTCAAACAACGTCAAGACAGAGTAGCCTATTTTATTTCCGAGCCAGACAGAGGCATTTACGATGCTCTCAATAAGGGACTCGACAAAGCAACAGGCGATATCATCGGTCTGCTTAATTCCGATGACGTTTTTGCCGACAATCGCATCATTGAACTTATTGTTAAGCGTTTTGAACACAAGCAGTGTGATGTTGTTTACGGCAATCTTGTTTATCAATCGCAATGTCCCAACAAAAACAAAGTTTTCCGTTATTGGAAAAGTAACCGTTTCGACCCCAAATGTCTGAAATATGGCTGGATGCCCCCACATCCGACACTATATTGCAGGAAAAAAGTGTACGACGAGGTAGGGCATTTTGACACCACTTTTCGCATATCGGCTGATTACGATTTTGCGTTGCGTGTGTTTGGCAACTTAGATTACAAAACATCGCATTTGCCCGCTGTTTTGGTGCGCATGAATGTTGGCGGTGTGAGTAACGGCAGCTTCAGAAATATTATATGCAAAATGACTGAGGATTATAAAGTGTTGAAAAAGAATCATATAGGTTCATTTTTTACACTCGGATGCAAAAATATGCGCAAGCTGATGCAGTTCATTCGCTAAAATCGCAGTTATGTTCAACGCTTCCATAGTTCTGTATAATACCCCTTTTGAAGAGGTAGAACTTGTTGTCGCCACGTTGCGCCAAAGTGCATTGGTACAGAAAATCCTTTTGTTGGACAATTCCCCAAAAGCTGATGCCCGTTTTACAAAACTCCCTATCACCTATATTTTTAATGACAAGAATCTTGGTTATGGTGCATCACATAACATTGCGTTACGCCAATCGCTTCAAGAAAAAATGCCCTACCATTTGGTGCTTAACGCCGATATTCAATTTGATGCCGATATTTTAGCAAAAATGAAACACTTTATGGATAAAAATGTTCACATCGGATTGTTGATGCCGAAAGTGTTTTATCCTGACGGAAAAATTCAGTACCTTTGTAAATTGTTGCCCACGCCATGGGATTTGTTGGCAAGGCGTTTTCTTCCAAAGAGTTGGATACGGCGACGAACGGAACGATTTGAGCTTCGCGCATCGGGGTATAATCGTCTGATTAATGCGCCTTACTTGTCGGGCTGTTTTATGCTGTTGCGTACGGAGGCTTTGGAAAAAGTTGGTCTGTTCGATGAACGTTTTTTTATGTATCCTGAGGATATTGATTTAACGCGCCGAATACACCGCCATTATGCAACCTGCTTTTATCCTGATGTATCGGTAATTCACGCTCATACGCAAGGTTCATACAAAAATCGCAAGCTGCTTTGGATACACCTTATCAATATGGCGAAGTATTTCAATAAATGGGGGTGGCTGTGCGACAGCGAACGGCGGAAAATAAACGCCGAAACGTTGAAAAGTATTAATATACAATAATTTATGGAGCAAATTTTAGGTTCTTTATTACAAATCAACTTAATGGAAATAGCAAGCGCGTTCATCGTGCTTTTTGCTATTATCGATATTTTAGGCTCTATTCCTATTATTCTTTCGTTTCAACAAAAAGGCGAACAAGTCTATCCGTTGCGAACAAGCTTTATTGCATTGGCTATCATGCTATTGTTTTTGTTTGCCGGTGAATTGATTTTAAATCTTTTTAATGTTGATATTCAATCGTTTGCCGTGGCAGGCTCGTTGGTTATTTTCATTATGGCATTGGAAATGATTTTAGATGTCGAAATTTTTCAACATAAAGGACCTAAAGGCAGTTCTTCCGTTGTGCCGATTGCATTTCCGTTGGTTGCCGGTCCCGGTTCGTTTACAGCATTACTTTCGCTACGTGCTGAATATTTTATCGTTAATATCATTATCGCCCTTGTGCTGAACTTGTGTTTTGTATATTTTGTGCTGAAAATGACCAAGAAAATAGAAAAAATTTTGGGCGAAGGCGGTATTTATATTATGCGTAAATTCTTCGGAATCATCTTGTTGGCTATCGCTGTCAAATTGTTTGTAACGAACATTAATTACTTGTTTGGCTAATGAACAGTCGGCCGCGCATAGTGCTTCCGCCTGCTTATTTAGGTTCAGTCAGCTACTACGTTTGCCTACTCAATTTTCCTACAGAAATCGAGCAATTTGCCAATTATTCACGGCAAACTTATTTCAATCGTTGCCGAATAGCTTCGGCTAACGGGGTAATGGATTTGACGATACCGGTAGAAAATCCGACACAAAAAACGTGGGTGCGCGACATTCGCATTTCCAATCACGGTAATTGGCAAATGTGTCATTGGCGCGCCATTGAAGCAGCCTATTTTTCGTCGCCTTTTTTTGAATTTTATCAAGACGATTTTCGCCCTTTCTACACCAAAAAACATACTTTTCTTTTCGATTTTAACCGCGAATTGCAAAAAACCGTTTTGAATATCATCGACCTTCCCTATCAAATTACCTACACGGAAAATTATGAAAAAAATTTACCCGAAGGCGTAATTGATTTTAGAGAAATGATGCATCCTAAAAAAAATAATGTAACTTTGCAAGACTACTTTAAGTTGAAACCATATTATCAAGTTTTTGAACAAAAACATGGTTTTTTATCCGATTTAAGCATTATTGACCTGTTGTTTAATATGGGCACTGAAGCGCGTTTAATTTTAAAAAACAACATAAAATAAAAACACATGAATACAATTGATTGGAAAAACTTAGCGTTCGGTTATATTAAGACCGATTACAACATTCGTTGCTCTTACAAGGACGGGAAATGGGGCGATTTGGAAGTTTCGGAAAGTGAATATTTGAATTTGCACATGGCTGCAACTTGTTTGCACTACGGACAAGAAGCTTTTGAAGGTTTAAAAGCTTTCCGTGGGGTGGACGGTAAAATCCGCATTTTTCGTTTAGATGAAAATGCAAAGCGCTTGGCTTCGTCGTGCAAAGGCATTATGATGGCAGAAATTCCTGCTCAAAAATTTCAGGAAGCTGTACTCAAAGTAGTAAAAATGAATGAACGTTTTGTACCTCCTTATGGTAGTGGAGCTTCTTTGTACATTCGTCCGCTACTTATCGGAACATCGGCACAAGTAGGTGTAAAGCCGGCAAGCGAATACGAATTTATTATTTTTGTTACACCTGTGGGACCCTATTTTAAAGGCGGATTTAACACAACGCCGTTTGTTATTTTGCGCGAATACGATCGTGCTGCTCCGCTCGGAACAGGTACTTATAAAATAGGCGGCAATTATGCGGCTAGTTTGGTAGCCGGACAACGTGCGTATGATTTGGGCTATTCGGCAGTCTTTTATTTAGATGCTAAAGAAAAAAAATATATCGATGAGTGTGGTGCTGCCAACTTTTTTGGAATAAAAAACAATACTTACATTACACCGAAATCTACGTCTATTTTACCGTCAATTACCAACAAAAGTTTGATGGTTTTAGCTGAAGAATTGGGCATGAAAGTGGAACGCCGTCATATACCGGTAGAAGAATTGGCTACATTTGAAGAAGCCGGCGCGTGTGGAACAGCCGCTGTTATTAGCCCCATACAGCGCATTGACGATTTGGACGAAAATAAATCGTATGTATTTTCGAAAGACGGTACTCCGGGCGCAATATGCGAAAAATTGTACAACAAAATTCGCGCTATTCAGCTGGGTGAAGAGGAAGATAAATACGGCTGGATTACGATTGTAGAATAATCCGATTAGTAAACTTTACAAAAGCTATTTGCTCATTTCCAACATTTTAAGGATTGGGCGGATAGCTTTTTTTTGTGTGTCGGTAGCGATGGTTATTTCGGGTGTTTCATCGCGAAGACAAGCGTAAAGTTTCTCTAACGTATTGAGCCGCATATAATGACACTCGTTGCAATCGTGCATACTGTCAATAGGTGGAACAGGAATGAAACGTTTGTGTGGACTGTGTTTTTGCATTTCGTGCAAAATGCCGCTTTCTGTGGCAATTAAAAATTCCGTAGCCGTATTTTGTTGCGTGTAATTCAACAACGCTTGTGTAGAGCCTATTACATCAGCCAACTGCAACACAGAATTTTTACATTCGGGATGTGCCAATACCTTTGCCGTAGGATATTGACGTTTCAATTCGATAAGTTTTTCGACCGAAAATTGTTCGTGCACATGGCAACCACCATTCCACAAAACCATATTGCGACCGGTTACGCTGTTGAGATAGTTACCGAAATTACGGTCGGGAGCAAAAATTATTTTAGCGTCTTTGGGCAGTTGGTCGATGATTTTTCGCGCATTCGTAGAGGTTACCACAATATCTGTCAGAGTTTTTACCGCTGCTGTGGTATTGACGTATGAAACTACAATATGGTCGGGATGTTGCTGAATGAATTTTGCAAATTCGTCGGCAGGACAGCTGTCTGCCAATGAACATCCGGCATTTTTATCGGGCACAAGCACTTTTTTCTTAGGAGAAAGAATTTTAGCGGTTTCGCCCATGAAATGTACACCACACACTACCATTATATCGGCTTTTGTGTTGGCAGCCCATTGTGCCAGCGCCAAACTGTCGCCCACTATGTCAGCAATATCCTGAATTTCGGCACTCTGATAGTAATGTGCCATAATAACGGCGTTCTTTTCTTTTTTTAGGGCATTTATTTTTTCGATTAATTCATTTTTCTTGTCCATATTCTTCTGATTTATAGGAAGTTTTCGGCGTTTACATTTAGAAATTAATCCGTCTTTAATTTTAAGACAGCACCGCCGTAACCGTTTATCATAATATCGAAAGTAGTAGTGGGCGTAAAAGTGTGAACAGACGTTTCTCCTGTCAGTAAATCGGTAACAGTTTGCAATTTGTTTTCGTGTAACTGTAAAAAATCAAATGCATGTTTACCAATATTGAGCCGAACGGAAGCTGCTTCGTGTCCGAAATTGGCAATAATGAGCAACACTTCATTGTCTGCTTTGCGCAACCATGAGAAACATTTTGACGTGTCGTAATGTGGATTATCGAAATTCATCCATGTCAAATCGTACATACAACCTTCAGCTGCAGCTTTTTCTTTTAGCTTTATATTTAGTACGTTCTGATAAAAATTTCGCAGTTTGCGCTCTTTTTGGTTCAATTTTTTCACATCGAAATTACCGCCATTGCACCAGCGGCAAAGTGTATCAACACTCCAATAATCGAAAATGGTGGTGCGCCCGTCTAAGCCGCTGAAACCTTCCGCTTCCATACCGCGTTCACCCAATTCCTGACCGTTGTAAACCATTACAGGAGAATTTGTGAGCAGTGCAGAAACCAAAAAAGCAGGTTTCGCTTTTTCGGCATCGCCGGCAAAAAAGTCGGAAGCTATGCGTTGTTCATCATGATTTTCCAAAAAATTCAACATGTGATTGCGTATATCGGACACGTTTTGCCATTGTTGAGTGATGGCTGAAGCCGGTTCAAAACCGCACACGATATTGCGCAATGTGTCGTACAGTCCAACTTTGTCGTACAAATAGTCGAATTTTCCTCGAAAAATGTAATCGCGATAACGACTTGGATTATAGACTTCGGCAATGAAAATGATATGAGGAAACTCTTTTTTAACCTGAGGGACAACCCATTGCCAAAACTCCACAGGCACCATTTCAGCCATATCGCAACGGAAACCGTCCACGTTTTTGCCCGCCCAAAACAACAAAATATCTCGCATTTTAAACCATGTGTCGGGAATTGGATTAAAATGTCCGCAGCCTCCGCCCAAATAATCGATACCGTAGTTGAGTTTGACTGTTTCGTACCAATCATTTACTGACGGAGAGGGTGAAAAACAGTCGTTTCCGGTGGCTTTGGCAGGAATTTCTTCGTAACCTTCCAACGAAAATTGTGGAGCGAAAGGCGTATGCGGAAAATAGTAAAAATTGTTTTGCGGTGAAAAATGCCAATCGTTGCGGTCGGTTTCGCCCAAATCGGCGGTTCCGGCAGGTTTTGCCAAAGAGCAATATTCGCGTGCTACGTGATTGGGCACAAAATCAATAAAGGCTTTCAGTCCTGCTTTGTGGGTGCGCTCTATCATTTGTTCAAACTCTTGAAATCTTTCCGCAACATTTTCCGCCAAATCGGGGTCAACATCGTAATAGTCGCGTATGGCATAAGGCGAGCCGGCTTTTCCTTTTACTATGGAGCCATGACTGGCTGTTATGCCACAGGTGGGATAAGCCGTTTGCGAAGCGTGATTGATAACTCCTGTGTACCAAATATGTGTAACTCCCAGTTTTTTAATGGATTGTAAAGCTTTGTCGGTAATAAAATTGAACTTTCCGCAACCGTTTTCCTCCAAAGTGCCGTTGGGACGATTGGTTGAACATTCGTTGCCGAAAAGTCGCATGAACAATTGATAGATAACCATAATTTGCAAATATATTTACGGCAAAGTTACAAAAAAAACAGCGATTGCCGTTGTTTAGAGGGATAAATCGCTCAAACACTCTTTTTTTAAGTCAATGCAAGCAGTTTTTTCCGTTTTTAGTGTCTATTTTCAGATAAAAAATATATATTTGTAATCTTTTTGTTTGGATTTATGAAAAAGGTTCAAATACAAGTTATCGGCATCTCCGAAAATAAAGTAGTTTCGGAGTTTTTGCTGTTGCTTTTGGGCGAAACCGAAGGCGATTTCAAATTTCCAATTCTTATTGGAAAAGCCGAAGCAAATGCCATTTCCATGAAACTACACGCCATACAGTCGCCACGTCCATTGATATACGAAGTAATGTTGAACTGCGCTGCCGAAATGGGGATTCGGTTACAAGAAACTTTTATCTACAAAATAGAAAAAGAGATTTTTTGCACAAAACTTATTTGGCGCACACCAACAAGCAGTTTTGAAACGGAAATTCGCATTTCCGACGGTGTTGCTATGGCTATTTATGCAGGGTGCCCTATTTATGCCGCCGAAAGCATTTTTAGTGAACTCTCTGCCCAAATGGCAAACAATAACACTAAAACTGTCGAAGAAAAAAGTATGAAAGAACTGAATAATAGTGAGTTGGCTCAACTTTTGCAAAAATGTTTAGACAACGAAGACTACGAACGTGCGGCAAAAATCAGAGATGAGTTAAATTATAGAAAAAATTAATATAAACAACTTAAATCTATTCTGTTTATGAACATGAAACTGCGTTTAATCGTAATGAATTTCCTTGAATATGCCGTTTGGGGAGCATATTTAACCAGTATGGGACGGTATTTGGGCGACCACGGCATGGGTAGCAATATCGGCGTATTCTATTCTATTCAAGGTGTTGTCAGTCTTTTTATGCCTGCATTGATGGGTATAGTTGCCGACCGCTGGATTCCGGCACAAAAATGTTTATCAATTTGCCACGCTTTGGCAGGTATGTTTATGATTGCAGCCGGTGCTTATGGTGTGATGGCCGGAGCCGACGTTCAATTTGGCATACTGTTCACGTTCTATACTTTTTCGGTAGCGTTTTTTATGCCTACTATCGCATTGAGTAATTCGGTGGCTTTTAACGCTTTGGTAAAAGCTAATCTCGATACAGTAAAAGACTTTCCGCCTATTCGTGTGTTTGGCACTATTGGCTTTATTGCCATGATGTGGTGCGTCGATTTGTTTGGCTTACAAGCTACGGCTTGGCAGTTTGTGGTGAGTGGTAGTTTGAGCATTGTGTTAGCTGCTTATTCGCTTACGTTGCCCAATTGCGACATTAAGAAAAACGTTGGCAAAGTGTCTTTAGTAGAAGCACTTGGTTTACGCGCTTTTTCGCTATTCAAACAAAAGAAAATGGCACTTTTCTTTATTTTTTCAATGTGTCTTGGTGTTAGTTTGCAAATTACCAACGGCTTTGCCAATCCGTTTCTTGGGTCGTTTGGTCACTTTACGGAATGGGCAAACTCTTTTGGTGTAAAACATTCCAATATATTGATTTCCATTTCGCAAATCAGCGAAGCACTTTGTATTCTTTTTATTCCTTTTTTCCTTAAAAGATTCGGTATTAAAAATGTGATGTTGATAGCTATGTTTGCATGGGTACTTCGTTTTGCTTTGTTTGGTGCAGGCGACCCGGGTAGCGGCGTTTGGATGTTTGTATTAAGTTGCATTGTTTATGGTTTTGCATTCGATTTCTTTAATATTTCCGGTGCTTTGTATGTTGACCAAGAAACAAGCCCCGAAATGCGTTCGAGCGCACAAGGTTTGTTTATGATGATGACAAATGGTGTAGGAGCAACTATTGGCACGCTTGCTGCACAAGGTGTTGTAAACAAATGTGTTCCGGTTGTCAGCAAAGAAAAATGGGATTTTCTTGCCAGTCTCGAAAATGGAGTGGAAGCTGTATATAATCAGGCGATGGAAGTTTGGCAAGGTTGGCAAACTGCTTGGTATATTTTTGCTGCATACGCTCTTGTGGTAGCTATACTGTTTTGGATATTTTTCCCGAAAACACCGGTTAAAAATTAAAAACAGTCACACAAAAACACTCTGCGTATTTGTGATTTTTTAGAAACACTTTTTTATGGAAAATGAGGGAATGGTGCTGCGCACCGAAAATTTGGTAAAAATTTATGGCAAACGAACCGTTGTAAACGACGTTTCTATTAGTGTACGGCAAGGCGAAATTGTTGGTTTGCTGGGACCGAATGGTGCAGGTAAAACCACTACATTCTATATGACAACGGGATTGGTAGCACCCAATCAAGGCAAAGTGTTCTTAAACGAAAAAGAAATTACCGATTATCCTGTTTATAAGCGGGCACAAGCAGGAATAGGTTATTTGGCGCAGGAGGCTTCTGTTTTTCGAAAAATGACAGTAGAGGACAACTTGCGTGCTGTTTTGGAAATGACCAAATTTTCAAAACAAAAGCAAAAACAAAAATTAGAAAGCTTGATAGAAGAGTTTCATCTGGAAAAAGTGCGCAAAAACATTGGCGACCGATTGTCGGGAGGCGAACGTCGTCGGACGGAAATAGCCCGCTGTTTGGCTATAGAACCGAGTTTCATCATGCTTGACGAGCCTTTTGCCGGCGTTGACCCTATTGCCGTGCAAGATATTCAAGACATTGTGTGGCATTTGAAAGACCGCAATATCGGTATTTTGATAACTGACCATAATGTAGATGAAACGCTCTCAATCACCGACAGAGCGTATCTACTGTTTGAAGGCAGAATTCTCTTTCAGGGAACGCCTGCCGAACTTGCTGCCAATCCTATAGTCCGCGAAAAATACCTTGGTCGAGATTTTGAGCTCAAGAAAAAAACTAGAGTATAAATTATGTATTTGAGAACATTAATATTAGTTGGCGTTGTTGGGGTGATGTATTCCTGTTGTGCGCCCAATCCAAAAATTGTTTCGGCAGAATTTGTGCCCGTAACGCCGAGAACGAGTGGCGATTCTGCGTTTCGTAATCAATTAAATGTTTATTATCAGGAAATTGCCGACAAAATGAATGTTGAAATCGGCACATCGGCGCAGCAAATGGAAACCGACCGCCCCGAAGGCTTATTGAACAATTTTGTGGCGGAAACAATGCTGAAGTACGGCAATGCAATAAAACCTACCGACGTGGCTATTTCAAACATTGGCGGGTTGCGCCGAGACCTTCCGGAAGGAAAAATCACTGTCGGAACCATCTACGAATTGATGCCGTTTTATAATAAATTGGTATTTCTTAAATTTTCGGCTGACCAAATGGACGATATTTGTCAAGCTATCGCCAAAAAAGGTGGCGATGTGGTAGCCGGCATTTCTATGATGATTACCAAAGACAACAAGGCGGTGAATATTAAAATTGGCGGACAACCGTTGAAACAGGGTAAAATTTATAGAGTTATTACTACCGATTATTTGTCGGAAGGCATGGACGGATTGGAGCCGTTGGCAAACTATATGGACGAAATGGAGCCGCTTGATGTGGTCATGTGTGATATGATGATAGAAGAAATAAAAAAGATGACGGAGAAAAATCAAGTGATAAAAACGACTTTAAAAAATAATATCTATGTGGAAAAGTAAATTTTTTATTTTTACAATCATAGTTTTAACCGCTATTTCATGTTCCAAGCAACCACGTACATTGGTTATTTTGCACACTAACGATTGTCACAGCCGTGTGGAGCCGACTTCAAACAATTTAGGTGGTTTTGAATATCGCAAATATTTGATAGATAGCATACGCAAAGTCAATGCCAACGTGCTGCTGTTGGATGCCGGCGACATTGTGCAAGGCACGCCGTATTTTAATGTGTACGGCGGTCAGGTGGAAGTAGAAGCCTACAATGAGATGGGTTACGATGCCATTACGTTGGGAAATCATGAGTTCGATAATGGAGTTGACGGTTTGGCGAAAATGCTCAAAAATGCGCAATTCTCGGTGGTTTGTTCTAATTATGATGCCACTAACACTGTTTTGGCGAATAGGCTGAAAAAATATTTGATTATTGAAAAAGGCGGATTAAAAATTGGCATCATCGGCTTGGGCATAATGCCCGACAAAGTGATTTTGCCCGACAATTTTCGCGGAATAATTTATTCTGACCCGATAGAAACGACCAATCATTATGCACACATGTTGAAATCGGACAAAAAATGTGATTTGGTCATTGTTCTTTCGCATTTGGGTTACACCGGCGAAATGGGCGATTCGGCATTAGTTGCTCAAACACAAAATGTTGATTTGATTTTGGGAGGACACACGCATAATGTTCGTGGCATTTTCCGCATTCCTAATCTCAATGGTGATACGGTGATTGTGGCGCAATCGACCAAATCGTGCGAAGAATTGACAAAAACGGTAGTGGAATATTAAGACAAATGATGCGGAAATAAAAATTTACCGTAAAATAGAGTTACAAAGAATAACCTCGGTAATTTTTGTGTACCTTTGCCGAATAAATTTTAAAACAAATTTTTAAAAATGAAAATACAAGCAAACGAAGGAAAAAACCTCGAAATAGAGGTGAACGGTGTAAAATATTTGCGTATACCCGTTAAAACTCATGTGGTTATGAAAGAAGACGACCTCTTTGAAGTGGTTGATAAATACACCAAAGACCTTCGTCAGCCGGATGACATTATTTTTTGCAGCGAAAAAATAGTTGCCATTACACAAGGTCGTGCATTTCCCATTTCGGAAATCAAACCCAGTTGGTTCGCCAAATTTTTGGTAAAATTTGTTTACAAATCGCCATACGGTATCGGTTTAGGTAGCCCTTATACCATGCAATTGGCTATTAAGGATGTCGGCATACCGCGTTTACTGTTGGGCTGCATGGCTGCCTTAGTTACCAAACCTTTCGGTGTGCGCGGAGCATTCTATAAGGTTTGCGGACAACGTGCCTATGCCATCGATGGACCTTGCGATTGTACCATTCCACCTTACAACCGTTATGCAAAAATGGCGCCGAAAAATCCTGATAAAGTGGCGCGCCAAATGAAAGAAAAATTGGGTAACGAATTTATCGTGTTGGATGCCAATGATTTGAATGTTGATATTTTGGGTAAATCTTCCAAAGATTTGGACGTGAAATTCCTGAAAGCTTTGTTTAAAGACAATCCGCTCGGTCAAAGTGCGCAACAAACGCCTATTGCTATTGTGCGCAAAGCTTAACGAGCTTATAATAAGTTATAAACCAAATAGTTAAGGCATTATTTTCCAAAAATCGTGCCTTGATTTATTTATTAAGAAATCGCTATGTTATCTTCTATTATTTGGAATCCCGACCCCGAATTGTTCAGTTTTGGAGCACTGACCGTGCGTTGGTACGGACTTATTTATGCTACGGGCTTTTTTATAGGAATCACGCTTTTAGGCAAAATGTTTAAGCATGATAACGCTCCCGATAATTGGCTCGATAAAGTTTTCATTTATATGGTTTTAGCCGTTATTATCGGTGCACGCTTGGGGCATGTGTTCTTTTATGATTGGGAATATTACCGCGAAAATGTCGGTGAAATTTTTAAGATTTGGCACGGCGGATTGGCGAGTCACGGTGGTGCTATTGCTATGGTGCTGACGTGTTGGCTGTTGTCGAAATATCTAACCAAACAAAATATTTGGTGGCTTGGCGACCGCCTTTTTGTGCCGTCGGCTTTAGTTGCCTGCATGATACGTTTGGGCAACCTGATGAATTCTGAAATTTACGGTACACCGACCGATTTACCTTGGGGATTTGTTTTTTTGCGCGGGAATGAACAATTTTGTGGAACAGTTGATAATTACACCGCTTTCACAGTGCCATTTGTTGGCTGTCCGCCCACCGAATGGTTGCCCTGTCATCCTACGCAACTCTACGAAGCTTTTGCTTATTTTGCCCTTTTTGTTCTGATGATGTGGCTCTATTGGAAAAAAGATGCCGGAAGTTTTAATGGTCTTTTGACCGGAATTGGTTTTACGGGAGTGTTTGTAGCGCGACAGGTCATTGAATTTTTAAAAAACGACCAATCGGCGTTTGAAGCCAATATGACTTTTAACATGGGACAATGGTTGAGCGTTCCGTTTGTTATTTTGGGTGTTTATCTTATTGTGCATTCATTGAAAAAAGGCAAAGTAGTTTACAATTTGCCTGTTGAAAAACCCACACAGAAGAAAAAGAAATAAAGATAAAAATGATTACATCAAACGAAATAGCCCCTGTTGGAAAAGTTATTAAAAGTCACGGTTTCAATGGCGAATTGGCAATCGCTTGCAATGCTGATTTTAATATGGAGGCTTGCGATTATTTCGTTTTTGATATAGAGGGCATTTTTGTTCCATTTTTCATTGCCGAATACCGTTTTAAAGACAGCACTACGACAATAGTTAGGTTCGATGGCATAATTAACGAAACTGCCGCACGCGAATTTTTCGGAAAAACGGTTTATGTCAAAAAAGAACTGTTGAATGAAACTATTAAAACAGAAGTTTCGCTCGAATATTTTGTAGGTTTTTCGGTGGAAACACAACAAGGAAACTTAGGAACAGTGGACAATGTGGATGATTCTACTGCCAATACGCTCTTAATTGTTGGCGACAAACTCATTCCCATCAATGAATCGCTAATTGACGACATCGACCATGATAAACGTATTCTTTATATGAACCTTCCCGAAGGTCTTTTGGATTTATAAAACTTTATTTGTACGCAATATTGAACGTATAGTTCCATTGGTTAAAATAGAGGTTGCCACCTTCCCATTCCACTTCACCGCGTTGAAAATCGACTGTTTCACTTCGCATAAACTGTTTTGCAGGGGAGAGCGGTTGCCCGAAATCGGTATTAATAATCCAACGGTAAGCATCTTGTCCGCCGAGGTAAAAATAACGTTCCGAAGGGTCTTTCGCCCACGTTTGTACACCAAATGAGACATCGACTGCCACCCAACCGATATTTTGCAGATAAATTTCAGCCCAATCGTGCAAGTTTTTGCTTCCCGGGTGCATCATAAAACCACTTTGCCAACGCGCGGGAATGCCGTTGTAGCGACAAAGTGTAATTAGCAGCAGCGACACTTGACCGCAATCGCCACGGCGATTGGCAATTACGTATTCGGGAATATTGGGAATAGTGGAATATTCTCGTGCACTTGCCCATGGATAATTGGCACGAATCCATGTAAATATTTTTTTTGCTTTTTGGTACGGATTAGTTTCTGTGCCGACTATTTGTGCCGACAGTTGTTTAATTGCGTCTGAAAAAACAATGTGCGGTTTGCGTTCTTTGAGAAAATCGCTGATTAACAATGTATCGGTAAGAGGTGCAATAGTTTGGTGTTCCAAATTGTGAAATTCGGGATAACACTCGTAAGAAAATACGATTTGAAATTTCGCTGGTTTTCCTTTTGTTGCTTTTTGTTCCATGTAAATGGTTTTGTGAGCGCAACTGTTAGGCGCAATTTGGTAGTTGTTTTGCGAAACAGAAAACAACTTCACATTTTTTTGACGCGCCACATCGGTGCGTGGATAAGGCAACCAGCAACGAATAGTTTTTCCATCGGGCACTTGGTCGGGTTTAACGGTCAAGGTGTAGGTAACGGTCATTTTTTGAGGATTTCCCATACATACATTATTGTGCGAAGTTGTTTTTATAATGTCCGGAATGTGTTTCTGGAGCAAAATAGCTTTTTTGTCTGGCACGATACCGTCAACAATCTCTTTTTGCCGTTTGGCGGCGGTATCCAAGCGGAATAGATTAGGTGCGGCTTGATTAAAATAACGTTTTTCGCCATCTATTATCTTATATTCCAATGTGTTTGCAGTTTCCCAATTGATAAACATGGCGGGCGTTACTTTGGGATAATAGCGTTTTACGTAACTCATTACATCTGCTTCTGTTCTTGAGAAATCGAGACGAATGCGGCGCATAATTTCTTTTTGGTCTAATAACGCCTGTTTGTCTGTGGCGGTAAGCTGTAAATTGGTTTTTACTTCAAAATCAATCATCTCTTCGGCAAATTTAAAATTGCCGTTTTTCATTTCCGTCAATACGGTTTGATAAGTGGTATTGGCTGCAATGCAAGCCATTGGAACGAAAAACAAAAAAAGTAAACGTAGTAATTTCATAGTGGTAAAATTATTTGCGGAATGATAAAAATTTTTGTTCTACAATGTCGTAGGTTGGTATGGCGGCTCCTACTTGCCGTCCTAAATCAATCATATCAAAAAGTTGACCTTGTATTTCCGATTCATGACCTTTTGCGATGTCTTTTTGTAAAGATGCTGTGCTTTGTGGGTCTAAACGGTCGATAATTTCCAGTCCTTTACTGATGATATTGTTCGATAGCGGTATGCCCATTTTTTCGCCGATGAGTTTACTTTCGGAAATAAGCCCTGTAAACATATCACGTTCTTTTCCGGCACGTTGTATGGCTGCCATGGTGCAATCGAAATAAGCTCCTGTACACGCCATAGCCGATATGAACGACCATTTGATGAACGTGTCGCGGTTGATGTCGTCAGAAACAATGGTGTCGATACTTGCAGCTTTCAAACATTGTCCAATGTCTTGCAAGCGTTCGTTATCTATATTTTGGTGGGGACGCGCTCCGAAAACAACCCGCAATACATGTCCCATTTGAGTAATTTCGCCCGGTGCGGATACAAATCCTACAATGTAGATGCAGCCGTCCAACACAGTAATATTCGGCACCAAACGTTGTATGCGTGGACCTGTTCCATATACATTGAGCAAAGGAATAACCAATGTATCCGGTTTGGCGGCTTTTACGAGTACTTCGCTGATAAAATCGATGGAATAACCTTTGACACAGACAAAAATTACGTCTGCTTTACCATTATATTCTTCTGTTGTATAAGCATCAACTTTTAGATAATGGTCACCTTTTATGTCTGATTTTAAATGTAATCCTTTTTCGCGAATTTGTTTAAGATGTTCACCTCGGGCAATGCAGGTTACGTGGTGTCCTGCCAATGCTAAAAAACCGGCTATACTGCCACCTACACCTCCCGTGCCAACAATTAAGTAATTTGTTTTCATTGTGTTATAAAATCAATTAGCGTTTGGTTGCACCTATGCCGCTTCTATCAGATAATTTTATTTTTCCGTCAACAACCTTTACACCATCGAAACAATCATTACCAATAAGCAAATTGCCGTCTAAATCTGCCCAATCGATTGCCGGCGACAGTTGCGCAGCAGCCGATATGGCACACGAAGTTTCGGTCATACAGCCTAACATAATGTCTAATTTATTAGCTCTCGCCACTTGTATCATTTTCCATGCTTCGCGCAGTCCTGTGCATTTCATCAGTTTAATGTTGATGCCCGAAAAAGCGCCGACAAGTGGTTGTATATCAGTAAGTCGCTGTACGCTTTCGTCGGCAATAATGGGTAGAGGACTGCGTTCTGTAAGCCATGCGTGCGACTCTAAATCGGTTTTTGCCATGGGTTGTTCCACTAAAACAACACCTTGCTCTTTCAACCAAAAAATTTTATCCAAAGCTTCTTGACGGTCTTTCCAACCTTGATTGGCATCTACATAAAGCGGTTTGTCGGTAATAGAGCGGATGGTTTCTATCAACATTTTGTCTGTGTCGCGCCCAACTTTTACTTTTAAAATGGAATATGGCTTGGCTTCGAGCGTTTTTTGACGAACAATATCCTGTGTATCTATGCCGATAGTAAACGATGTGGCAGGCGTTTTGTCCGGATTAAGTCCTAACAAACGATAGATGGGCTGACCGGTAATTTTGCCTACTAAATCATGCAATGCAATGTCAATAGAGGCTTTGGCTGCCGTGTTTTTTGGTGCAATAGCATCGACATAAGTCAAAATGTCTTCTAATAAAAATGGTGATGAAAATTGTGATAAATCTACTTTTTTCAAAAAGTCGCAAACACTGGTTTGAGTTTCGCCTAAATATTGTGGCAACGAAGCTTCACCGTAACCAACAAGTCCGTCGTAGGCAATTTCTACCAATACCACGGGCGTTGTTGTGCGCGAATAAGAGGCAATGGTAAATGTGTGGTTAAGCCGCAAATCATAAGGACGGAACGTTAAAGACATTTTTTTGCTGTTTGTACGGCGACTTTGCTTTTTGGAACTTTTTGTAGCCAAAAGGTTGTTAGGCAGTAAAATGGCACCTGCACTCAAGAGGGCTGCCTTTTTCAAAAAATCTCTGCGCGATGAAGTCATAATTGCTTTTATTGAAGGGTGTAAAACGAATTTGTTGTCAATGACGATATACCTTTAGTAGTGTGTCCTACTATTCGCCGAACGGTTTGTAACCGCGTAACGTAACGCTCAACATAGAGAGGCGAAAGCGGGTCAAGACTGGTGATGTGCACTGTGCCTGAAGAATGAATAAACTGTTTGTCGCCTATGTAGATACCGACATGAGTGATACGTTGTTCATTGGGACCGAAAAAGAGAAGATCGCCGAGTTGTAGTTCTTTGTATGTAGGCGAAAACTCCACTTTTTGACCTTCTTTTACTTGTTGTGAAGCGTCTCGTGGCAATATGATATTGTGAAGATAATAGACCATTTTTACAAGTCCGCTGCAATCGACGGCTTTTGTGGTTGTTCCTCCCCATAGATAGGGCAATCCTAAAAATCGTTCTGCTGTGTTCACAATGTCAATGTTTTTGTTCGGTAATGTTTTTATCCATGTCGCTAATAAACGGCACTGCGATGAATGAATGTAAGCCGTTCTGCCGTCGGGATAGGTTACTTGGTAAAAACTGCCCACTTTACGTGTTTTATTTAACAGACAACCGGCTACGATGTCGGAAACGGGAATGCTTTTTTTGTTTGGATGCGTCAACGTTTGACCATAAAAATCGGTAAAAATCACTTTCTCTTTGGCAAGCCACTCTTGCTGTTTACGTTTGTTTTGGCGTTTGAATGAAGTTTCGGTAAGCCAGCCCAAATATCCGTCGGGAGTTTGTATCCGAAACCATGTACCTTTCTTTTCCCACACTTTAATGGGTGTTCCTAATAAAGTTTGAGTAACCAATTCCGATTCGTAATGTGGTGCAGCCCGCACAAAAGCGGTTGAAATATTTACTATGCCATAGTTAGCATCTCCTATATCAGCAGTCGGTAATAGTGTTACCTCATTACGGCATCCGTTAGTGTCGCAGAGACGTTGAATAGCTTTTTGTACAATGGGTAAATTTGTTTTTCCTTTTATAGTTACGATTCCTTCGCTGTCAGTTGGCGCGACTTCGAAAATAGCTACCCGTAAATCGGGAGCGTACGCTTCTTTTATTTTAAGCAGCGAATCTTGAAGATTTGTGAACGCTTCTTGTGCGTTGAGAGTTACACTAAAAAAAGACAAACAAATTGAAATGAGGCAGATTTTCTTCATAGAGATTTTTTTTACAAAGGTAACTTTTTTGTGTAAAAATAGCAAAGTCCTATAAAAAATAAGCGAACCATTATGAAAAAAGGTTCGCTTATTTTATTTTTCGAAAGCACGATTATGCTTTTTTTACATAATGTCCATAATTCGATAAATGTCCTTCATCCACACCGTTGAGAATAAGAGAAACGTTGTTGAGTCGGTTTTCTTTTTCTAACGTATTCAAAATTTCTATATGTTCTCGTGGCGTAACACCTTGACGACAAACATACAATGTAGCATCGCTAATGTGGCTCAAGGTAAATGTATCCGCCACTATCCCGACCGGAGCAGTATCCACCAAAATATAATCGTAATGTTTGCGTAGTTCTTCAAATAATGTATCAAGGCGATCGCTTGTTAATATTTCTGCCGGATTGGGAGGAATAGGTCCGGAAACAATAACGTCCATATTTTCGTGAACTATTTGTTTGTTTACAATGTCGTTTACAGTAATGGCGTCATCCACCAAATAAGATGTGATACCGTGTTTGGCTTTAATATTTAAGTATTGCGACAATACAGGTTTGCGAATGTCTAAGCCGACTAACAGTACTTTCTTGTTAATCATGGCTAAAGACAGTGCCAAATTGATTGAGAAGAAGGATTTTCCTTCGCCTGCTACACTTGAAGTAATGATAATAACTTTGTCGTCTTTTTTCTTTAAAACGAATTTGATATTGGTGCGCACCATGCGGAACATTTCCGTCACAACGCTTTGAGCACCTTCGCGCATAACGATATTTGATGCGTTTTTGCAAAACGGTATTTGCCCCAACAATGGTATGGATGTCAGCGAAATAAGTTCTTTTTTATCACTTATCTTATCATTTATCAAATCATAAAGATAGATATAAGCGAATCCGATGCAACAACCCATTACCAAAGCAAAGAAGAGGATGAGTTTGAGTTTTGGTGATACCGGTGTCAAGTCGGTATAAGCAGGGTCGATGATTTTTGCAACATTTGTAGCCGAAGCTAAAGTCAGTTCGGTTTCTTCGCGTTTTTGGAGTAAAAACAGGTAGAGTTGCTGTTTAACTTGTTGTTGGCGTGCAATCTCTATGTAATGCCTTTCAATGGTCGGGACATTGCCTATTTTGTCGATAAATTGCTTGTTTTTTGCAACTAAATCTTTGCGCATTATCTCTAAACCGCTTTTTACGTTTTTTACGGTTTGTGCAATGTTGCTTTTAGTCAGCAATATCTGTTCATGTTGTTGCTCCAATATCGGGTTAATTTCATTGGTAGAGCGTTTGATGCGCAAATAATCCAACAGTTGCGTATTGTATGCCTCTATCACTTTCGATAACGCCTCGTCTTCTATGCCGATATTGCCGGGAATCATCGCATCTTGATTGCGCGGATCTTGTATGTAACTTTCGATAAACGCCACTAAACCGATTTGTATTTCAACGCTGGCTATCTGTTTTTCGTAATCACCGGCTGTTTCGATGAACAATTTCGATTGTGAAGTGATATCGGCAAGCTTATGTTCTTTTTTGTAGTTTTCTACATTGTTCTCTACATCTTTTAACTCTTTCGATATCAATTCCAGTCGCTCATTGATAAAATCGGCGATTTGTATTGACATACGATTTTTGTCCATCATGGCATCGCGATTGTATAACTCCACAACTTTATTGATGATGTCCGTGCTTTTTTCTATTTGTGGATATACAATGGCTATTTTTATAGCATCCGTTTTTTTGGATACCAATCCTGCGGTTATCAATTTCCCATAACGTTCTACTAATACTTGCAAGGGTTCAATTTCAAATTTCAGTTTATAGGGTTTGTCGCTTGGATAGTTTTCCACAAAAGTAAATTCAGCCCACTGTGTTTTTATTGGTTGTGCAAGCGATTCAACTTCCACTTTTTCTGTGGTAGTTTGCCACCAACTGTAATTTTTTTTGTAAGTAAAAGTTAATTTGTAGGTGCCGTTTTTTTGGTAATTCACCGTTACGCGGAAAAATCCTTTCAAATTGTTGTAAAACTCTTGTGGATAAACGATAGAGATAGGCTCGTTACCGTAAACTTCTATATATTTCAGTTTATCTTTTATGTAGGTGGCGGTTTGTAAATCCAATTCCGTTATCATTTTTTGAATAATAGTCTTGGATTTTATTACCTCTATTTCGTTTTCAACATCTTTTTTTGGTGCAAGAATGTCTTTCATACCGCTTCCGGAAAGGAAACCAGCCATAGGATTAGCGTCGTCGCTGTGTACGAGTATGGTAGAATAAGTTTGAAATTTTACCTGTGCTTGCTTAATGTAGATAAAGCCCAGCACTAAACAACTAAAAATGGCAATAGCGAAGATGTGCCATTTTTTGAGGTATTTTATCAAAAGTTCCCTTACGTTGATTTCCTGATTGAGTTTGTTTGTGTTTATCGGTTTTTCCATCATGAGAAATTACTTGTTCATTTCATATTGATAAGTGCCACAATTATAGTTACTGTAGAAGCTAAAGTGGATACGGCAGACAACCAAAGCGACACATTGAGTGAAGCTGCCGAACGCAGTTTGGTTGCGTTGGGTTCTACGTATATAACATCGTTTTGTTGTAGGTAATAATAAGGCGACGACAGCGGATTCAATGAATTGAGATTTAAGCGCACAAATTGTTTTTTGCCGTCAGCTTCACGTATTAACAATACATTTTCGCGTTTGCCGTAAACTGTCATATCGCCGGCAAGTCCGAGTGCTTCTAAAATGGACACGCGCTCGTTGTTAATGGTATAAGAACCCGGGCGGTTGACTTCGCCCAAAACTGTAACTTTGTAATTAAGAAACTGAATGGTTACAATCGGGTCTTTGAGGTATGACGACAACTTACTTGTTATCAAATCGACGGCTTCAGATTTTTTTAGTCCGGCCACTTTTAGTTTGCCAATGACAGGGAAACTGATTTCACCGTTAATGTCTACCAAATAGGGTTGAAATGTAGGTGTAGTGGATATTTGTCGTGTTCCGGGCGACGTATAAGTTATAATGGGAAGGTTGAACGGTGCTACTGCCAACGGTTCCATTCCGGAAACAACAATGGTGAGCATGTCGCCGGTAACGATGCGCGCTTCGTAAAGCGTGGAAGTACCCATTAACGAATCTTGTTCTGTAATACCCTTAAAATAAGGTATTTTTTTGTTTGATGCACATGAAAATAGCAATAAAGCAGCCAGTAGCGACAGAACTATTTTTTTTGTCATATTAATTATCTTTGGTTGTATTGTTGCTCGTAATATTTCTGATAACTGCCCGATGTGATGTGATTCACCCACGTTTCGTTGGCTAAGTACCAATCAACAGTTTTTTCCAGTCCTTCTTCAAATTGCAGCGACGGATGCCATCCCAACTCTTTTTGAATTTTAGACGAATCGATGGCATAGCGCAAGTCGTGTCCGGCACGGTCTTTTACAAAAGTGATGAGTTCGGCAGATTCACTGGCGCGGCGACCAAGTTTTTTGTCCATAATGGCGCATAAAGTGTGAATAAGGTCAATGTTTGTCCATTCATTGTTACCGCCAATGTTGTAAGTTTCGCCATTTTTGCCTTTGTGGAAAATAATATCAATAGCACTAGCGTGGTCGTTTACATACAACCAATCGCGTATATTTTCGCCTTTGCCGTAAATGGGTATCGGACGTTTATTTTTGATGTTATTGATAGCTAACGGTATCAATTTTTCGGGAAATTGATTGGCGCCATAGTTGTTCGAACAATTGGAAATAACAATCGGCAAACCGAACGTATCGTGATAGGCGCGAACAAAATGGTCGGACGATGCTTTACTTGCCGAATAGGGCGAGTGCGGGTCGTAGCGCGTTGTTTCGGTAAAGAGAGTGCCGTCGAATTCCAACGCACCGTAAACTTCATCGGTAGAAACATGATAGAAAAGTTTACCTTCCATATTGTTTTTCCATGCTTCTTTGGCAGCGTGTAAAAGGTTGCAAGTGCCCATTACGTTGGTATGGATGAAGGCAAACGGATTGGTAATAGACCTGTCAACGTGCGATTCTGCGGCTAAGTGGATAATTCCGTCAGGGCGGTATTTTTCAAATAGTTTGTTAATGGCTTGAAAATCGACAATATCTACTTTTTCAAACACATAGTTAGGCGCATCGCACACATCGGTAAGATTTTCGAGATTACCGGCATAGGTCAGCACATCAACATTTACAATCTTGTAATCGGGATATTTGTTAACAAACAAACGCACTACATGAGAACCGATAAATCCTGCTCCACCTGTGATAAAAATAGTTTTAGCCATCATTAGTTTGTTTTTTTTCAATATAAAGTAAACGATTGCAAAAGTAATTTATTTTGTTGATAAAAAAAATAGTTACAGCCATTAAAAAGCGCAAACAATGCCGATTTGCTCAATTTCTTATATAAAAAACTCATTATCTGTGTTTTATTAATTGACATCCGATAGCACAACGCAAGCATTTTTTTGCATCGCAATAGTTAGTTTTCAGTTGCAAAATGGCTTGTGTATCAGCAGCATTTTCGGCAGGCAGGTGCAAATCTCGAAATTT